>SMTZ1_10015361_pt1 | contig 14425 bp, 10 predicted proteins | sample DeeMarSWOR136_30_FD_25667 | JGI IMG/M metagenome (IMG submission 25667) | reverse complement strand
ATCAGATTCGCTTCTAGAATGAGGGCTTCCTGCTCAGAATCAGTGACGATAAAATCGAGGTCGCGGGCCAAAGCTGCCATTCTTTGAAGCTTCGGCTCAAGCGCATTCGGGGTGCTGAAGTAGGACTTAACCCGCTGGCGCAGGCTGGCTGCCTTGCCTACATAGAGAACCTTGCCGACGCTGTCCTTCAACAGATAAACGCCGGGTTTCTTCGGTAGCGCATCCAGCTCGAAACGACCCTGTTCCACTAAGGTATTTCCCTACCCTTCGCCCTTGCCCTCCGTGCTGCGCGTTACGCTTACAACACCCTGCACACCCTCAAGTCGAGAGAACAGACGGCCGAGCTGTCCGATGTTGTTGACATCTATGGTAATAAAAATAGGAAGCGTGTCATCGCTTTGCTCTCCGAATACAACCGACGCTATATTTATATTCTCCCCGGAGACGAGAGCAGTGATGTCACGCAACAAGCCCAGTCGATCCATGGCTTCAATACGAATAGTAACCGGGAAAGAGAAGCCCGATTTCCCCCACGATACTTTAACCAGCCTGTCTTTCTCATCTTCATTGATGATATTAATGCAGTCGCTGCGATGAATAGTTACCCCCCTGCTGCGGGTGACAAATCCGATAATATCATCACCAAGCACAGGCTGGCAGCAGGGCGCGATATGAGTTAACAGGTCGCCAACCCCCTGAACCTGAACCGCAGGGGCCCTTTCCTGCTTAGGTGGAGTTGCTACAGGTGTTGTCTGGGGTGCCGAGGGTCGCTCTTCAGGCTCAGTAAGCTTCATCGCGATTAGATGCGGGCTAACGTCACCACATCCAATAGCAGCCAGGAAATCGTCTACACCATCATATTTGAAGATACCCGCAATCCTATCCCGGTCAGCGAAGCTCACTCCCAGGCGCCGCAGTTCCTTCTCCAGAATCTCCCTGCCTCTTTCAATATTCTCTGCTCTTTCCTGACGGCGGAACCATTGCCTGATTTTCTCCCGGGCATGATTGGTCCTGACATAACCTAAAGCTGGGTTAAGCCAGTCAAGGCTGGGGCCGCGATCTGTTTTTGTCGCCATAATCTCAACAGTATCCCCGTTCCGAAGTTGATAATCCAGTGGCACCATTCTGCCGTTTACCTTAGCCCCGATACAGCGATGCCCCAGATTAGTATGAATACGATAAGCAAAATCGAGAGGGGTTGCCCCGCTTGGCAGCTCCTTTATCTCACCCCTGGGAGTGTAAACAAATACCTGCTGTCGAAAGATGTCAGTTTTAATCGATTCGAGGAAAGCAGGTCCGCTGAGCTCCCGCTGCCAGTCCATAAGCTGCCTGAGCCAGGTCATCTTCTCATCAAACTCTATGTCTCTCTTCGTTCCTTCTTTATATTTCCAATGAGATGCTACCCCGTATTCAGCTATGCGATGCATTCGATGAGTACGAATCTGTACCTCCAGCGGTCTGGCATTGAGGCACATCACCGTACTGTGTAGCCCCTGATACATATTCTCTTTGGGATTTGCAATGAAGTCATCGAATTGATCAGGAAGTGGATGCCACAGATTATGTACAACTCCGAGAGCACTGTAGCAATCGGGAACAGTATCTACCAGTACGCGCAGAGCGAACAAGTCATGGATATCGCTAAATTCTTTGCCCTGAGCAGAATACCTCTCAATCTTGGAATAGACACTATATATACTCTTCGGTCTTCCAGTGACCTCCGCACTAATACCCGCTTTATCAAGCTCTTCTTTTAGGATTTCGCTCACCTGAGCTATATAGCGCTCTCTGGATACTCTCCGGGCAGCGATTCGTTTAGCGATTTCGTGATACTTCTCGGGCTGAAGATAGCGAAATGCCAGGTCCTCCAACTGCCATTTTATCTGGTAGATCCCGAGGCGGTGAGCAAGGGGGGCATAAATCTCCATAGTCTCTTGAGCAATCTTTTGTTGTTTTTCAGTCTCCAACGCCTTCAGGGTACGCATATTGTGCAACCTGTCAGCCAGCTTTATCAGCACCACACGGATATCTTCGGCGGTCGCGACGAACATTCTGCGCAGATTCTCCACCTGGGATTCGCTTTCAACGATACTTTCAAGCTCTCCTTCTTGAATCTGGGACGATATCTTGTCCAGCCTGGTTGTTCCATCAACTATCTTCTTCACCTCGGCACCAAACCGGCCTTCAATCTCATCGAGAGGAATCCCGCAGTTCTCGGGGACATCATGAAGCAAGGCAGCAGCAATGGATGTCTCATCAAGCTGAAGGTCGGCTACAATCATAGCTGTCTCGAGAGGGTGCGTGATATACGGGTGCCCTGACTTGCGACGCTGCCCTTTGTGTGCCTCCAGAGCATACTGATAGGCATCCTCTACCAAACCCAGCTTATCCTCGGAGAGGTATTCGCTTACCTTTTCAATTAAAGGCTTGACGTCCATAAACGACCATAACCCCTTACAACTAAAGTATATTCCCCATATGCCGACGATGCAATCGCCTTTACAAACGTTTTACGATGCTTTATGCTTCTAAACGATAGCGAGGGGATACACAGACAGAGGAGGCTTTTCCTTGTATAAAGCACCCCGTGGTACGTCGGATATCCTGCCTCAGGAGCAGGGATACTGGAGCTATATCACTCAAAAGGCTATCGACATTGCTTGTCTCTATGGGTATCAGCGCTTAGATACCCCCACTTTTGAAAATGCAGGGCTCTTTGTACGCAGCATCGGTGAGGAGACTGACATCGTAGAGAAGGAAATGTATTCCTTCCAAGACCGAAGCAAAGACAGGCTGACACTGCGTCCTGAAGGAACCGCCCCGGTATGTCGCGCCTATATTGAGCATGGAATGCACTCCCTGCCACAGCCGGTGAGGCTCTACTATTTCGCCGATATATTCAGGTATGAGCGTCCCCAGGCGGGGAGATACCGGCAGCACCATCAATTCGGCGTAGAAGCTCTGGGGGATAGCGACCCCGCCCTTGATGCCGAAGTTATAGATATGGCCTGGCAGCTCTATGCAAACCTGGGCTTACACAATCTCAGCCTCTACTTGAACAGCATCGGCTGTCACAGCTGCCGTCCTGGATATCTCGAAAGCCTGACAGCCAATTATTCAAAACGTCAAGACTCCCTGTGTCCCGATTGCCGGCGACGCCTGCGGCTCAATCCGCTGCGGCTCCTTGACTGTAAGAAGCCCTCATGCATTCCCCTAACCGAGAAGGCACCGAAGAGTATCGATTATCTGTGCCAGGAATGTGCTGATAATCTCGAGAGTCTACAGGAGTTACTCAAACTGCTGAACCTGCCCTACCTCATAGAACACCGCCTCGTGCGAGGGCTTGACTATTACACCAGAACAGTGTTCGAGATAGCGCCTGAGGGTGAGCTGGTGGCCCAGGCAACCATCGGGGCAGGTGGCAGGTACGACAACCTCATCGAGCAACTCGGGGGAAAGCCTACCCCCGCAGTAGGTTTCGCCACCGGAATCGAACGTATTGTGCTTAACCTGAAGAAACAGAAGGTCGCCGTCCCTGCAATATCACCTCCCTTTGTGTTCCTCGCTTACTTAGGCCCGAAGGCGAAATATGAAGCGATTAAGCTCTCAGCCCTTCTGCGAAAGTCAGGGTTCAGCGTAACTCTGACCTATGGCGACAGGAGCCTCAAGGCTCAACTCAAGCAAGCAAATACCGCAGGCATACGCCATGCTTTGATTATAGGTGAGGATGAGGTTAACAACAGGACAATCGTTCTTAGGAACATGGATAAAGGAGAGCAGGAAACGATTCAGCTGGATAAAGCAGTCGAAAAGCTAAGACAGGCCATAGGTGGAAGCACCCGACATTGAAAAGCAACCTGCCTGTGATATAATGAACCTAGACCCTTCCCCCTGACGGGGGAATTTTTATCAGGTGCCAAATGCTTGAGAGACTGGAATCAATAGAAAAACGGTACACAGAGCTGAACGAACTGATGTCACAGCCTGAGGTGGCTTCTGATTTCGACAGACTGCAGAGTCTGGCCAAGGAGCAGGCATCGTTGGAGAATTTGGTGGCCACGTACAGGGAATATAAGGTGACCCTGGCAAGCCTTAAGGAAGCACGGGCAATGCTCAATCAGAACCTCGATGAGGATATGGTTGAACTGGCCAAGGATGAGATAGAGCACCTTCAGGAAAAGCAGGAGCATCTACTTCAGGAGATTAAGCTCGCACTTATCCCGCGTGATCCTTCTGATGATAAGAATGTCATTATGGAGATCCGAGCCGGCACCGGGGGCGAGGAAGCAGGGCTCTTCGCCGCCGACCTCTTCCGCATGTATGCGCGCTATGCCCAAGACAAAGGCTGGAAAACAGACATCATGAGCAGCCACGAAACCGGTATCGGAGGCTTCAAGGAGATTATCTTCGAGATCAAGGGTAAGGGCGCATACGGCAAATTGAAATATGAAAGCGGAGTCCACCGTGTGCAGCGGGTTCCGGTAACCGAAGCCTCAGGACGCATCCATACCTCAGCAGCTACTGTAGCTGTCATGCCCGAGGCGGAAGAGATTGAGGTGGCTATAGACCCCAATGAACTGAAGGTGGATACATTTCGTGCCAGTGGCGCTGGCGGACAGCATGTTAACAAGGTGGACTCTGCAGTACGTATCACACACCTGCCCACAGGTATAGTAGTTACATGCCAGGACGAGCGCTCCCAGATTAAGAACAGGGCTAAGGCAATGGCTGTGCTTCGCACCCGGCTCTTAGACAGAGAACGACAGCGCCAGTTGCGGGAAGTAAGCGATAGCCGCCGCTCCCAGGTGGGAAGCGGCGACCGCTCGGAGAAGATCCGTACATACAATTTCCCTCAGGGCAGAGTGTCCGACCACCGTATTGGTCTGACTATTCACAATCTCGAGGGCGTGCTGCAAGGCAATCTCGATGAGTTCATCGATGCCGTAGCCACTGCCGATCACGCGAAGCGGTTGGAGAAGAAGGTGGGATAACGCTGGAGGAGGCACTCGGTCAGGCAATAAGAACCTTCACCGCACACAGCATAGATGAGGCGCGCCTCGAAGCTGAACTGTTATTGCGTCACCTATTAAAACTTGACCGGGTCGGTCTTTTTATAGATTACGAAAGAAGGCTCACTCCTGAGCAAACCTCGGCCTACTTTGCCCTTATCCGACGCCGTATAAACCACGAGCCAACTGCCTATATTATCGGACACAAAGAGTTCTTCGGCCTCGATTTTCATGTCTCTCCCTCTGTACTCATACCACGTCCCGAGACTGAACTCCTCATAGAGACGGCTATTGAGCTTATATCAAGCAGGTTTCCGCAGTCTTGCTTGATCGCTGACATCGGCACCGGATGTGGTGCTGTTGCCATAGCCCTTGCCGTTCATTTACCTCATGCCAGAATCTATGCTACCGATATCTCCACTGCCGCTCTGGAGATAGCCGAAGCTAATTGTCAGCAGCACGGCGTTAGCGACAGGGTTACTTTTTTGCATGGCAGCCTGGTTGACCCACTGCCTGCACCTGTTGATGTCATTGTCGCCAACCTCCCCTACGTAGCGGAGCCAGAGTTCGCTGATCTGACTCCTGAAATCATAAGATTCGAGCCAAAACCGGCTCTTGCTGGCGGTACCGATGGCCTTGAAATGATTAAAGAGCTTCTTTCTCAACTGAAAAACAAGCTACTGAGTGGCGGCGCGGTTATTCTGGAGATAGGCCACAATCATGGACAAGCAGTACATGAGCTGGCAAAGAAGCGCTTTCCTGAGAGTGAAGTTAGTATAATAACTGACCTTAGTGGTTTAGACCGGGTGGTAAGCATCCTGATGGGCCGGTAATCATCACTGGAGCGTCTTTAAACAATTATCCCCCATCGCCGGGTATACACGTTCATTAGCCTCTGCAAATTGTCCTGAAAGCTACTCGAGTATATATTATTCGCTGTCATCAGCACGGCATCCTCTTTGTTATCTGAGTAGTAGCCATATCGCGTTCCGACTTCGTCGAAATCATACTTTGTATACAGAGCCTGAGCGATTTTGTTGGAAGCACGCACCTCGAGGTTGATGTAGCAGGCGTTGCGCTCTATTGCGATCTTTATAATCGATATCAGCAACTGCTCGCCGATACCCTGACGCCGACGTGATTCAAGCACCGCAATATTGGAGATATGCGCTTCATCGAGCACAAACCAGACAGATGCAAATCCCAGAATTAGTTGCCTTGGAGCTACTACCGCTGTATCTCCCTTAAACAAGCGCGTTAATCCTGATCTTAGCCACCCAAAGCCCGACCCCGACGGTTGAACACCACAGTTTACAGGCGCATATTCTAGAACCGATCTATCGTTCTCAGTCAGTTCATCACATGCCACAAGATATGTAGTCGAGCTATTGAACATCAGGGCATGCCTGAAATTAGTAGCAGGCCATGGTGGTGGAAATGCTTCCCTTTCGATATCGGATGCCTGAGGAACATCCTCCAGCTCCATCGGCCTGATAAACCGAGCCATCACACCTGCCTGTATTTGTAGTTGAAATACTGACTGTGCTGTCCTTTGTACGTTATTCTACCATATTGAGACTGTCTTTTCCTACCAACATCACCCTGTTAATCTTGAGAAGGGGCCAAATGGCATACTGAACTTAGTAATTGCCTACTTAGTAGGTGATTGCCAGGTTTAGAAGCACTGTGAAACCGCTAATAACATCACTCTCTATTTGTGGTCACAGGGTAATTTCTATCACAAACCTTTCCCACCGCTCGCTTCCTCTGTATAACCTCATCCCCTATCAAGATATACCCCTTCCCGATATTATATGTAGAGGCTATAATACCCACACTCGGGTATCACCAACGACAGCTACTGAAATAAACCCAAAGAAATAGTCAGGCACAGAAAGGAGAAGCCTGATGGCAACTGTTTTCGATCGTCTTCAGGAACTAAAAGAGAGGGAAGAGAAGGAAAAGGCACAGGGTGGTCCGAAATCGGTTGAGAAACAGCACCAGGCTGGTAAGCTAACAGCAAGGGAGAGGCTCGATCTATTATTTGATCCTGGAAGTTTCTGCGAACTCGACATGTTCATTCGCCATCGCTGTTCCGACTTCGATATGCAAGATGCTTTTATCGCTGGCGAAGGCGTGGTCACTGGCCACGGCACTGTAAACGGCAGGCCGGTATGCGCGTACTCTCAGGATTTCACCTCCAGAGGCGGGACTCTGGGAGAAATGCATGCTAAAAAGATATGCAAGGTCATGGACCTCGCTATGAAGATGGGCGTCCCGGTCGTGGGCTTCAACGATTCGGGCGGCGCTCGTATTCAGGAGGGCGTTGATGCCCTGTCGGGATATGGCAGTATATTCTTCCGCAACTCCTGTGCATCAGGGGTTATCCCTCAAATATCAGCGATAATGGGTCCTACCGCTGGAGGAGCGGTCTATTCCCCCGCCATGACCGACTGGCTTTTCATGGTTGAGAAAACCAGCTACATGTTTATTACAGGACCCGATGTTATCAAGACGGTGAGCGGTGAGGAGATCGACTTCGAGGGCTTGGGCGGTGCTGCGGTACATAACAGCAAAAGCGGGGTAGCCCATTTTGCTTGCCAGAGCGACACCCATGCTGTCGAGATGATTAAGGCATTGTTGAGCTACCTGCCCCCCAATAATATGGAGGACCCGCCGCTCCTCGATACCAGTGATGACCCCAACCGCACTGCCACCAATCTTGATACCATAGTCCCCGATTCTGCCCGCCAGAGCTATGATATGAAAGATGTCATCCGCTCTATAGTGGACAACGGCACGATTCTTGAGCCCCATTCCGCCTATGCAGAGAACATGATTATCTGCTTCGCTCGGATGAATGGGAGAACCGTGGGTATCATAGCTAATCAGCCTTTATTCATCTCCGGCAGCCTGGACGTAGACGCTTCTGACAAAGCGACTCGCTTCATCCGGTTCTGCGACGCCTTCAATATCCCTTTGCTCACCCTTGTCGATGTACCCGGATATCTTCCCGGGACCGACCAGGAGTGGTCCGGGATAATACGGCACGGTGCAAAACTCCTGTGGTGCTATTCCGAAGCAACCGTTCCCAAGATTACCATGATTGTGCGGAAAGCTTATGGTGGAGCCTATCTTGCAATGTGTGCCAAGGAACTCGGCGCCGATATGGTCTTCGCTTGGCCAACTGCTGAGATAGCGGTCATGGGTGCCGAAGGAGCCGCAAAGATTATCCATCGCCGTGAGATCTCGGAGGCAGCTGATCCCAAGGCTAAACAGCAGGAGAAGATTGAAGAGTACCGCGGTCTGTTCTATAACCCTTACATTGCGGCAGCTCGAGGGCTGGTTGACGAGGTCATCATGCCAAATGAATCCCGCCCCAAGATAATCGCTGCGCTCGAGTTCCTGTCAAGCAAGCGTGAAACAAGACCGCCCAAGAAACACGGAAATATACCGGTTTGAAGCTATGAGCGCCATTCAGGCTCCCGATAAGGAAAAAAACAAGACCTTAGCTGCCGTGATGGCCGCTGTTAACGCCTATATGGAAGAGGAAGGGAGGGCTGGAAGGACGGCGACACCGCGGCTGAGGCCAGCAACAGCGTTCAACCTCTGGTCTGTCTCCGGACGGGAAGAGATAATGAGAATGCGAACCTTATGGCAGCGGAGAATGGCTTAAAAAAGTGCTTAACAATTGAATTTTATGTCAGTCCGAAGGAGGCTAATATAATGTCCGCACAGAAACAACAGTCCAAGCCTAAGCCAAAGCAGGCAAAGACAGGCGCAAAGGCAAAAAATCCCCTTAAGATTTGTGACACCACATTTCGTGATGCACACCAGTCCTCCTTTGCTACCCGGCTACGCATTGAGGATATGGAGGCGATTGCGCCCGAGATGGATAAGGTCGGATTCCACGCAATGGAAGTCTGGGGCGGAGCCACGTTCGACGTCTGCACAAGATTTTTAAACGAAGACCCCTGGGACAGAGTGCGCCGCCTAAAGAGGCTCATGCCCAATACACCACTACAAATGCTGCTCCGGGGGCAGAACCTGGTGGGATACCGGAATTATGCCGATGATGTTGTCAAGGCGTTCGTCGACCAGTCTGCTGAAGTCGGAATAGATATATTCCGCGTCTTCGATGCCCTTAATGACGAGCGCAATGTTCAAGCCTCCTTTAAGGAAATTAAAGCGTGCCGCAAGCATATCCAGGCCTGCCTCAGTTTCTCCCTCACTGAGAATAAACTGGGCGGACCGGTCTACACCATAGATTACTACGTCAACAAGGCACTTATCTTCCAGGACATGGGCGCCGACAGCATCTGCATCAAAGACATGGCAGGACTGCTTTCACCATATGATGCCTATGACCTGATTACAGCCCTGAAAGCAAAGCTGCGAATTCCTGTGGAACTGCATAACCACTACACCAGCGGTATGGCATCAATGACCTGCCTCAAGGCCGTTGAAGCCGGGGTTGATATTATCGATACTGCGCTGGCCCCGTTTGCCTTGCGCTCCTCGCAACCAGCAATCGAGCCTATTGTCGCTGCTCTCCAGGGAACGCCGCGGGATTGCGGGCTGGACCTGAGCCTTCTCCTTAATTTAGGCGAGCATTTCGAGGCTATAGCCCCCAAATACCGGAGCCATGTCGACACCAGTAAAATGTCAATCATCGATACCGGTGTATTAATGCACCAAGTCCCCGGCGGTATGACCACAAATCTGGTATCGCAGCTTAAAGAAGCTGACGCCCTGGACAGGCTGCATGAAGTTCATGAAGAGCTTCCCAAGGTTCGCAAAGAGCTCGGCTATCCCCCTCTGGTCACTCCGACAAGCCAGATTGTAGGCATTCAAGCCGTGCAGAATGTCCTCTTCGGCAGATACAAGATGATCTCAGGTCAGGTTAAGGATTATATATACGGAATGTACGGAAGGTCCCCAGCCCCCATTGACCCCAAGGTGCAGAAGATAGCGCTCAAGGGCTACGAGCGAGGCGAGAAACCGATAACCTGCCGCGCCGCCGACATGCTGGAACCGGAGATGGAAAAGGCTAAAGAAGCCACTAAGGACATTGCCAAGGACATAGGGGATGTCCTTATCTACGCTCTCTATCCTCAAACAGGAATGAAATTCCTGCGCTGGAAGTACGGTCTCGAGCCGGTACCGGATTCAGTAAAGCCCAAGACGCTTGAGCAAGTAAAGAAAGAGGATGAGCTTATTGCCAAAGCCCTGTCAGGCAAGCTCGTGGAGAAGGGAGAAAAGGAAGCCCCGCCCAAGGGGCCGGGAATCAGAACTTTCAATGTATTCGTCGAGGATGAATATTACAAGGTGGAGGTGGAGCCAACCGGCGCTTCCACCGTTACCGGCCCTGTTGTTTCCGCAGCACCGGTTGCTGCGCAGCCCGCACCTAAGACAGAAGCGCCGCCCCAGCCTGCGAAGGCACCCGTAAAAGCCCCGACCACAATCGCCGAGGGCGAAGTTGCTGTACTGGTTCCGATGCCCGGTACCGTGATTCGCTATCAGGTAAAAGAGGGTGATCGAGTTAAATCAGGCGACGTCGTCGTCCTGCTGGAAGCGATGAAGATGGAGAACGCCATCCCTGCACCTACAGACGGTGTGATTAAGAAGGTAAACTACGGGCCGGGAGCATCAGTAAAAAAAGGAGAGGTGCTCGCCATAATAGATACGAAGGCATAGGTCTGTTAAATCTACGCTTATTGAAATATCACCTGCTTCGTTGTTGACATCTGATTACCAACGCTCCTGTTAATGATAATATCCACAGGAGCGTTGCAGTTTTAACGACTCTTTTCAGCTTAATTTCTTCTCAATTTCTTCTTCTGTTTTTTAGCCGTGTACGTGGAGTATTTTATTGCGTTCTTACCTTCGCGCTTCACTGAGTACATCAAATCATCCGCCAGTCTAACTATCTCGTATGTCGTCGATGGCGTATCAATACATGTCAATACACCAACGCTAAATGTTATCGGCCAATTGCTCCGTTGCATCTCTTCTACAAGTCCGTGTTGAAGTTTAGCGAGGGCACCTTGGGCAGATTCCAGGCCAGTCTCTGGCAACAGCAACGCAAACTCATCTCCGCCGAGCCGCGCAACCACGTCTGATTTACGTAAATTCTTTTTGATATGATTGGCCACTGTATAGAGAACTTGGTCACCTGTGGCATGTCCTAACTGATCATTTACAGCCTTGAAGTTGTCAAGGTCAATATAAGCTATGGTAAATGGATGTCCATATCTCTCGGAGCGGTCAATCTCCATCTCTACAAAGTCCGAGAAGAAGCGTGAATTCGCTGCACCTGTCAAATAGTCCGTACGAGCTAACTCCTTCTCTCTATCTAGTGCTCTTCTTGTTGTCGATAAAAGGAATGTGACTGTGATAAAAAAGCCAAGCCTGATTATGGTATTCCAAGCGTAGATAGCAGGATGCGAATACGATATTCCTGCTGACATCTCAGCAATCAGCCACACAGAAGCGCTGGCAAGGCATATCATTATTCCGAGGCGTAACCCTCTGAACCAGGTAACGAGAGAAATGGGTACCAAATAGAACAATGAAAATCCGAGTTCATATCCCGTCAGGAAATCAAGGCTGCCAACTACTCCAATGAGCGCGCACCCCGCTGCCACTACCCACAGTGGTTTACTTCGTTTTTTAATACTAGCTAAGAAGTTCACTGCTTTAAGTTCACTAGCTGATAAATATGATAAGTAGGCGATCGATTGAATTGTGGAGCCGATAGGGTGATACGCGATAAATCCTTGGCGGTGACATAACCTAGCTGGCATTATAGCAGCGACGGCTTGATTTAGGAAGTGCACAGAGGAAGCTCTCGATAACTTAAAAGACGCGGTGTAACTCTATACTGCTAATGCCAGATATTTAGGAAGACACCAGGTATTCCCCAAGATCGATGAGATAGGACACAGACTCCTTATCATCATGCCAAAGCAGTAGCTTCGCCTACAAAGCATTAACTTGGTGACAAACCCAGAGCAATATGATATTATATTGCTGCCCAGCTTTGCGGAGATAGAATCTCCTAGCGCGTTACAAAGGCAAAGAACAGGTCAATCCTATAGCGATGATGCTCCCAGCAGCGAAGATGCTAAAGCACCTCGGAGAAGAGAAAGCTGCCAGCAATTTAGAGAGCACCATCGTTTCAATTATCTCCAGGGGTAACCTATTTGTCCACGACATCAAGCTCTCCCCAATGACCCCGAATTCTACAGGACGTTATTTACAATAAGCTAGAGGAGGCAATACATCATGCGTAAAAAAATCACCGTGGTCGGAGCCGGAAACGTAGGGGCTACCTGCGCACAACGGCTGGCAGAGCGTGGCTATGCCGACATCGTACTGGTGGACATCATAGAGGGAATGCCGCAGGGCAAGGCTCTGGACATCCTCGAAAGCGGACCTGTTGTTGGTTTCGACTCCAACGTTATTGGAACAAATAGCTACGAGGAGACAGCAGATTCAGATATCGCTGTTATCACCTCCGGTGTGCCGCGGAAGCCGGGTATGAGCCGTGACGACCTCGTTCTCACCAATATGAAGATAGTCAAAGAAGTTACCCAGAAACTGGTAAAGAAATCGCCGAACTGTATAATCATCGTTGTCTCCAATCCACTGGATGCCATGGCCCAACTTGCGCTTAAGGTAAGCGGTTTCCCGCGGCAACGCGTTATAGGTATGTCAGGGATTCTTGACACAGCCAGATTCAGGACTTTCCTTGCCATGGAACTGAAAGTATCGGTGGAGGATGTTGCTGCTTATGTACTGGGCGGGCACGGAGATACAATGATACCCCTGACCAAGATGGCTACAGTTGGCGGCGTGCCTGTAACAGAGGTGCTTCCCAAAAATAAAATCGACAAGATAGTGGAGCGCACTGTCAAAGGAGGCGGTGAAATCGTCGCCCTGCTTAAGACCGGGAGCGCTTTCTACGCCCCCTCGGCAGGCGTTGTCCAGATGGTAGACGCCATAGTACAGGACAAGAAGCAAATCCTGCCCTGCGCCGCTTACCTCGACGGGGAGTACGGAGTTAAAGGCGTTTTTGTAGGGGTGCCGGTAAAGCTGGGCAAGGACGGTATCGAAGAAATCGTTAAGATAAAGCTGACACCTGAAGAGAAGAAAGCATTAAAGAAGTCAGCGGATGCCGTGAGAGAGCTTATCGACATTATGAAAATATAGCGGGTGCGTATATGAAAGAGATCAAAGCTAAAGACGTCACCGCTACCGTTGCCCGTCTGTGCAAAGAAGCCAATTTCTTCCTGGGAGAGGATGTGTTGGCTGCGCTCAAGAAAGCACGCGAGGAGGAGGAATCACCCGTAGGGCGCCAGATACTGGACCAAATACTCGAGAATGCTGACATCGCAGCTAAAGAGGAAATGCCGCTATGCCAGGACTGCGGCCTTGCCATAGTTTTTCTGGAAATAGGTCAGGACGTCCATATCACAGGAGGCGACCTTTATGAAGCCATCGATGAAGGAGTAAGACAGGGGTATAGTGAAGGCTACCTGCGGAAGTCTGCGGTAGACCAGCCGTTCTCAGCCAGGGTCAATACTAAGGACAACACCCCCTCAATCATTCACAGTGAGATTGTGCCTGGGGACAAGTTAAAGATTATTGTCGCCCCCAAGGGCGGCGGCAGCGAGAACATGAGCCGCTTCACCGTATTAAAACCAGCCCAGGGTCGCCAGGGGGTTATTGATTTCGTCGTAAGTGCTGTTGAGGAGGCAGGCAGTAATCCCTGTCCACCTACAATAGTTGGGGTTGGCATAGGTGGCAGCGCCGAGAAGGCAATGATACTAGCCAAGAAGGCACTCCTGCGCACAGTTGGTGAGCCTTCACCAGATATGGAGGTTGCCGTTCTTGAGAATGAGCTGCTACGGCGTATCAATACCACTGGTGTCGGCCCTGGTGGCGTAGGAGGAAGGATTACCTCGCTGGCGGTTCATGTTGAAACATACCCCGCCCACATTGCCAGCCTTCCTGTAGCTGTTAATCTTCAGTGCCACAGTGCGCGCCATAAGGAAGCCGAATTATAGTAATCAGCCACCAGTTACATAATAACCTGGTTATCGGAGATTTTCATAGATGGAAATAGTTCACGATGTAGTTATTCTCGGTTCAGGAATAGCAGGCCTGAGAGCGGCTATTGAAGCCGCCAGGGTTGGCAATAATGATTTAGACATCGCTATCGTTTCCCGGGTTCAGCTAATGCGCTCACACTCTGTCTGCGCCGAAGGCGGCACAGCAGCGGTCCTTCACCCAGAGGAAGGCGACAGCCTCGAGCTTCACGCGTGGGATACGGTACGGGGGAGTGATTTCCTTGCCGACCAGGATGTTGTAAAACTTTTTGTGGGAAAATGTCCCGAGGAGATCGTCCAACT
>SMTZ1_10030617_pt1 | contig 14427 bp, 9 predicted proteins | sample DeeMarSWOR136_30_FD_25667 | JGI IMG/M metagenome (IMG submission 25667) | reverse complement strand
CAGGTCCTTCTCGGTGTGCTCCTCCATGGTCATGAAGTCGGCGAGCACCTGGGTGGGGTGATACTCGTCGGTCAGACCGTTGTAGACCGGGACACCCGCGAAGGCGGCAAGCTCCTCGACGACGGCCTGGCCGAAACCGCGGTACTCGATGGCGTCGTACATGCGTCCGAGGACGCGTGCCGTGTCCCTCACCGATTCCTTGTGACCGATCTGCGAGCCGGTGGGCTCGAGGTAGGTCACGCGGGCGCCTTGATCGTAGGCCGCGACTTCGAAGGCGCAGCGTGTCCGCGTCGACGTCTTCTCGAAGATGAGCGCAATGTTCCTGCCCTGGAGCCTCGGCTCCTCGTAGCCGCCGTGCTTCTCCGCCTTCAGCGACATCGCTAGATCCAGGAGATGGTAGATCTCCTCTGCCGTGAAGTCCTCCAAGGTGAGGAAGCTGCGACCGCGCAAGTAGACAGCCATTTGACGCTCCTCTATTCCTCTGTTCCCGTGCTCTACGCATGGAGATGGTCCAGCCGGACCTGCCAACACCCCAGGGAAGAGCCGTCCAACGACCGTCGAACCGCCCCGGCGATCCCGCGCCCGGCGCCGTTCCTCGGGCTAGGCGGGGCGAAGTCTCGCCGAAGTTAAGGGAATGCCGGGAGGTCCGGAAGTCGGCGGAAAGACCTGGGGTTTCCCTGGCTTACGGCCGGGACCTGAGCAGGCATCACCACGCCAGGAAAAACCGGCCGAGATTGCGCTGCAACTGCAGTTATTCTAGTTTATTAGGCCGCCGGGGACGACCGGTAGAGGATCCCTCGCCTATCCTGCCCGTCACCCTTGTGACTTGGGCGTTTGTACGGGCTCCGCGCTCTGTTCTCGACAAGCCCCGCCTCGTGCCCCGTGCATCACAGAGCTCCCCGGCCACAGGTGACCGTGCCTGGCTGGGCACTCTGGCGACGACAAACGACGGACGGAGCATTAGCTCCCGGCATTAGCTGCTGGCATGCCCTACAGCGACTTCATCGAACTACTCGAGTATGTAGGCAAGGACCCCTCGCGCCTCATCTTTGAGGACGAGCTGACCGGCATCCACAATCGGCGCTTCTTCCTGAGCTATCTGGAGCATAAGGTCCACTGGGAGGGCGACGGTGACTTCCCCCTCTCCTTACTGATGGTCGACCTCGACCAGTTCAAACAGATCAACGACAACTACGGGCATGAGACCGGCGACCAGGCGCTGACCTGGATGGCGACGCTGCTCCGGGAGGTCGCCGGCGAGCACGGCTTGCCAGTCCGCTACGGCGGCGACGAGTTCATGCTGCTCCTGCCCAAGATCGGCCGTCGCGAGGCGACGGACATGGCGCACCGGCTACTGCAGCGGGCGCGCGATCGCCCCTTCCGCCTGCGCCAGATGGAAGCCACCGTGCCCATCAACCTGAGCATCGGGTTCGCCACGGCGCCGGAAGATGCGAGCAGCAGCAGCGGGCTGTTCCAGGCGGCGGACACGGCCTTGTTCCACGCCAAGCAGTCCGGCCGCAATCAGGTGGCGAGCGCCTCGGAGATCGACCCCCAAAAGGTCTTTCCAAAGACAGCGCTCTACCGGCTGAAGGCCACAGGCATCGCAGGACGCGACGAGGAGATGGCGCTCATCTCCGAGGCGCTGGACTGGGTCACCCGCGGAGACAGCCAGTTCCTGATCCTCGAAGCAGCGCCGGGAATGGGGAAGACGACGTTTTTAGAGGCGGTGCGTCTCAACCTCGCCGGTGACGACACCTTCTGCGTGACCAAGGTGGCCGGCGACCAGCAGGAAGCCTATCGCCCCTACTACCTGGCGAGCCGGATCCTGATCGGGCTGCTCAACCAGCGTGACGACAAAGGGGCAGAGCTTCTGGACGGGCTGACGCAGGAGCAGGCCGGCTACCTGGGACGCATCCTCCCGCAGCTCGCGGAGGCAGGCGCACCTCTAACCGATGGGGGCGACCGCACTCTGCGGCATGGACTGTTCGCAACGTTGACGCAGATCTTGCCCCCGCTGGCCGACTATCGGCCGCTGGTCCTCATCATCGACGACCTGCATTTCGCCGACGAGGCCACCCTGTTGCTCCTGCGCGTGCTGGCGCAGCGTCAGGAGCATACGGTCTTCGTCTGCGGCTCAGCGATCGAGACTCTGAGGCTGAGCGGCGAGGAGGAAGCCTCACCGCTGGAGCGCTTCTGCTCCGCCTACCAGCGCAGCTTGGGGATCCGCAACGTCAAGTTGCGACCGCTGGGTCGCGAGGGGATCGCAGAGTACCTGAAAGCCGTGTTTCCCCGTCTGAGAATGCCGGAGGGGTTCGAGCGCGATCTGGCCGAGATCACCCAGGGCAATCCGCTCTTCCTCAGCGAGGTCATCCGCAAGCTGGTGACGGACCGTAAGGTGACGCTGGCCGGCCAGGAATGGGTGATCGAGCCCCTGGAGGAAGGCTACCTGCCGCGCTCTCTTGAAGAGATCGTCATGCAAAAGATCGCCGCCCTGGACGAAGAAGGTCGGGCGCTGCTCGAGCGCGCCTCCACCCTTGGGGATGGGATATCGGTCAGCGTTCTGGCCGGCAGCTCGGAGGTAGACGAGAGCAGGATCCTGGAGTTCCTCGATCGCGCGGAGGCACTCGGCCTGGTGAGCCTCGACTTCCAGGTCAACGACGAGATCATGCGCTTTCTCAGCAAGCGTGTGCTTGAGATCACCTACGGGGCGATCGACGGTGACCGCCGGCAGGCACTGCACGAGGAGGTGGGTCAGTACCAGGAGAACCTCTACGAGAGGCGCCTGCTCCCCTCTGCTTCCCTGCTCGCCTACCACTTCAAGCGCTCGGCGAACCAGGAGAAGGCCCGCCGGTACGAGCAGATCCAGCTGGCCTCCAACGAGGCGGTCTTCGACGCCGATGAGGCGGTCGATTTGAGCGGCGAGCTACTGGCGGAGGAGCTAGAAGCAGAACGGAAGCTCGAGGCGGAGAGCATCCCCAGGGTTCCCTACGTACTGCGCACCTTCATGTCAGCGGTGCGGAACATCCAACTCTACCCGCCGGATAGCAGGCCGATCGCGGAGGCGCTGCGCGAGGTGAGGCAGGCGATCGAAGCGATCGTGGATAAGAACGAGTATCTGCACCTCTCGCATGCCCAACGCTTCCTGCTTGCGAACGGCCAGAGGCTCGATGTCTCGAGGTACGGCATGCTGGCCGGCTCGTTCCTCGAACTGCTCACTCGCTGCGAGCTGCAGGGCATCGTCTTTCGCCGCGCCCTCACGGCCGATGAGCTGCGCACGTTGTTGATGGCGCTGGGCAAGCTGCGGCCGGAGACGGTGGACCAGGGATTCTGGAGGGACTTCTCTCTCGAGCATGGGCTGCGTCACATCGAGCTGCGGCAAGTGCGCTACTCGCGTCTGCGCAGAAAGAAGGGACGGGCGGTAATTCGACCGCTCGTCGTCGAGGAGGAGCACCTGGGACCGGCAGAGCTCGCCGAGATCCCGAAGATCCTGCGTACTCTGCAAGGCGCGGCCCAGAATGCCAGGCTGTATCCTCTGGACAGCAAGCCGGTGTCACGCTCGCTGGAGCAGCTGCACACCGCGTTGCAGGGCGTCTTGAAAACGCACGAGTCGCTGACCCTGGCCGCGACTGACAAGTCACTGCTGGTAAACGGCACGAAGCTCGACGCGACAGGGTTCGCGCCGCTGGTCACCAGTGTGGTCGACTTCATGGATTCCGTGGGACTGGCCAGCATCACCTTCACCAGGAACATCCCGCTGGCGGAGCTGTTCAGCTTCGTCGACGCGCTGCGCGAGCCTCCCGCCTCGGGCACGGAGGCGGACTTCTGGGACAGCCTGGCCCGGCAGCGGGGCCTCCAGCACCTCGGCTTCAACCAGCGGCAGTATGCGCTGGGAGTGGTGGAGAGTCTATTGAGTTCGATGGAGCTGGAGATCGAGGAGGAAGCGGACGAGGACGCCACGGCCGAGCTCGCCGAGCAGATGTTGGAGGCGCCCGAAGAGGCGCTGCGCGACGCGCTGCCGAGGTTCGGCAAAGAACTCCTGATCAAGGGTGAGCACAAGCTGGTCACGCGCGTCCTGCGACGCCTGTTCGAGGGCCTCCATGAACAACACCCTGACGACCGGGAGATGACAATCCTGGCGTGCCGCGCGCTGTACGACGGCTTGATTCTGGGGTTGCAGCACAAGTTCAGCGAACTGGCTGTGGATCCCTTGCTGACGGCGTTCGCGACCGAGATGGATGCGAGAGTACTGCAGGAACTCTCCACACTGCTGCACGACATGGCCAGCTCGGCGGTACAGTTCGCCGACTACGGGCTGGCCAGCCGAGTTCTCTTGGAGCTGAGGGCCCGCCAGGCCGAATTCGAACGTGCGGGCGGTACCGGCGAGAGCCTCGCCAAGATCCTCGACCACAAGCTCGACCCCACCGCACAAGAGCTTCTGAAGGACGACCTCAGATCAGGCCAGCACGACCGCCAGGGCAGAGCCGCCCAGGTCACCGGTGGCCTGGGCCGGTCGGGGATCCCTCTGCTCGTCGACGTCATCAAGGACGAAAAGAACTTCAGGGTCCGACTGCTGGCCGCCCGGTTGCTCTCCGAACTGGGCGCGGGCGCCGGCCCGCAGCTCAAGCGGGCGCTGGCGACGGAGGTCACCGTCGAGCAACGCTTCCGCATCCTGGAGGTCATTGATACGGTCACACGGAACGTGCGGGACGAACTGGCCCACAGTCTCGGAGACGCCAGCCCGAAGCTCCGCCGCGCCGCCTTCCGCTTGTTCGAGCGGCTGCGTGACGACTCTCTGATCGACATCATCCTGCCCCTGGTCAGCGACGAGGAACCGACTGTGTCCAAGGGGGCGATCCGCAGCCTGGCGCACTTACGGTCTGCTGCCGCGGTGGATGCCGTCGTCGCGATCCTGGAGGAGACCGAGGAACCGAAAGTCGCCATCGCTTGCTGCCAGGCGCTGGGCGAGCTGGGACAGGCTTCGGCCATCGACGAAAGACGAGGTCTCTTGCTCCGCCGACGCTGGGACGAGCAGGTCCGGGCCACAGCGGCCCTGGCTCTGAAGCAGATCGCGGATCCCGAGGCCGCACAGATCCTCTCTCGTTACGCGAAGGACCGTCAGACGCGGGTCCGGCAGATCGCCGAGTCATCTGGCCGGTAGGAGGCAACCTGAACTCATAGGTTCGCGGAAAGTGTGAAAGGAGGGACGAACATGCCGAAGCTGGATCGCTGCTCGAGACTGGCGCTTGCACTGCTAGTCGCGCTGGTGGCGCAGGTGAGTGTGGCCACCCAGTCCGGGGTGGCTCAGGAGAAAGGCGCAAAGGAGGGCAACGCTGCCACAGAGCCGACCGAGACGACACCTGAGGTACTCGCGGTGCAGGACGTCGCGCTCGCCCGTCAGCTCGCGGTGTACGGGCACCGCACGCAGACGGCCGAGCCGTTCCTGGCGGCGGCTCGCATCCTCGTGCAGACGCCGTACCGGGAACCGGCACTGGAGCGCCAGCAGAAGGCTGATGAGGGCGCCGAGGCCGGCGACCCGTCGCTCGAGAAGTCGACGCCGCCCAGCCTCACGGTGGCCGGACTCCTCTCGGCAGCGCGGCAGCTGGCCGGGGACGACGAGAACGTTCTGGCGATGATCGCCGAGCTGGAAGGGTCGATGGAGAAGGGCCGCGCCGGAGGTCCGGCAGTGCACCCCGACCGGGTGCTCGCACACACCACGGACATCTACGAGATCACCTTCAGTGGCGGCGAGTCCGCGATCATCGAGGTGGTGGGTGACGGCGATACTGATCTCGACTGCTTCGTCTACGACGAGAACAGCAACCTCATCGACTCCGACACCGACTACACGGACCACTGCATCCTGATCTGGACGCCGCGCTGGACGGGCCCGTTCCAGCTGCAGATCAAAAACCTGGGCAGCGTCTGGAACGCTTACGTCCTGACCACGAACTGAACCCCTGCCACGTCTGGCTTTGGGCTGGGGAGCCGAGCTCGGCTCCCCAGCCCACGCCAGCTTCCGTTGAAGTCGTCCCCGGGAGCGGCTGGTCCTCAGCGCTTGAGCAGGGCCAGCAGGCGATCGATCAGGACTACTGGAAACGTCTCGCCGAACTCGAGGGCGTCCCTGTATCGCTCAAGGGCATCGGCGACTTCGGCGAAGTTGCGCGGCAGGCGTGTCGACCGGTCTCCACCGGCGGCCGCCTCCACCGAGGTTCGCTGCAGCAGATCGTCCAGATCGCCGGTCTCGCGACCGTGGATCATCGCCAGCGCTGCTCCGGCCAGAAGCAGGTGGGGCAACGCGGAACCGTCCGGCAGCCGAAACTCGACAGTCGGCGGCGTGACCACGCGGCCCTGGGCGTCAGTGGCCACCACGGGGAGCCGAACCAGCGCGTTGCGGTCGTACTTCCCCCACACGATGCTGCTGGGGGCTTCCTTGGCCTGAACGATCCTGGCGAACGAATCCTCGACCCGATTGCCGAAGGCCATCAACGCGGCGCCCATCTGCACCAGGCCGCCGATCAGCCAGCGCGCCGGATCGGACAGACTGCCGTCCTCGCGCTCGATCTCCAAGGGGCGGCCATCCCGCACAGGGGCGAAGTGGAAATGCAGGCCGTTACCCGGATGCCCCTCGAGCATCATCGGGCCCATCGTGCAACGCATCCCACTGCGTTGCGCCAGATTGCGCAGCACCCACTGGGTGAGCAGGATCCCGTCAGCCGCCTCGGGCAAGGGGCTGAGCGCCAGCTCGATCTCGTGTTGCTCCCAGATGACACCCTCGGTCTCCTTCGCCTCGATGTAGCCGACCTCGCTGTGTCCGTACTTGACGGCCACCCCGACATCGGCCAGAAGAGCGAGCGCCTCACGCCGGAGCGCCTCGCCGAAGACGAACGGCGAGCTGGCATGGTAGCCCCGGTCGTCGGCACCGTAGATGTCCGTCTCGTCCCAGCGCTTACCCAGGAAGTACTCGACCTCCCCCAGCGCCCACAGCTCGACCCCCGTCTCCTCCCGGACCCGCTGGCTGGCACGCCTGAGGATCGTGTCCGGCGACTGCGGCAACGGCTCGCCATCGCGACCGGCGTGTCCGCACCTCAACACCAGCGTCGGCTGCGCAGCGAACGGATCCAGAAAGGCCGTCTGCACCCGCGGCTGTAAGACGATATCCGAGGCCGTCGCGGGGATTCCCATACCCGCGAACAGACTCGAGCCGTCGGCCCGCTCGCCGGCCTGGACGATGTCCCGGAAATGGTCGATGCTCTGAGGCACGAAGTCGAGCGTCTTGAGCCAGCCGTCGCCGCCCACATGCATGAGGCTCACCAGCCGGATGCCCTGCTCGCTCACCACGTCCACCAGATCGTCGAGCGTCCATTCGGAGCGTGGCTTGGCCAGCTCGCTCTCAAGCCCGGCGCCGGCGAGTGGCGAAGCCCCTTGCCGTTCCCCTTTGGTCATCTCCATACCTTCCCCAAGTACTCCTGTACCTCCGGGACACCGCCCTGGAAGATCAGGTATCCGTCGTGCGGTTCCCGGTCAGTGATCTCACCAGCGATGGAAGTAGTCATGGACTCGCGAACCGCCTCGGGGTTGTCAGGGTGCACACCCATGGCCCAGCCGAGTTTGATGTAGGCCACCTCGGGCAACATGTTGGCCAACGGGATCACGCCGAGCCCGAGGATCTCCCGTCCGGTCTCGTACACGTGCATCTGAACGAAGCCCCAGAGAGTCTGCAGCGTCATATACATCTGCACCCCGGCATCGCGGGCCCGCTTCAGTGCCGGGTAGATCTTGCGGTTCACGTGGCCGAGCCCTGTGCCGGCAATGACGATCCCCTTGTACCCGCAATCGACTAGCGCATCGATCACGTCGGGGCGCATGCCGGGGTAGTAGAAAATCAGGATGACCCGCTCCTCGAAAGCCGGCTGGATCGTTACCTCCCGGTCGTCACGCCGCGGCAAGTAGTCGTCCTTGAGCGGTGTGATCTTCCCCTTCTGCACCATAGCGATGGGGACGTCACCGAGGGTGCGGAAGGCGCTCCGGTAGGAGCTGTGCATCTTGCGGACGCGCGTGCCGCGGTGTAGCAAGTTGTACTGGTCCGAGGTGGGCCCGAACATGCACACCATCACCTCGGCGATGGGTCCGTGCGCCGCGGTCCAGGTGGCGTTGATCAGGTTCCGGGCCGCATCGGAGGAAGGCCGGTCCGAGGAGCGCTGGCTCCCCACCATGACGATCGGGATCGGCGGCCGCTGCACCATGAAGCTGAGCGCTGAGGCCGTATGATGCATGGTGTCGGTCCCGTGGCCGATGACGATCCCCGCACAGCCTTGGGCGATCGCTTCGCCCACCTTCTCCGCCAGGATGAGATAGTGTTCCGGCCCCATGTTCTCCGAGAAGACAGCGAACAGCTTCTCGGTCTCCAAGTTGCAGATATCGGCCAGCTCCGGCACCGAGCCATAGAGTTCGCCCGGGCTGAAGGCCGGGATCACCGCGCCGGTCCGATAGTCGAGCCGCGACGCGATGGTGCCGCCGGTGCCGAACAGCTTCACGCGGGGAAGCTCGGGATCAACGGGGAACTCCTTCTCCGGGATCTTGTAGTGCGCTTCGCGGTAGCCCGTCTTCTCCAGCGACTGGATGGTGTCGTAGCGCAACCCGATGTTGTAGCCGCTGTCTAGCTTCAGGACGATGTGGTTCTCGTCGCTAGTCTCCGAGCGCGGCAGGACCAGCCCTGCGAACTCGCCCCGCGTCGTGCGGGCTCTCACCTCGCACCAGACGGTGATGCCGAATCGCTTCATCGGCTCCACGCACGGTCCCCGATAGCCCTTATAGTGGTCGTTCTCGCTCATGTCCCGACCTCCGAAAGGCCCGCCTGGAAAGTGGCTGCGACCCGCTCCATCACCAGCGCCGGGTCGAGCCGGCCTAGGAAGCGCGGCATCACCACGCCCATAGCCCACCTCATGACCACATCACGCGGCCTGCCCGCCAAAGCGGTAGCTCCTGCCAGCACTTCCTGCACACTGCGCTCCAGCTCCTCGAGATCGTGCGGTCTGCTCCGGTAGGCAGCCAGCACCTCTTCGACCGGAGCATTCCGTCGCTCGACGAGCGCATCGAAGATGCGTGCCATGGCCTCCGGACGGATCTCTCCTGCCTCGGTGGCCCGAACCAAGGGCACCACGCGGGTAGGCTCGGGGAGAGAAGCGAGTCTGCCGCCCCGCTGGTGATAGGGGATCCGCTGCTCCAGGCATGTGGCCAGCCGGCGGGCGACGGTGCCGGCCGCGGGCGCGACGGCGTCGAACAGCTTCGCCCAGGGCGCGGCAGCCAGGCGCCAAGCGGCGACGGAGTCCAAACCCAGTGCCTCGTAGCGCGACTGGCGTGACCACGGCGGTTCCGGCAGTCGCTCCCGGATCTCGACCACCATAGCGTCGGGGACCGGGAGTGGAGGCGTGTCGGTGTCAGGGTACATACGGTCGGGCCCTGGCAGGATACGCTCGAACCCGTTGGTCCCGTCGCCGAACGCCTGACGCGTCTCTGCCGGGACGCCGACTAAAGCTTGCTGGGCGCGCACGAACAGCTCGCGAATTGCCGTGTCCGTGTCCTCTTCCGGGGCCCAAACGACGACGATTGCGTCGCCACTCTCCGCCCCGAGCGCCTGGCGCAGCAAGCGCCACTGCCGCGCGTCGAGGCCGTGGTCACGGATGTCGGAGTGGATCATGAACGGCCGGTGCACGGGACAGGCGATCACTCGCACTCGGTCGGCGAACTCCCGGGCGAAGGTGACGCCCGGCTGGGTGCGGTGGTCGAGCAGCCCACCGAACCCCGGCAGGCGCACGGCGACAACCTGCTCGCATCCACCACGTTGGGCGAGTTCTCCCAGGCGAGCGATTTCTCCGGGCAGGCCAACATCTCAGCCGTCACCCCCCGACGTCGCAGCTCGGCGCGCACGCGGAGCAGGTTCAGCTGCCGGAACGCCTCGATGTGGACCAGCTGCGGTAGGCCCCGGTGATTGTCCACGCCTTTGAGCTCGATCCGCCGGCCGCCCGCCACCGATACGTTCACGTCCTGCCGCGCCGCCCCCGGGCCACGTCGCACTTTGCCCGTCGCCTGCACTACCCGGGAAAGGAGTCGGCCGGCGGCCTGAACCTCCGCCGGGGTAAGCAGCTCCGGCTCGGTGACGGTCTCGGTGAGCGGCGTGCCCAGCCGGTCGGTGCGGAAGGTAATGCGATGGCCGATGTCCGACACCTCGCGGCACGCATCCTCCTCCAGCGAGAGCTGGCGGATGCGCAGCTCCCGGTCGACTCCCAGCTCCGGAACCCGGAATGGGATTACCCCACTCAAGCCCACCATCGCCGTCCTCTGGAACCCAGTCGGGATCGAGCCGTCCAAGTATTGCTTGCGCATCACGTGCAGCTCGGACACAAGATCGAGGTTGAGAAGCAGTGCGATCTCCAACGCAATCCGCACCGCCTCCTCATCGATCTCGAAGGGCGGCGTGTCATCCATCTCGTAGGTGCAGACCGAGCCGCGCTCCAGCAGATAGACGATCTCCTTCTTGGTCTTGAACTCCATCAAGGCGGTCCCGTCGTACTCGCCCATCTCGCTCAGTGTGGGTCGCATGTGGCGGAGGACCTCGCCGTCGTGTTTTCTCACACGGCGTCCGGCGGGGCAGCGGCAGAACAGCTTGGACCGAGTGAGGAGTTGTTGGTGAACCTCGAGCCCTGACATGAACCCGAGGGTCCGGTAGTCAGCGGCGGAAAGCTCCTCGTAGTCGGCGTCGGGGAAGTCGAGGGCGGGCTCGGTCCGCGGGTTGAAGTCTCCGGGCGGGCGTACCCCAGTTTGCTTTGTATCGTGATTCATATCAAGTAGGCCTGATGCCGAGAACCCGATGGCGCAGCGCACTCCGCCATCCGGAAGCGCGGACTGAAGATCTTCGCTGTGTCGCCTGCCCGCAACCTCCGTCCCCACCCCATGAGGTCAGGCCTGATACCGGTTCGCCGCGCGGTCCTCCACCGCGCGATCACGCCTGCGAACGGCTCGACCCGTTGCATTCGTCGCCAATCCTCGCTCTACTTGACCGACGGGGCGCGCAAGCTGTTAGCTTGTCCAGCCCCGAAACACCGAGGTCGCGAGGATGGACAGAGTAAGGATCTTGAAGCAGCAGCGGGTGTTTAATGACGTCTTCGCCATCGACGAGGCGGTCCTCGAGCACCGCAAGCACGACGGCAGCTGGAGTGGACCGACACGGCAGCTCTGTTTCGAGCGCGGCGACTCGGTGGCCGTCTTACTTGTGAAGCGCGAGACCGGTGCGCTGGTGCTGGTGAACCAGTTCCGTTATCCATATGAGGTCGAGAACCTCAGGCCCATCACCACATTCTATGTATCCCCGGGCGGCACATCGGAGCGGGTGCTACTCTTCTACGGCGAGGTCAGCGAGGCTACGCGGGTCGCGGCAGGTGAGGGCCTGGGCGTAGGGGACGAGGATATCCGGGTGATCGAGACGACGCCGGCCGAGTTATGGGACGACACGCTCGCCGGCAGACAGCAGGACGCCAAAACCATCATCGCCCTGCTGTGGTGGCGCCTGAACTACATGAACCAAGGCAGATGAGGAAATGATGATCGAGGTGAACGTAATTCGTTCCAACGACCACTTCGAGTTCGACGTCAGGGTGGAGGAGAACGGCAGCGAGACGCAGCACCGGGTCACGATGACGAGATCCGACTACCGGAAGCTCGACCGGGAGCCGAAGGAGTCGATCCTCTCCCGCTTCGATGTGACGGTCATCTCACGGTACTTCCCCAACTTCCGGGAGGAGCTACCGAAGTACATCCAGTCGTAGAACACCTCGGCTGCGTCGGGGATCGAGACGTAGCTGCTTTCAAGTTGCTCATGGACGCGGCAAATTAGTCGCGGCGTCGCCCCGTCGATACACCCGGGGATGGCCAACGGGACTGCCTGCTACCCAGTGAGCGTCATGCCCGATCGTCGGACCCGCTCGGTACAACCACTGGAGGCAACGATCCGGCGCGCCGGACCTGTTCGGTGCCGCGCCGTGGCCGCACGGCTCAGGCGCAGCCGACTCGCGCCGCTGCTGCTCCTGGCCCTGGCGCCCGCTGCCCCACTATCCGGACAGGAGACCGGCACAGTACCAGAGCAGAAACGCAGCGGCATCCTCTTCATCCCCGTGCTCTACTACACGCCGGAGACGAAGACGGCCTTTGGCGTGGCCGCGCAGTACTACTACCGTGAGCGGGGGAGTGAGATGAGCGACCGGCCCTCCACGATCGTGCCGGCCGTGATCTACACCCAGAAGAACCAGATCATGGCCGACATCTCCGGCCAGCTCTACTGGAAGCGCGAGACCTACCGCCTGGACGGCGAGCTGGGCTACAGCAAGTACCCCGACAAGTTCTACGGTATCGGCAATGACACGCCTGAAGACGCCGAGGAGGATCTCACACCCCGCTATATCAACCTGCGCGTGAACGTGCAGAGGCGCGTCTACTCGGAGCTGAACCTCGGCCTGGGTTATGAGTTCCAGCACAGCAAACTGCTGGAAGTCGAGGAAGGGGGTCTGCTCGACGCGGGGAGCGTCAGCGGCAGCGACGGCGGGACGGTGTCCGGCGCGGGCATCTTCGCCAGCTGGGATACCCGGGATAACATCTTCTACCCGTCGTCGGGTAGCTATCACCAGCTCAGCGCGAGCGTGTTCGGCAGCGCTCTGGGAAGCGACTTCAGCTTCAATCGCTACCAGCTGGAGTTGCGGCAATACTTGGGGATGCTCTCGCACGTACTGGCCCTGCAAGGCCAGGTCACGATCGCCACCGGCACTCCTCCCTTGCAGCAGCTCGCCTTGTTCGGCGGCGGCGACCTGATGCGCGGATACTACGAGGGGCGCTATCGTGAGCGGAGCATGATCGCCTTCCAGGCCGAGTACCGGGTCGTGCCGATCTGGTGGAGGTTGGGCCTGGCCGCGTTCGCCGGCCTGGGCGACGTCGCGCACGATGTGGGCGATTTCCGGCTGAGCGACTTCAACTACTCGCTGGGCGGCGGGATCCGCTATCTGCTGAGCCGTGAGGAGGGCATCACCGTGAGACTGGACTTCGGACTCGGCGAAGGATCGTCCGGTGTCTATATTACCCTGGGCGAAGCGTTCTAGCCTGTCGAGTGCGTCCGTATCAGCCCCAGACCGACCATGTTCTGACCTCAAGGACGAGATGAACATCATGAGAACCTCAACCTACAAGTCGATCGCCCTGTTCTCGACAGTTGCTGCCTTGCTGCCGCTCGCCAGCTGGACAGCTCAATGGGAATCACCGCTGTCCTACACAGCTGCGCAGCAAGAGAGCTCCGTCTCCGCCGCCGATTCCCTGGATGACGGCCCGCACGTCTACTGGCAGACCGACTCCCGAGCCATCGTCTTCTACCTCTGCGACGAGCAGCTCGTCCAGCGTGTCTTCGAGGACGTTGACACCGTGCGCTTCAACGGGTTCTGCGGGGACTCCGCGGTCGAGTACGTCATCCCCGCCCAAGCGCCAACGATCGAACCCCAGCTCTATGACGGCGTTCCGAAGATCTTCACGGTCAGTGACGTCCACGGCGAGTACCAGGCTCTGGTCGAGCTACTCGAGAACGCCGGTGTCGTCGACGCGGGCCTGCACTGGAGTTGGGGCGAGGGCCACCTGGTGATCGACGGCGACATCTTCGATCGCGGCGACAAGGTCACGGAGTGTCTCTGGCTGATCTACCGTCTGGAACAGGAGGCCAGGCGGGAAGGAGGTCAGGTTCACGTCCTGCTCGGCAACCACGAGATCATGGTCATGCAGGACGACCTCCGCTACGTGAACGAGAAGTACACGAACGGCATCGTGCGAAGAAGCGGGATCGACTACGACGATCTCTTCGGTCCTGACATGGAACTGGGCCGGTGGCTTCGCAGCAAGCACATCGTCATCAAGCTGAACGAGATCCTGTTCGTGCACGCAGGGATCTCGCCCGACCAGGTCGCGCGTGGACTGAGCTTGGAAGACGTCAACGAGACCGCACAAGCCAGCATCGATCTGCGCTCGTACGCGCTCGCGTTCAGCGACACGGCGGAGTTCATCTTCGGGCGCACAGGTCCCACCTGGTATCGCGGCTACCACTACGGGCAAGAAGGGCGGTATCCAAAGGCGAGCCTGCAGACGGTCGAGGCGGCCCTGTCCTATTACGGCGCGACGGCGGTCGTGGTCGGGCACACCGAGATCCCCGAGGTCACGGCCCTCTACGAAGGCAAGGTCTTCGCGGTCGACGTCCCGCTGCTCGAGCTCGGGTCGCTGCAGGGACTGCTCTGGCAGGGCGGCCGCTTCTATCGGGTGACCGGTGCCGGCACGCTCGAGCCGCTGGAGTGAGCGCGCATCGCGTCAGCCGCCGCCCAGCTCGCCGTAGACGTCGCCGTTGAGAGC
>SMTZ1_10012512_pt1 | contig 14428 bp, 19 predicted proteins | sample DeeMarSWOR136_30_FD_25667 | JGI IMG/M metagenome (IMG submission 25667) | reverse complement strand
CATCTCACCACTATTTAGAATCTTCAAAATATTCCCATGCCTCAAAAGCGCTGACGAAAAAGTTGGAAGAAACATTAACTAGATTTAGCTTAGAGTATGCCGTTGGAACAACATGGACTATAGATACACCTTATAGAGAAACAGTAGCAGAAGTTAAGCAGTATCAAAAAGAAGGAGTTTTAACAGTTGATATGGAAGCTTCTGCAATTTTTGCAGTAGCTGAATACAGAAGTGTAGAAGCAGGATCTATTTTTACAATTAGCGATTATCTAGCAGAATCGGAATGGAAGCCTAAATTTCATTTGACGAAAGATCATTTAGAAACCCTTTTTCAAGTTGCCAAAGAAGTCTTACTAGATTCTTAAAGAGAATTAGAACGCTTGATTCAAAGTTGATTTCGTTTTATAGTCTTTTTGAATCTAATTCGATTTGCTGTTTAAAATTAGCAAGTTTTTTTTAAACCAAGATTTCTCATGTATGTTAGAAAAGTTGTGTTGTTTATGTCAGCGCTTGAATTACTTTCATTATATCCTCAAATCGTCGAAATCATGAAAAAAGAAAATATAAGTGATTTTAGAGAATTTCAAGGGCAAGCTATAGAAAATGGTTTGTTGAAGGGTAAAAACTTATTGATTTCAGCCCCTACAGGTTCAGGTAAAACTCTTATTGGTGAGTTAGCTATTCTTAAACATCTCTTAGGTAATGAAAATCACAAGGCTCTTTTTCTTGTTCCATTAAAGGCCGTTGCTGATGAAAAATATGATGAATTTTGTAGGAAATATGAGGATTTTTTTGCCGTTAAAGTTTCAACAGGTGATTTCGAGACCATCCCAGAGGAATTAAGCGCTGCAAATTTAATTATAGCTACTTATGAACGATTTGATAGTCTATTACGAACCAAACCTGATTGGTTATCTGATATAGCCGTAATTGTTATTGATGAAATCCATATGATTGGTCAAAAAGAGAGAGGTCCAAGATTAGAAAGTATCATTATTCGTTTAAAGGAATATCTCCCATATACACAACTAATTTGCTTAAGCGCTACAGTAAAGAATTGGGAAGAGTTATCCGATTGGTTACAAGCATACCCAATCATTTCAGATGAAAGGGCAGTACCATTGATGATGCGTACCCTTGTATCTAAAAATAAACTTAATTCGATACTTGAACTTGTAGAAAAAACGATTTTCATAAACGGACAAGTATTAATTTTTGCTATGACAAGGAGAGATGCTGAATTTTTAGCAGAACGTATAGCAAGTCAACTAGCACATATTTTGAAGCCAAAAGACAATAAAATTGATGTAGATCTTGTATCAAATCTATCTATAAAATTAAAAACCACACTTCCAAAGGGTGTGGGATATCATCATGCAGGGCTTATTTCAAGTGATAGGAAAATCGTAGAGAATTATTTTAGACAAGGTATTATCAAAGTAATTGTTTGTACAACAACTCTTTCTGCAGGTATCAATGTTCCAGCAAGGCTTGTTGTAATAAAGGATATAAGAATAGGTGATTCGGAAAAACCAATAAGAACACTTACTTCAAATGAAATATTTCAGATATTAGGAAGAGCAGGACGTCCAGGATTAGATGAAGAGGGAATAGGTATCATATTAGCAGTAGATAAGAAAGATAAAGAATTTATTGAGGCATATATGTATACTCAAACTTCTGTGGGCGAAAAAACCGAAGATTATGAACCTATTCTTAGTCAATTTAACAATGTTTCCACTTTACGTGAACAAGTACTTGTAAAGATATACGAGAAACGAAAAGTTGGATTAACTGAAGATGAACTAATATCCTTCTTTAAACAAACATTTTGGGCATACTTAGAACAAAAATCTAATAGAGATGCACTTCCAAAGTACGCAGGGAGAAGTATTGAAGAAATTTTATCTGATATTGAATCAAAAGAATCGATTGATAAGGCAAAGTTACTGTTCTCTGATATTGAGTTGCTTAGTGCTTCAAAAAATCGATTACTTGGTAGAGTTGGAAACTACATAGTCTCTTTTGATGAAAATAAGGGCCATTATTGTAATTGTGGAATTAAAAAATCAAAAATGTGCCTTCATCGTATAGCGTTTTCATTATTTTGTGATGCTCACAAAGAACTAGAAGCCTACAAAAAAACTATTGTGAGAAATGCACTTGAAAAAGATATTTTTACTTATTTAAACCAGGCAAATCTGATAAAAATAAGAGATGGAAAGTATTTTGTCACCGACTTTGGAAGGGCTGCAGTACGGCATTATATTCGACCTGAAACAAGCCAAATCATACGTAACGTGCTTCTTAATACTGCTTATACAACAGAAATCATTCTCTTGCTGGGAATGAAAATTCTAACAGAGGAGTTTTCTAGTAAGTATACAGCTACTGAGTTATTTGATTGCGTCTGGGATTGGATCAATGAAAGAGAGTTAAATGAGGTCCTCAAAATCATTGAGCCTGGGGATTTTGAATCAATTAGATCTTCGATTAATTGGATTCTGAATGCTATCCTGGGAATAGGACGCAGCATGAGCAGTGATATTGAAAGAGCATTAGAAAAAATTGTGGCATCTTTAACTGAACGAATTCGGGTAGGTGCCAAAGAGGAGTTAATCGCCGTCTCACCATTCTTCGAATACACTGACAGAAAGAAACTAAGACGCTTATACGAACTTGGTATTAAAACCGTTGCAGAGTTAATAAATAAAAAAGAGGTAATTTGAAATCTTTGCTACCTTGAAATGGTACTAATCCTCAATATCACAATCATCTTATGTGTCACTGTAAAAGGTATATTATTGATAAAATTAACTTCCCCGTGTCATAGGAGAACCACAGTTAGGGCATTTCATCGAATAACAGGGTTGTCCTATTATGTGCTGAGCTGAATAGCCGCAACTAGGACATACACATTGTCCTCCAGGACCAAGACCGTATCCACCGCCTCTTCCTCTACCTCCTCCTGCTCCGCCACCTCTTCCTCTTCTACTCATAAATTCTCATCTCCTTATTTAAATCTCGCTACTATTGACTCTATTGTTTATCTCTTTTTTAACAATATCGGCGAGAAGTCTCCTTCCGTCAGGGTGGAGTAGTTCACTGATGGGGTCAAATGAATGACCTCATCCTTAAGCGATGAGTATTATTTGATTATAATTGGTTTGATCCCATTGAGTTTAATACTCACAGCTGAGTTAATCGCATCTTCTACTGTTTCAAGTGGAATTTTTAACTCGTCAATGATCCTTTTTACGGTCGGATCATTAGTAACGCATTCAGTAGGGAAGATTGTTTCATCAATCATCTTTACTTCCTGAAATCCTGCCATCTGTATTAAATTAAGGTATTCATCCTTCATACACGCCCCAGAAACACAGCTTATATACGCTTCAACGGATTCTTTTATAAAATCTGGAAGTTCTTTCAATAATACAATATCAGAGACCATCAGCCTTCCTCCAGGCTTTAGTACTCTGAAAGCTTCCTCAAAAACCCTCTTTTTGTTTGGTGAGAGGTTAATTACACAATTTGAAATAACAACATCCACTGAACCATCTGCTGCAGGTAAATTTTCAATCTCTCCAAGTCTAAATTCGACATTTTCGTAATTTCCTTTTCTTGCATTTTTTCTTGCCTTATCTATCATCTCTGGTGTCATATCTACGCCAATCACTTTCCCATCGTTTCCGACTCTGTTTGCTGCAAGAAAACAGTCAAAGCCAGCACCCGAGCCAAGATCAAGTACGATTTCACCTTCTTTTAATGAGGCGAGAGCAACTGGATTGCCACAGCCGAGTCCTAAGTTTGCTCCTTCAGGAACTTCATTGATTTCTTCTTCAGTGTATCCAATCATTTTACTCATATCTTTTAATGTACGAGTGCCCCCTTCACAACAAGAATCAACTGACGCACAACAAGAATCAACTGAAGGGCAACAAGAACTCTCTTCTTTAACTCTCCTAGCATAACCCTCTCTTACCATCTTTTTTATTTCCTCTTCTTTTTTTACTTCTTCTTTATCCATATTCATCACTTTCTTCTTCTTATTCATAGAATTTCTTTTACTACTGGTCCAAGTAAATCTTTAACCATGGTTGTTAAATCGTCAACCTTAATTAAAGAAATACAGCAAATTTCACCATTTTTTTCCCAACTAACAATCGCTAATTTATCTCCCGCATGAATTTGCGCTTTTTCTCTGATTTCTTTTGGAAGCACCATTTGACCTCTGTTATCTACGCTTACTATTGATTCAACTTTGCAACAACCCATTTTATCCAAAGTATCGGGGTGAGAATCATCTTCCATTTTTTGGACCATTTTCAATTTACTCCGCAAAATAGACTATATCAATAAGTATAATTTCAGAATATTTAAACTTTTCTGAAAAATCAGAATATACTGATTATTTGGAAACCGCTTCTTAAAAAATTAATTATGTACTGATTAAGTTTGACTTATTTGGTATCTTTTTCCTTATTTCTAATTGTTGGCGCAGTACTACCTCCATGACAACAATCACATAGATATTCTTGCCAATCTAACTTATCCCAGTCAATCTCTTTTAGTATTTTCTCCTGTTTATTTAATCTCATTCTCTCTCTTGCTTTTTCGCTCAAAAAATGTCCTCCTGAATATTCACAGAACCTTTAATTTCAATTGATAGCCTCTTTTATCGGAGGATGGAAAATAAAAACTTTACCAATGTGACATTGATGTTTTTTCTTATCATTTCTTGGTTTGATGTTTTTGAATCTCGTTACTTTTTTAAAGACAACTTAGTTAAATGAGAATGAAGGGATGCCTATGGAACAAGATTGTGTATTCTGCGATATTATAAATGACAAAAAACCCGCGAGTATCGTGTATTCAGATGAAAAAGTAATCGCATTCATGGTAATCCGACCAATTAATCCTGGACATCTAGTAGTGATTCCAAAAATTCATACTCCGGGTTTATCGGAATTAGACGAAGAAATGGGTGCACATATGTTTAAGGTCGCATTACGCATCGTAAACGCTCTTAAGAAATCAGGAATAGAATGCGAAGGAATTAATCTATTTCTTTCCGATGGAAAAGCGGCATCTCAAGAAATATTCCACATTCACTTGCATATAGTTCCTCGCTTTTTGGGAGACGGGTTCGGGGTGAAATATGGTCCAAATAACTTCTTAGAGCCACGAAGAGAAGAGCTGGATAAAATTGCAACTATGATAAGAAACTCATTAGAAGAATAGATTTATGAGAGATACTGTTTACTTTTAATTGATCTTCTTAAAATTAAAGATACAACCTTGAGTAAGCCAGTTATAGTGGCTGATTTTGTCACAATACTTTTTTTCGAAGATAAAGCCAGAATCTTGGATTTCTTCAATAACAGCGGTTAAACGCATGTTTCTAAATTCCCACATTGGAAAATCTTCAGCTGTATGTTTAGGATAGATTGAAAGCAAAGCATTTGACTTTAAGACACGGTGAACTTCAGTATATAATATTTTCCTTTCATCTTTTTTTAAATAGTGCAAGACATCATAACTTAATACTGCATCAATTGATTTGTCCTTTAAATCTAGTTGTAATTCTCCAGAGGTCTTAATTATCCTAATACTCACTAAATTTAGAAACATTGCTTTTTGCTCTAATTTGTTCAAATCATTGTGATCTTTATCAATGGCATAAACCCTGCCTCTGATTCCAACGATAATTGCCGCAGGGATACTATAATGACCAACTCCCGCACCGAAATCTAAAACAGTCTGACCTCTTCTAATTCCAATTTTTCTTAGAAATCTTACTCCGTTTTTGTGTTCCCACCTTTCCATTTCATCGTTCATTCTAGTGATTCGACTCCGTTATAACTGCCCTTTTAACAACTCTATTTGCTCAATAGTCTTTTCTGCAACCACTTTTTCTTTGTTAAAATACTTACCTATTCTCACAAGAAATGCTCTTCTTTCTTCTGTTGTAACATAGTATTCCAACAGTTTTTTTGTCCACTCTATATTAGCTTCCACATCTTCATTTCCAAATAAATTGCATCAACGGGACATTCTTCAATACAAGTTTCACAACCAACACAATCTTCCTGTTTTATCCATGGCATATTATATCCACCCAATATACGTTATTTGAGTTATTTAATGTGAACTACCATTTCATAAAAATTTAAAAGTTTTCATGATAAAGCGTATTCGTTAGCGATATCAAGTGTATAGGGATGCCCATGAAGAAGGATTTCATAACATCGTGGCAGATAGAAAAGGGTGTTATTTCAAAATTAAAAAATGAGTTAGATGAACATGGCCTGACACCACAGGCTGTTAGTCTATTTCAAAAAATTATTTATAACTTCTATCAAGAAAATAGACGTAAATTTCCGTGGAGAGAAACGGAGGATCCCTATTATATTCTGGTCTCAGAAATCATGCTTCAGCAAACTCAAACGAAAAGAGTTGTTAAGAAATATGAGCAATTTATAGAAGCGTTTCCAGATTTTGAATCACTGGCTAAGGCATCTCTCCGTGAAGTACTGGAATTATGGCACGGGTTGGGATATAATCGAAGGGCTAAGGCTTTAAAAGAAACAGCAAATATGGTAGTAACGGATTTTAATGGTAAACTTCCTTCCTCTCCAGATGTTTTGATAAAATTTCCAGGAATCGGTGAATATACGGCTTCTGCAGTCGCTACCTTTGCCTTCAATAAGCCTACGGTATTTATTGAAACAAATATACGAAGTGTGTTTATACACTTCTTCTTTAGTGATAGAGCTGATGTTAAAGATGCCGAAATTTTTCCTTTGATTGAAAAAACTCTCGATGCTTCAAATCCTCGCATATGGTACTATGCTCTTATGGATTATGGAGTGCTTCTTAAAAAACGGTATAAAAATCCTTCTAGGAAAAGTGCTCACTATAGAAAACAGTCTTCATTCGAAGGTTCTAATAGAGAAGTTCGTGGAATGATTCTGAAAATACTTCTAGACGAAAAAAGCCTTTCTGAATTAGAAATAGTTAAAAAGCTTGGTATGAAACCAGAAAAAGTGAAAAGGAATCTTAAACAGTTAATAAAAGAAGGATTAGTGAAAAAGAAGGAAGAAAAATTTACATTACCCTAGCCATGTAACAGATTTCATTTTGGAGTTGTACGTGATTAGCCTGCATCTTCAAGTTTTTCAACAATATTCTTATATTTTTCATGTATCATTTTTCTGTCGAATTCCCAAGATTCCTGAAGCATATCGTCTTGTTCTTGCTTACTAAAATATTTCATAACAGGGATGAAAAACTGCTTGTCTTCTTTCTTAATATGAGCAGGATAAAGCCCAATAAGATCACTTAAACGATCTATAACGTCTTTTAACGCTTTTTTATTGCCCTGTATATAACTATCTTTTGCTTTAAGCAAATTACCGACAGTTTTTCTAGCATTAATATGTTCTTCTACTAATTCATCCATGATTTTCTGATGTTCAGGTGAGAGTTGCTTTTTTTTAAGTTCTCTAAAAAGAATATCCTCCTCTTTACCATGATGGGTTCTATCGGCATATGTCCTAAAAAAATCAACTGCAATTTCAATTAAAACAGGATTCACTTCATTTGTTTCGTTAATTCTGCGGAGTTCTTCTTTAAGTACAGGAACTATACGTTCAATAAGTCTGTGTTCAATCATTAAAGGACCGATTGGCATCATAAACTAATCCCCTCCTATTTAGGATAATGATAAACCAGCTCGATTACCTTTTTAAATTTGCTATGCAGACACATCGGTTACTCATTCTTGAAGATGTCTTTCACAAATTCTTCTATTTTGTTAGAATTTTCACCTTCACGAAAACAAGCACGGGTAAAAAGTTCTCTTAGAAAATGCTGTCTTATTTTAATGTCATTTAGTTGACAATCATCTTCTATCGGTAAATCAGAAAACATTTCAAGAACTCTTCTTCCAAAAAATCCCGAATTATTACAACTTATTGGGTCAGCTTTTTCTAGACTTGGATAGATCTTTACATCTTGAATACCACATGAAGGAGATCGACTTTTTAAGATAAAACCATCAATGTCATCCAAGGAAGATAAAAATGACTCTGTAAATGTAAGCATCTTTTCTGTTAGATCATTTCCACTTGTATGCTGTATAAGCTTCTCTTCACCTTTTATAGAGACAATTAGTATTGGATCACGAGGAACTCCTAAACTAATTTCAACCTCTGGACACACAGGAATGAAATTCACATAGGGTTCCAATTCTTTAATAACGTTTGTTTGAATTATCTCAGCATTCCAACGGCATGCGGCAAATCCTAGACATTTACTTACAACTATATTAGGTCTAACAAACCGTTTCATTTTAACGTCCCTTACCGCCTCTTAGTCATAGTCTTTTCGCGCCTCTTAACAATCTGAATGCTTTCAGCGCGCTTTTCTCCTTATCCTTGATTTCAAGTATTATATCAAAATCTAAGCCTTGTGTCTCGATTATAAACTCCTTGCGTAGGATCGATAAACTTTTAATAATCATAGTTGGACCATGAAGACATGCTCCAATTAAATGAATTATTGAGTAATGAATATTTTCAATTATTTTTGATCTTATTAGGTGCTCTGATAATTACCGTGCTTATCCATTCGGTTTTAAAAAAGTATGTAAAAAAGAAAACGCCTGAAAAACCTTTTTATGAGCCTCTATTGAATTCTATAATGAAGCAAGTATACATTGTTATTATTCTTGCCAGTGCGTATTTTATTATAAAATCCTTTTTACTTCAAGATCCATACGTTTTATGGTTGGACATAATATCTTACGTATTGATTGTATTAATTATCGCACTGCTTTTTTCTAGAATATTAACGATTTTAATACGTCACTGGCTCAAAGTTCAAAAAAAGTTCGAAGCGATACCTGACATCATTAATAGAATAGTCAGTATTACTGTCTATTTAATTGCTCTTTTGATTATTCTCAGTCATTTCAATATCGAAATAACCCCTTTTATAGCTACTTTAGGTATAGCCAGTTTAGCCGTTGGTCTTGCGCTTCAAAACACGCTCTCTAACTTTTTTGCAGGTCTACATCTTATTTCAGACAGACCAATTAAAATTGGCGACTTCATTGAACTGGAAGGTAACATAACAGGATATGTGGTAGACATTGGATGGAGATCAACAAGAGTTAGAACATTACTAAATACAATTATCATTGTCCCTAATTCAAAACTCGTTGAAAACATAATTATAAACTACGCACTACCAGTACCCGCAATGCTAGTTATCGTAGAATGTGGTGTCGCCTATGGGTCAAATTTGAAAAAGGTTGAGGAAGTGACGCAAGATGTTGCAAGATGGATTCAAAAAACAGCACCAGGAGCAGCTAGAGACTTTGACCCTCTTATAAGGTACCACACCTTCGGTGACTCAAACATTAATTTTAGAGTGTTTTTAAAAATCGATTCTTTTGGGGTAAGAGCCTACATTATACATGAATTCATAAAGGAACTTAAAGCAAGATATGACGAAGAAGGAATCGAAATCTCTTGGCCAGTTAGAAAAGTATATCATGGTTGAACAAAGCACATGCTTTCAAACTTTGGCAGCAAAATTTAAGATTAAGAATCTTGTTCTGTCGATCGTTTACAACTGAACGCTGCAACTCGAAAAAGGATGACTCATTATGGAAAAAAACATGGCTTTAGTTCTGTATTATACTAAACACACCAGGTTTAGTTTTAATGCATTAGTAGGGGCTCTTGAGACAAAGGAGTATTTTGATAATTTCAGTATCTATTTCATAAGCCGCGAAAATGAATTGATATCAGAATTAAAAAATATCATCAAGAAACATGAAAAGGTGATTTTTGCAATTTCATTTTGTACACCTCAACTATGGGATACTTATAGATTAAACAGAAAATTGAGAGAGACATACAGTAACAAGCTCCTATATATAACAGGGGGTCCTCACCCGACTGGAGACCCGATGGGAACATTAAAAAAATTGGGATTCGATTTAGTTGTAAGAGGGGAAGGAGAAGAAACATTAATCGAACTGTTACAAAAGATCGATAAAAATGAAGATTATAAAACAGTAAAAGGAATTGCTTATATTAACGATGATGGCGAATATCATTATACCGGTCGAAGGGCACTCATTGAGTTAGACAGCTATCCGCCTTTTGCCGTCAAGCATAATAAGTTTGGTTACATCGAAATAACGAGAGGCTGCCCCTATTTTTGCTATTTCTGTCAAACACCATACCTCTTTGGCAGTCAAATAAGGCATAGAAGTGTCGAAACTATTTGTAAATATGTAAAAATTATGAAAAATAGAAATTTAACATTTCTTAGGTTTATTTCGCCGAGTGCGTTTTCTTACGGTTCTCCAGATGGAAAAAGTCTGAATATAACCCAGCTAGAGAAGTTGCTCATTAAAACGAAAGAAATCTTTGATCCAGGAAGTATCTTCATAGGAAGCTTCCCATCAGAGGTCAGACCTGAGCATGTGAACGAGGAAACTATAAATTTGGTTCTCAAGTATGCAAACAATGATAACTTGATTATTGGGGCTCAATCAGGTAGTCAAAGAATTTTAGACTTGTGCCACAGAGGTCATTCCGTTAAAGATGTGTACGCTGCCGTGGAGTTAACAGTTAGAAAGGGACTTAAAGCTAATGTCGATTTTGTTTTTGGATTGCCAGAAGAAACTGAAGATGATATTGAACTTACAATAAAAACTATGAGTGAACTATTAAAGATGGGTAATGGAAAAGTAAGAATTCATGCACATACCTTTATGCCTTTACCGCTTACACCTTTTGCAAAAAAACCGGCAGGGAAAATAGATAAAAATATTAGAAAAATGATAAAAAAATTGCTTTCAAAAGATATTGTCTATGGAAATTGGAGAGAGCAAGAAAAAATCGCCAAAAAGATTGAAAACTATATGAAAACTGGAGAATTATAGGATTACTTAAAATGATGGTGGAACTATGGATTACAATGAAGAAAATCAAAGTAATGATGCCATTCAGATCTTAACATTGAGACAGAAGATGTTTAAAGGTGTATTAGTTGTTACTGGAACTCTTTCCTTAGGAATTGGAATTATTGGAGTCTTTATACCACTTTTACCTACAACGCCATTTCTTTTAATTGCTGCCTACTGCTATTTTAGAAGTTCAAAAAGATTATACTCTTGGCTAATTAACAATAAATGGTTTGGTAGTTATATTCGAAATTATTACGAAGGAGTAGGTATCCCTCTCAAAGTAAAACTTCTATCTATATCATTTTTGTGGCTTACTATAGGATTTTCAATATATTTTGTTGTAAACCTTCTGATAGTGCAGATACTCTTAATTATAATAGCTGTTGGAGTTACAGCACATATTCTGACCATTAAAACCTTAAAAGAAGAACGATTTGAAGAAGATAAAGATATCTAGATTTTAAGGTGCAGAATTAATAGAGTTTTCATAATTGTTGCAAGTATGTCAGTTATTGTTGAGATTTCTCTCAGAAAATATATATTCTCATTTATAAGGTAGTTAATTATAGAATTATTGATAAAAAAATATGCTAGAAATCTATAGTTGACTGTAGCTTATAATTGAGTTAAAGACAAAAACTCGATGATAAACTTATAGAAATTGCTCTAATAGGGAATTTCAATGACAATGGATTATCTTTTTAAAGTTATTGTCGTCGGGGACGGCGCAGTAGGAAAAACAACGCTTACACAAAAACTTATTACAGGAAAATTTCAGTCAAAATACAAAATGACATTAGGCGTAGATCTTTCAGTAAAATTTCTCAAAATAAAGCAGAAAATAATTAAACTGCAGATCTGGGATACTGGAGGTCAGGAGCGCTTTCAGTATGTGAGCCCAATTTATTATCGAGGGGCCCTTGGGGCTCTCTGCTGCTATGATATAACACAAAGAGCATCCTTTGAGAATGTTCCAAAGTGGATTAGAAATGTTGAGAATTATTGCGGAAACATTCCAATTGTTTTAGTTGCAACAAAGAAGGATCTTGAAGATTTCAGGGTTGTTAAAGAAGAAGAAGGACGCAATTTTGCGATGGAAAGGGATTTATACTTCTTTGAAACATCTTCGAAAAGTGGAATCAATTTGAAAAAACCTTTTTTTACATTAACAAAACAGATTATCAAGAATGTGATACCAGTTAAGCCAATATAGCTCGTATTTTAAAATCTATCACAAGTAAGCGCTTATTTCGTCAAGAAGTCATCAAATGTTTTCTTAAAGAAGAGAGATTGTTTTTCAGAGTCTATCATTTGCTTACACTTTTGTAAAATACATCTCGAATTTCATTGAACTTATTCAGATTGTATTTTTTTCCGAATTCCATCATTCTCAAAAAGGGCATTCCAGTTAATGCATCTTTATCCCATCGATGTGCGTTGTGAAATGAGTCGCATTCGGGATTATGGCATTCCTCGAAAGTATTGCATTCTATACAGATTGTATCGACTTCAGTTTTTCCATCAACATATGTGAACTCATAATCTGGATTTTCAAAAAGAAATCATAAGATTAGCTAAGCAAGAAATACCACTGCTTCATAGTGATGATTGAATTATGAGAATGTTCACTTTCATCACTTGCATCAATGAGTCTCCCTAATTGTTATATATGTCGCACAACAAAGTTATCAATGGCAATTAGAGGGATCAGATACACATTAACAAACAAAGTGCTTAGTCTGAGCACATCACGATTGTTAAAGGTACCTACGGGGCGTAGGGAAGTTAAGCCTGTGGAGATAAGACCTCCGTAACCCGTCAAGGGGATCGAGTCTGTCGTAGAAGCAGGAAGCCTCGATGTTCTAACACGAGGTAGCCCACTGTATCTCTGCCATGCAATATCAATTTCTCAGTGTATTTGATTTCCCCTTCTTGCTCTCTCCATTTAGCTATATATTCTTCTTCGGGAAGATAATAGTGCCCAGTATTTTCCTGAATGTCATGTAATCCCCAAACGTGATGTGGCCTTAATTTTATTTCTTTTTTTTCTGATAACATATTTCAATACATGGTCTATTTATGAAGATAAAGATTATATTCTAGTACTAGAATATAAAAATCGGGATTCAAATGACCGGAATAACGAATCGGGAAACAGCTATACTTGGATTACTGGCTGAAAAATCCCGCTATGGCTACGAAATTGAGAAAGTAATAGAGGAAAGAGGATATCGTGCTTGGACGGATATTAGTTTCTCTTCAATTTACTATATTCTAAATCGATTAGAAGATAAAGGTCTAATCGAAAGTAAGATGATAGATGTTGAAGGGAAACCCTCTAGGAGAGTTTATAGTATCACAGAAGATGGTGTATCTGTTTTGCATGAAAAAATCAAAACATTGCTATCAAAACCTGCAAAATTAATTTCTCCTCTTGACCTTGGTATAGCTCATATACCAATTTTACAACCTGAAGTTGTCGTTGAGTGCTTAAAGAACTATATAAGATCTTTAGTAGAAAGTATTAATTTTCTTGAAAAAGCACACTATCGACATGAAGAAAATAATTCCCCGTATTTTGTAACTGCGATTTTTAGCAGACCTTTGGCTCATTTAAAAACTGATAAGCTGTGGCTTGAATTATTTGTAAAATTTATAGAAGAAGATATTATAAAATGAAAAGAGGTAAAATATATGGCAAAAAAAGATTTAAAGAAGGAACTAAAACATTTATACTTTCCTTCCACAAAAGAATGCGTCTTTGTTGACGTCCCAGACATGTCATTTTTAATGATAGATGGACAAGGGGATCCAAATACAGCACAGGAATATAAAGAGGCAATTGAAGCACTCTACAGTGTTAGTTTTACGGTGAAGTTTATGGTGAAAAAGAAAAAACCAGTACAAGACTACGTTGTAATGCCACTTGAAGGTCTTTGGTGGGCCGATGACATGAATGATTTTCTTAAAGGCAATAAAGATACGTGGAAATGGACTGCAATGATTGTTCAGCCTACACAAGTGACAAAAACTCTAATCACGGAAGTTATCGAACAGGTTGAGAAAAAGAAAAATCCACCAGCTCTTCCTAAGCTTAGATTTGAGAGATTTCACGAAGGATTATCAGCACAGATAATGCATATAGGTCCATATTCTGCTGAAGGCCCGACAATCGAGAAACTGCATACTTTCATTCGAGAAAATGGCTACGAGTTCGACGGCTTGATAGAAAAACACCATGAAATATATTTATCAGATCCGAGGCGAACCCCAAAAGAGAAATGGAAGACGGTGATAAGACAGCCCGTCATGTCAAAACCAGAATAGTGAGCTACCTCGTGCTAAAGCATCGAGGCTTCCTGCTTCTCCGACAGACTCGATCCCCTTACGGGTTACGGAGGTCTTATCTCCACAGGCTTAACATCCCTACGCCCCGTA
>SMTZ1_10004243_pt1 | contig 14428 bp, 14 predicted proteins | sample DeeMarSWOR136_30_FD_25667 | JGI IMG/M metagenome (IMG submission 25667) | reverse complement strand
TTTTCTTTACAGGGGCCCAATCCTTTCTGACAACGGCAGTCACAATGATGCGTCTTTCCATCATTCCAAGGTCCTGGTTTCTCTGGGAATCGGCGGAGATGCGGCCGTGGAGGCGGACATCGCTGAAGCCCGCCGTTTTAAGAAGCTCCTCGATGGCCTTTCGGGTATACAGACGCTCGGCATAGAACTGGTCTGCAATGACTCCTTTCTGGACGTGGGTGACTACCTCCCTCGAGATCAGGCGCTGCCTGTCGATAGAGAGAGAGCGCTCCCTGCAGACGAAGTGATTTTTGTCTATCCATTCCCATGACCTTGGCTGGAAGCGCCTTCTGAGGTATTCTCCGTCAGCGGCATCTATCAGAATTTTTCCCCAGGGCTTTAGAACCCTCAAGACCTCTTTGAGAACCCTGATGTCATCCTGGGTCGTCTCGAAATAACCGAAACTATTGCCCAGAATCATAACCACGTCAAACGTGTCGGGCTGGTAAGGCAGCTTTCTGGCATCACCTTCCCTAAACCTGATATTCAAGCCTTCTTTTTTGTTTTGCGTCTTGGCCCTTTGTATCAGGTAGCGGGAACGGTCCAGCCCTTCGACATTGGTAAAACCCCGTCTTGCAAGTTCAAGTGCGACACGTCCCTGTCCGCAGCACAAATCCAGAATCTTATTCTCGGAAGATAAAGAGAGGATTTCCGAGAACAAATCCACCTCTCTGGCGGTAATTTGCGGGTCATCCACCACATCCCCATCAGTTTTTAAGTAGATTGAATTGAATATCAATCGCCACCATTCAGGATGCAGATGTTCTTCCAGGCTTGGAACAGGCCCCAGTGATTTACCTGCAGCCGAGACACTTTTTATCTTCGGGGCGGACTTGGAATTGGCCGCTTCCTTTTTTGTTTTCATCTGTTGTACTCCTTTTCAACACCTTTATCTGTTAAGAGGTCAGGACGCCATTTTTTGGTGCGTTCGAGGGCCTGCTGGCGGCGCCAATCGGCGATTTTAGCGTGGTCGCCGCTTAAAAGGATTTCGGGGACCTTCATATCACGAAAGACCTCCGGTCTTGTATACTGGGGATATTCCAACAATCCTTCGCTGAAGGAATCGTCTTTGGAGGAATCTTCGTCGCCGAGGGCATCGGGTAATAATCTTACGACGGCGTCGATGATGACCAAAACGGGGAGCTCGCCACCGCTTAGGACGTAATCGCCGATGGAGATTTGCTCTGCGCCGAGGCCGATGCGAATGCGCTCGTCGATGCCTTCGTATCTTCCGGCTATAAAGATGAGGCGTTTTTCGGCGCTTAGTTCGAGGGCCTTTTTCTGGTCGAATTTTTGTCCCTGCGGGGTGAGTAGGATGGTGCGGCCTTTTTCGGGGCAGAGGTTCCGGACGTGCTCGAAGCAGTCAAAGACAGGGCCGGGCATCATGACCATGCCCGGCCCGCCGCCATACGGCTTATCATCAACCTTTTTGTAATTATCAGTTGAAAAATCCCTTATATTCGTAAGAGCGATATCGACAATACCGGAGTCCTGAGCCCTTTTCAAAATCGAGTGGGCCAGGGGCGATTCAAACATCTCCGGAAAGAGCGTTAGGATATCGATTCGCATTACTTTTGTTTTTCTTTTTCGCTGGAAGGCGTTTGCTCTTCTTCTTTGGCTTCGGCTTCAGCTTTGGCCTTTTTAGGGATTTTCTTTTTTCGTACCGGCTTTGATTTTTCCTTGGCTTCCGCTTTTTCTTCTGTGGGCTTGTCTTCTGCTTTAGGTTCGGCTTTCGCCTTTTTCTTAGGTTTTGGCTTTTCTTTTACCTTTTCAGGTTCGGCCTGGGCCTTCGGCTCTTCAGCACTTTTTTCTTCGGCCTGCGGTTCAGGTTTGGATTTTTCCTCAGCGGCCTCGGCTTTTACCTCAGGTTCCGGTTTTTCTTCCGGGATTGGAGCTTCTTCAGCCTTAGGTTTCACCCTGGATTCTGGTTTCTCCTCAGGAGCCTCGGCTGTTACCTCAGGTTCGGGCTTTTCTTCGAGGGCTGGTGCTTCTTCGGCTTTTGGCTCGGCCTCATGTTCTGGTTTTTCCTCAGGGGCTTCGATTTTTACTTCGGTTTCGGGCTTTTCTTCGGGTGCTTTAGCTTCGGCTTTTTCATGTTCAGCTTTTTCTTCGGCTTCGTGTCTTAGTTTTTCATCGGCTTCGTGTTTTGCCTTTGCCTGGGCTTCGGCTTTTGCTTTTGCCTCTTCGGCTTCGGTGACTCCCTTGGCCGCAAGTTCTGTAGCTATTCTTTCTGCTTTTGTGAAGAGCTTGCCTTTTGCGCGAGCGAAGGCCTTAGCGCGCGCACGGCGTGCAGCTTTTCGCTCGGCGTACTTGTTCTTGATGCCATGTCGAAGAAGGATTTGGGAGACGGTGTCGGAGGGTATCGCGCCCTGATCGAGCCAATACTGGATTCGCTCGCGGTTTATTACAATCTGTTTGGCCGGGTCTTTTTCGATGGGGTCGTAATGACCGAGCTTTTCGATGATTCTGCCGTCACGAGGTGCGCGAGAGTCGATAGCGTTGATTCTGAAGAACGGGCGATGCCGCCTTCCCATACGTGTGAGCCTTAACTTAACTGCCATATTTTTTCCTTTCGTTATCAGTTATAATCAATTTCCGTGATTTGCCCTTTGCGAATCACGAAACACGTTTGTAGTGAAGAGTGTAACCATTAATGAAAATCGCAAAAAGAGCGGGGTCAATGCCTGCGTCGGCTGCGATTTTCTGAATCTGTTCGTCCGTCAGCGTATCAGCGTTGTTTTTTTCATCGGGAGTCATTATTGCCACGGCTTTTTCGAGCTGTTCCAGCTCATCGGGGCTGGGAGCAGCCAGCATTGCCAATTCACTTGCGCCCTTCATATCCCTGAACTGCTCTCTTACCATCTTTCCATAATCGCTGCCGGCAAAGCGAGCCACTTTTTTCAGATACAACTCGAGCTTGATTTTGTGTTTTATCCTTGTTTTTGGTTCTTCGTTTACCATCAGTATGTTTGCTTTGTGCGTATCCTTATCAATTTTTCATCAGCAGCGGTTTCGGATTTTCTACCCAGCCGGCCGGTCGCTGGTTTTTTCCTTCGCGGCCGAGGTCGCCGAGGTCATCCCGTGCTTTTTCAGCCAGGGCAAGGAGACGATTCACAACGTCGGGATTCTCGTCCGCAACGTTATTTTTTTCGGCGATATCAGCGTCGAGATTATACAATTGAAGCGGGCTGTTGGGAATTGGTTTTCCCCAGTTTCGTTTTTTTGCTTCCAATTTCAGGTGGAGCTTCCACTTTCCCGAGCGGACGGCCTGCAACTGGTCTATCTGGTAATAATAGAAGGCCTCGTGAGGGGTCTTTAAGTCTTTTATACCGGCCATAAGCAGCGTGATGTCTTTGCCGTCAATGATTCGGTCGGCGGGCGGTTTTGTGCCGGCGAGTTTGGCGAAGGTCGGCAGCAGGTCCATGGTTGTCGCTATTTCGTCGCAGGTTGTTGAGGGGGGAACTACTCCGGGGAAGCGTATGATGCAGGGTTCCCGCATACCACCTTCCCAGGTGCTTCCCTTGTGGCCCCGGAGCGGGCCGTTGCCGCCGCCGAAGCGATCGGAGGCCCCGTTGTCGGACGTGAACACAACAAGCGTGCGTTTATCGATATCGTATTTCTTAAGCGCGGTGAGGATTTCGCCGGTCGAGAAGTCGATTTCTTCCACAGCGTCGCCGTATATACCATTAGCGCTTTTTCCGCGGAACTTTTCGCTTGCGTGGACAGGGTTATGTGGCATGGTGTGGGGCAGATATATAAAGAAGGGTTTATCCTTATTAGCGGTTATGAACTTAATCGCCTCTTCCGTGTAGCGTTTTGTGAGCGTGTCCTGAACAGCCGGTGACTCAATGACCTTTTCATTACGCAGCAAAGGCAGCGGCGGGCGATTATTGTTTTTGCCTTTGCCCATGTCGTTGCTGTAGGGGATGCCGAAGTAATAATCGAAGCCCTGGCGTGTGGGCAGGAACTGCGGCTGGTCGCCGAGGTGCCATTTGCCAATGCAGGCGGTTGCGTAGCCCCGTTTCTTCAGGATATCGGCGATAGTGATTTCATCCGGATTGAGCCCCTTTTTGTTGACGGGAAAGAGGACACACAGGCCGGTATCGTTTTGATGCATATTGACGCGGCGGGGATAACAACCTGTCATCAAAGATGACCGCGATGGTGTGCATACGCCGCTTGTTACGTAGAAACTCGTGAAGCGCATGCCTTCTTCTGCCATGCGGTCGAGGTTGGGTGTGCGGTGTTTCGTTGAGCCGAAGCATCCGATGTCCCCGTAGCCCAAATCGTCACAGTAGATGATAATAAAGTTGGGCGGTCGAGAGCCACCGCCGATATAGGTCCGGGGAGATGCGGCACACCCGGGGATTGTCATGGAGGCGGCCGTTAAGCCCGCGGCTTTCAAAAAATCGCGACGATTTAGTTTATTGCTCATAATTTTTCCTATCGAAAAGCCCCGGAATAAATCGGGGTTTTAAATACTGGTAAGGCCAGATCCTTCGCTGCGCTCGGGATGACATTTGCATTTTATTGTCGTTTTATTTTTCCCCTTCGCTTTATGACTCTTTTTCGTTTTGAGCGCTGCTTAATTTTTCTTCCGGCACTCATAGCGGCGCCGAGCGTGTTCATATTAAGCCCGCCGCTGAAGAGATTCTTTAGGCCGCCGAGGGCTCCTCCGCTCATCGCCTTCATCATGTCGCGGCTTCTCTTAAAGGTCTTGACGAGGCCGGAGACATCGTGTACCTCTACGCCGGCGCCGGCGGCGACCCGTCTTCTTCTGGACGCATCTATAATGTCGGGCTCACGGCGCTCGTGAGGCGTCATCGAATAGACGATGGCCTCCATTCTGTGGACCTCGGCATCATCAAAATCCAAATCACCGAGCTGGCCGCCCATGCCGGGCATCATTTTCAGCATGTCCTTGATGCCTCCCATTTTTTTTACGGCCTGCATCTGTTTCAGGAAGTCATCGAAGCCGAACGTCCCCTTTGCCATTTTCTTCTGGAGCTTTTCCGCCTCTTCGACTTCGAACTGTTCCTGTGCTTTTTCTACGAGCGTTACGACATCACCCATACCGAGGATTCTGCCGGCCATTCGGTCGGGGTGGAACTCTTCGATTTTGTCGAGCTTTTCGCCGACGCCGATGAACTTGATGGGCTTGCCGGTAACGGCCTTTACGCTCAGCGCTGCACCGCCGCGGGCGTCGCCGTCGAGCTTTGTCAGGATGACGCCATCGAGCTCAAGCCGCTCGTTGAACTCTTTAGCGGAATTGACGGCATCCTGGCCGGTCATAGCATCACAGACGAGGTAAATCTGGTGCGGCGTGACGGCCTTTGCGACGTCGGCGACTTCGGCCATCATTTCCTCATCAATATGGAGGCGACCGGCGGTGTCGAGGACGACAACATCAAGGCCATGTTCTCGTGCATGCTTGACGCCATTCTTAGCTACCTTAACGGCATTCTTGCTTTCCTCGGAGTAGACATCGATATTTAGCTGCCGGCCCAGCACGACCAACTGCTCGATAGCGGCGGGCCTACGGAGGTCGTCTGCGACTAAGAGAGGTCTTTTGCCTTTTGAGACAAGGTATTTGCCGAGTTTTGCAGCGGTGGTGGTTTTGCCGCCCCCTTGGAGGCCGGCCAGCATAATGACGGTGGGGCCGGGCGAGACAAAATAGATGCGGGTGTCGACCGGGCCCATCAATTTCGTTAGCTCGTCGTTGACAATTTTTACAAAGACCTGACTGGGATGAAGACTCTTTATGACCTCGGCGCCGATGGCCGCCTGTGTCACATCCTTGCAGAACTTCTTTACAACGTTATAGCTGACGTCCGCTTCGAGAAGGGCCTTGCGGACGTCGCGCACGGCATCGGAGACGTTTGCCTCGGTGATTCTTCCGCGGCCTGCCAGCGACTTGAAGACGGCATTGAATTTTCCGGTCAACGACTCAAACATAACCCGATTCTCGACGTCGCCATTCCGGCGACAGTTAAATAAAACCCCAAATAAATTTGGGGGCTGAATACTGCATCAAGCTTTAATTTCAGTGCGAAAAGGGAATTATACGACCATAAAGGCGATTTTGCAAGAGAAAAACTATAAGCCCAAAGAAACAGCTAATAAATCGCGGGGGATGAATATATTGATACAGAAGTTTAAATGTTCCAGTCTTTGGAGCTTTTTATGAACCTGTTCTGCACTATCAGGCCGACCAGGGTTGGTATTATTAGTGCCACGGGCAGAAACCAGCGCTGCTCAAAAATCAGCTCCTCTACCTTTCCGGGGTCTAACATATATGTATGAAGAATGGCCAGAACGGCCGTGACCATCAAGGTGCCACCGCCGAAGCTCGTAAACAATACAACGGCGACCTTGAACACGATAAAGGAAATCATTCCTCCGGCGATGAGGCCGGCGAGAGCTCCGGCCCAGATATAATTGTCCGGCAGCTCAAAGGCATACCATACACCTCCCGTAAGAATACCTCCCGCTACTGCCCCAAGGGCACTGACCCCCCACCGCATTAAGGGTATGGAGAGAATGCTCATCATTATCATGCCCATGAGACCCAGCCACATACCGTTCCCGCCGACAAGCTCTTTGTTGGCCAATAAACCAATAAACAGACCGACGAGTGCAAAACACAGGGTTACCAGTATCTTGAAAATGCGCCATCCATAGAGCAGGCATACCACACCGAAGCATATGAACGTTAAGGCTTCCACGAGAGACAGTTCTGTGATTTGTCCCCATATAAATTCAACGGGAACAAAACCTTCTTCAGTTCCTTCTGTTCGTGTTGCAGTACTGGTGGCCTGCGCAAGGACAACGACGGAATCCATTATTGGTCTCCTGAATATTGCTTATATTTTTCCCGGCAAACCGGGAATAAAATCCAATTCTATCCATAAACTTCAAAAAAAGCAAAACTTTAGAACCAAGCATATCAATATAATTAGCGTAAGCTCTTATTGCTTCGGGACCTGCCGATGTGAAGATACGCGGTTATTAAGTCCGCCACCTATTATATGCAAGCTGTGGCGTCTCGTCCGTTTTGCCCTTTTTGCCTTTTTTGGGCTTCTTCCCCTTTTTTACCTTTTTCTCGAGGCTCGGACACAGCACTAACTGTACGAAAGTACCAAAAACCACCATAAAACCAAAAACAGCGGCATAATATAAGAATTTGACCCTTATGATGCTGATAGGCATACTTCCTTTATACAGCACCAGCGAAATCATTCCTGTAAAGATAAGCATAGCCCCGATTACGGCACAGCAAAGAGCAGATACGAAACGCCGAAGGAAAACACCGATGATTAATAAAAGCACTCCCGAACCGGCCATTGCCGCCCAGCCGGAGACCCTCATTTGCAAAGCAGCCGCTCTTACCATTTTGCTAAAATCGATAGCGTATGCCTTCAGCAAAACCGGCGTAAGACCGATTTCGATAGCTTTGTCCTTTTCCGCCAGATGGTTGGCCGTTATCGCGACGTCCTCGGTCGCCTTCAAAATCTCCGGACAAATACCTACGAAAACGAAAAAGGTCAGAACCGCAGCCAAAGATGCAGCGAGTACCATGATAAACGCCCTTTGAAGTACTAACGCGATTACAGCGACAACAACGGCGGAGGCAGCGGCGGCAATTATATTTTCGCCGGCGATGAAGTAACCACAAATCCAGCCGGCTATAGCCCCGAGGATCACAGCTAAAGCCCCTCTAAAACCAACTCCGCCGAGCCAGACAAAGAGTCCAATTATGACGGTCAACACTCCGGGACCGATTAGTATGATTGGGGCGAACCTTGCGGCCGTTAGTTCAAATTCCTGAAGTATCTGTAACATCGTTTTTACCTCGACTGACTATATATTATTAGCTATCAACTCAATATCAACGACTACACTTATTATCGGCCTATTCGGCTGATTGCGTTAAATAGTTGAGTGAAATATGGAGCATAATTGCGAAAAGGCGGGTTGAGGCCAATAGAACGGGCCTAATCCGGCCCATTATCGCCACAGATATAATCCGAAAATCTCTGAGTGGTTCCAGTGAGATGCAGCAAAACACTAAATCTTCAAAAAATCGAAGTTTTCAAATATGGAATCCATACGCATTGCGAAATTGCTGGTGATGCCGCTTCGGAATGCTGTAAGAGAACCGAAGCGATACCCTGCCCGACATTTTAACCGCCCTGATTGTTCCTTGTCGAAGATTGTTCTCCGAAATCAAACGTTGGCAATCCTCAATGAATCCACGTGGAACTTTACCATTTATGACACGAACCTGATCATTTCTAATCTTGAGGGCAAAGACGGCCTTAGGTCTTAAAAGCAAAAACAGGATGAGCCCCAGTAATGCAAGGAATAAAACCATTATCACAACTTCCATAGCCCTTAACCTATAGAAAGTCCATGCGCCTGTCAATCATGTAAAAGTGATAATTCAATATTGTCTCTTAACGAAAATTGAAAATACTAAAGGATAAACTTTAATCATATACTTCCTATTGTAACTCTTTCATTTTTTCGGGATTTGCGTTAGTAAAGAGCACAAGGCATTGGAGCACAAGGACACAAGTAAATTATGTGCATAAATACTTGCTTTTCTTGCTGTTTTTGTTTTGATATAAGGCTAATAAGACTGGTTGAGGCCAATAGAAAAAGCCTAATCTGAGATATCCACACCCCAATAATTTTGTTAATCTTTTATGGCATTCTAAGCTTGAAGAAAGTCAGCAGAATCTGACATATTACTTCACAACAAATTCGAGGAATGATTGTACGGCACAATTTTGCTATTCAAATAAGTTTGATATTCGATGTTCCTTCGACATTTCTGTGCTTGCCAATCTCAAAATTCCAATATACTCCTGCAATTAAACCTCCCAAACAATAAAATACTACATCCCAAGGGTCTCCCACAGGATAATTGAAATACCTGCCGTACTTAGGGGCAATATACTCAAAGAAAAAAGACCACATGAGTAGATAGAAACACATTTCATATACATCGGGAGGTTCATCGTGTCTTCTTAACCGAACCGCCCTCGTGAGAAACAGCACGATGGGAAGACAAAAAGGAATACAAATAAGATTGTTAAAATAACAATGAAAGAAGTTTATCTTGCCTATCGTGAGTGGTTTTACAATATAACGATTAAGAATGTAGAGTGCTACAGTTACCAGGAATAAATGGTCTTTGAGGTAGTAAAATTTGGATTTTCTCTTTCCCAAAAATATCATTTTTCAAATTCAATTGGTTTCTGTTATGAACTCGATTTCATATAGTCTTCTAATGGTGCGGATATATATGAAGTATCATAATGAACTGCATTGGAATCAACTCAAACAATATAAGAAGCACAGACAAGATAATAACATAGAATGGAACTCGGCCTCTTTTATACTGTTTGGCCCACATGCCAAACAAACATAATGACATAGCGCCAGAAAAGATTAGCCCAATCATAAATGACTTTCTGAATTTACCTGTTCTTATAAAATCCCAAAATGGAAATGCTTTTTGGTATTTTCGGGGATAAACGACATCCATGCATAGACCTAATCCTCCCTCATTTGCATCTCTTCCTAAATCTGAAAGGACCGGCTCATTATCTATAAGTTCGTAATGAATTATTTTGCGTATATCGGCAGGTGTTCTATCAACACGATATATAGAGAGAGAAGGGCCTATCTCTTTTGACTGGAAGAATATTCTTCCTTCTTTGACCTGCAAAAGCGAGTCGAGGGATTCAGGGTAAGCTCCCTTTTCTTCTTTGTAAAGTTTTAACTCATCATATAACTTCCTTAAAATTGGTGCTCTTAAAAAATAATAACCCTCCTCATCAGGATACATATAAAAAGACAGAAGAACAATCATTCCTGTAATGAGAATTAGATGAACTACCACAAAGGCAATTATGAAAGCAATACGTCTCTTCATTCAGTTTTCTCCTCATCAAAATTCACGTCTTGCCATGAAAACCGATGTTTTTGGCTATCGTTTAGTATAATACTTCAATCTTAAGTTGCAAGTCAACAGACCAGTGCAAGAAGGTTTGAATCGGAATATGCGGGTTATGCGGGGTAATCCCAAAGGGGGAATTTATTGCGGATGAGAGGAGTCGAACCTCCACGTCCCTAAGGGACACAGGCACCTGAAGCCTGCGCGTCTGCCAATTCCGCCACATCCGCGGATAATGGATAATTATGAAAGATTTGGGCCGGCTCGTCAAGTAATTTTGCTCACAAGCACATTGCCTCAAAAAGAGGCCATAAATCAAGGTTCCGACGCAGCGGATATGATGAAATTAACAAATATAGCAGTTATACTTCCTGTCGGGATTTCAAGGGTGATGGCGGTCATATCAGGAAAAAAAAGACAGGTATTTTCTGACTGAATAAGCACGCGTCCCATAAGGGTACGCCATTTTCATAAGGTGATTTTTGCCCCGGCGTTTTTATATCGTATATTTTAAATACTAGAAACTTCAGCGAGGATATTTTTAGTTTTCGGCCTTTGTTATGCAGACAAAACCGGCCAACGTGAAACGCCGGCAGGTTTGCAAACCACGGAGGTAAGGGAAGAAACATTAACGTATTTGAAGTATTCGAGGTGACGGAATGATCCCCCAAATAGTAAGAAACAGCACTCAAACAGACAACGTCAAAAGACAATCCAACCTTCTTTTCGGCGAATCCCTTGTCAATAAGGGTCTTCTTTCGCGCAGACAATTAATCGAAGCTCTAAACGACCAGCGTGAGCACGGCGGCCGACTCGGTGAAGTTCTGCTTCGACTAAAGATACTCAGCGAGGAGGAGATTACGCGCGGGCTGGCGGAATATCTATCGATGGACTACGTGCGTCTCGATGATATGAGCAAGATAAATATGGAAACCGCCCGCCTGCTGCCCGAGAACATTTCCAAACGATTCTGTCTTGTGGCCATCGGTGAGGAAGACGATAAGATTATCGTGGCGATGTCTGATCCGCTCAACGTCATAGCAATAGATACAATCTCACTTCGTATGAAGCGCAAGATTAAAGCAGTTATCAGCTCCTCTCAGGAGATTCTTCATGCGATAGAGACAATATACCATGGTTCCGATATTGAGGAACAGCAGCTTCGTGACATAGTAGAGATTGAAGTCGGGGGACAGGATGACATTCTTGAATCTGACGCGGCCGAGGCGGACATCAGTAACGAAGCGGCCGCGACCAAGCCGCCCGTGATTCGTTTTGTGGACCTTCTGCTCAGCCAGGCGGTGAAAAGCCGGGCCAGCGATGTTCACATAGAGCCGCAGGAAAAATCGATGATGATTCGGATGCGTATCGACGGAGTTCTTCGCGATATGGTCCCGCCGGCCCGGAAGATGCAGGCGGCGGTCCTCACGAGAATAAAGATTCTATCTGACATGAATATCGCCGAGCGCAGACTGCCTCAGGACGGCCGATTCAAGATAAAGACGTCGGGTAAAGATATCGACGTACGTGTTTCTTCAATTCCAACGATATACGGCGAAAAAATAGTACTTCGAATTCTGGACACTTCCGCGGCGAGCCACGATGTGGAGAAACTGGGATTTGAGCCGAACCTTCTTACAGAGTTTAAAGACATCATTGCTCAGCCGCACGGTATCATAATAGTTACGGGCCCGACGGGCAGCGGTAAAAGCACGACGCTATACGCGGCATTGAATTACCTTAAGGAGTCGACGAAGAATATCACGACCGTCGAGGACCCGGTGGAATACCGCCTTGCCGGGATTAATCAGATTCAAATCAAACACGAAATCAACTTGGATTTTGCGATATGTCTTCGCGCCATCCTTCGACAGGACCCGGACATAATTCTTGTTGGTGAAATTCGAGACAAGGAAACAGTCGAAATTGCAATCAAGGCATCCTTAACAGGTCACCTTGTTCTGAGCACGTTCCACACGAACGACGCACCGAGCGCGATAAGCAGGCTCCTTTATATGGGCATTGAGCCCTATCTGCTGGCTTCCTCTCTGAATTTAATTATTGCTCAGCGACTCGTGAGAAAGATTTGTGAAAAGTGCAAAGAGCAAGTCCAGCTAAGTAAAGAAATCATTCAGCGTCTGGACGTTGACAAGAAAGACATCAAAAACCCTGTATTTTATCATGGAAAAGGGTGTAATCAATGTGGAGATACAGGCTATTCGGGCAGACTGCCGATATTTGAGTTCCTGGTTATGGACACCGAAATGCGAGACAAGATTGTGAGGAAAGCCACTGAGGCGGAAATACGACATCTGTCACGTGCACACGGGTACGGGGGATTACTCGACAGCGGCGTAAACAAGATGCTGCTGGGCCTGACCACGGCCGAAGAAGTCCTGAGAGTAACATTTACCGAAGATAAAAGCATAAAACCGGTGACCAAAAACGAGACACCGGAGGCTGAAACAGATTAAGGACAGATACTGTTTTTCTATTAAACTCAGGTTTATTTGGTGCCGATGGTGAATGCTGGACAGCATATGAACAAGGCAATGATTGTACGTTCAATGCCATATTTCAAAAGTCCGGTAACGGTGTTCGGGACTCTGAACGGACCGGATAAAACCAACATGATAAAAAACGATAAATTTCGAGGGGGCAGATGAATAATTTTCAGTATGTTGCTCGAGATTCATCGGGGGGGCGGAAGGAAGGCTGCCTACAGGCCGCCTCTGCCGATGACGTAGTAAACTGGCTTCGGGAAAAAGGGTTAACACCTATCTCCATCACTGAGGGTCGTGTCACGGCCAAGAAAAAGAAGGTAAAGGGCCGTCGCAAGAAAATCAAGTCGGCGGAGCTGGCAGCTCTTTGCTGGCAGTTAAACACGATGACAGAGGGCGGGATTGCCATCACTGCGGCTTTGGAGGCCATCTCGGAGGACATAGAAAATCTTCGGCTCCAGGAAATTATGCGGCAGGTTCTGGAAAAGGTACAGAAAGGTCAGACATTATCAGACAGCATTTCGGAATACCCAAAGGTTTTCAATCAACTCTCCTGTGCGATGATATTAGCCGGTGAGACGAGCGGTGATCTTCCCGGCGCGCTACGCAGACTCGCGGAATACTTTGACAACCGTGACAAGCTGGCGAAGAAGGTCAAGGGTGCGATGGCGTACCCGATCTTTGTGCTTGCATTCATCGTCATAATAGTCGTATTCATTATGGCGTTCGTTGTCCCGCGTTTCCGCGAGATGTTCGACCAGATAGGCGGTGAGCTGCCGGCCTTTACGGTGGCATTCATGAACTTTTACGACATTCTGAAAAGCCATGTTCTTCATATAATAGGCTTCGTGACAGTTTTCACCATTTCCATGGTCTATCTGGCGAAAACGAAAAAAGGGCATTATTTCTTCAGCAGACTTTCGTTGACGCTTCCACTGATGGGAAAGATACTCAGCCAGGCCTTCGTTGTGACGTTCTGCAAGACGATGGGGACATTACTCGATGCCGGCGTTTCCGTTCTTGAGGTTTTCGACATTCTCTCAACGATGACAGCCAACGATGTTATACATTCGGCTGTAGTAGAGACAAGGAAACAAATAGTCGGCGGTTCCAACCTGTCTTCGAGCATGTCCCAGACGGGCTTTTTCCCCAATATGGTCGTAAAAATGATGCAGGTCGGCGAAGAAAGCGGTTCACTGCCGAAAGTTCTCGAGAGGACCGCTATGTATTATGAGCGAAAGGTCGATTCCACGATAACGACCGTAATGGGTCTGCTCGAGCCGCTGATGATTGTAGTAGTTGGTGCGATTGTATTGATAGTAGTTCTTGCATTGTACCTTCCGATATTCTCAATGGAACCGTCGGGCGGATAACAAAACTGCCTAAATAGTCCAAAAAGCGGAGGTCGAAGATACGAAAAAAGTTACGGTTTTCGTTGAATGTTCCGTTTGCGTTGTATCAGGCAAACTAAAAATAATGAGTAGTAAAGTCGTTAATGAATTTTGTCGATTGAAAACGTGAGGAACAACCGGAACCTGCATTCGCAGGCACAATCGCAAATTTAATAATTTTATTTAGGAGAAGTGAAAGATGGAAAAAAGAAAAGGTTTTACACTGATTGAGCTGATGGTCGTCATCTTTATCGTCGGCATCCTGGCGGCCGTGGCGATTCCGATCATGCGGGGCCGAATTGATTCGGCAAAGTGGTCGGAAGGCAAGGCCGGTGCCGGCAGTATCCGCACCGCAGCCCGTGCGTTCTGTGCCGAGAGAGGCCCGAACTGGGGCGGCACATGGGCAAACGTGACCCTGGCCGACCTGGGCTTTAATCTGGTCAACGCAGCAGGCGGCGACGACCTGGACGGCAAGTACTTCACCAATGAAGCTTATGCCGTTGTCTTTACCGGTTACGATCAATACACCATTA
>SMTZ1_10004241_pt1 | contig 14430 bp, 10 predicted proteins | sample DeeMarSWOR136_30_FD_25667 | JGI IMG/M metagenome (IMG submission 25667) | reverse complement strand
TGGTCACGCAAGTACCACAACCAACGATGAAGACCCTGTCTACGCCCTCCAGCAGGGCCACGATCTCCTCGGTGCCCTTCTGTTTCGTAATGGATCGTATCATGGTTTCCTCCTGCCCTGTCCTGCCCACCCCAGATAGCTGCTCATGATTCGCGATCGCACCGCAAACACCGCTTAGCCTCCTGCCTGGCTTCCTCCTCGGTATACCCCATCTCGATCTCCATGAAGCTCATGATTCGCTGTTCTGCAGGCATTAGGGCAATCTCTACCTGTTTCTGCGCCTCCAATTCTTCTTGATCCCCGGCCATCTCTACCTCATGCTGTACCTCGCACTTTTCGTCTCGGATCTCCACCCGGGTGGTATCCCCACGAAAATACTTGTCGATGGCCAGGGCGACCCTGCGCCCAGCCGCAATTGCTTGAATTACGGTGGTGGGGCCTGTGACGAAATCTCCGCCCGCGAAGATCCCAGGCAGATTCGTAGCGAGGGTGTTGGGGTTCACCTGGAGGGCCCCCCACCGGGCCCGTTCCAGCTTGGTGTCCTCCGGAAGGAATGACAGGTCCGGAGCCTGCCCCACTGCTGGGATCACCGTTTCCGCCTCCACAAAAAATTCGCTTCCCTCAATGGGCACGGGGCGACGGCGTCCGGTCTCGTCGACCTCCCCGGGCTTCATGCGGATACACTCCAAACCTTTGACGCGCCAGTTCTCGTGGACGATTCGGGTGGGGTTCACCAGGAAGTGGAACTGGATCCCCTCCTCAACAGCCTCCCTATACTCCCGCGCCGTCACAGGCATTTCTTCCTGCGTTCGACGATAATACACACGGACTTCGTGAGCCCCGACGCGACGCGCAGTTCGCGCGGAATCCATGGCCGTGTTACCTCCTCCGATAACCGCCACCTGTTGACCCACCTGGACGGACTTGCCTACCTTCACGTCCCTCAGGAAGCCCAATCCGTATACAAGGCCTTCCACACCCTCCAACTCTCCCGGGATCCCAATTTGCTGGCTCCGTTGAGCCCCTGCAGCGATGAAGACCGCATCGAACCCTTCTTTTAGGAGGTTTTCCACACTGCGTTGGCTCGTGACAGGTGAGTTGTAACGGATCTCCACCCCCCTGGCCTCGATGTAGTGAATATCTTGCTGGATTATTTCTTTGGGAAGGCGGAAATCTGGGATGGCCACCCCCATCATTCCCCCACCCACGGGCAGCGCCTCGAAGACCGTTGCCCGGTATCCCATCTTCCTGAGGTAGAAAGCACAGCTCAACCCCGCAGGTCCCGCTCCCACAACAGCCACTCGTTGATCGTACGAGAGTGGGAAAGGCTCTGGATCCTTCTGCACATGGGTGTAGTACCAATCAGCGGCATACCGCTTCAGGGCTCGGATGGCCACAGGATCGTCCAGCTCCCCCCTGCGGCACTTGTACTCGCAAGGATGGTTGCATATCCGGCCACAGATCCCAGGGAAGGGATTTCGCTCACGGATCAACTCCGCGGCCTCTGCGTACTTCCCCCCGGCAACATAGGCGACGTAATTGGGCACATCGATCCCTGCCGGGCAGGCATGCTGGCAGGCGGAGATGATCATGGCATCGCAGGAGGCAGCCGGGCACTTCCCTTCCTCAATATGAGCTTCGTATTCCTCTCGGAAGTAGCGTATGGTGGACAGAACCGGATTGGCGCACGTCTGCCCCAGCCCACACAGAGAGGCGCGGCGAACCGCCTCCCCTATTTCCAACAGTCGCTCGATGTCTCCACGGACCCCTTCCCCTTGCGTGATTCGATTGAGGATGGACAGCATCTGGGCCGTCCCGAGCCGGCAGGGAGCACATTTCCCGCAGGATTCCTCCTGTGTGAAGCTCAGAAAGAACCGGGCGATATCCACCATGCAGTTGTTCTCGTCCATCACGATCATCCCACCCGATCCCATCATAGACCCTACCGCGGAAAGGGATTCATAGTCGATGGGGAGATCCAGGTACCGGGCTGGCAGGCATCCTCCTGAAGGCCCGCCCATTTGCACGGCCTTGAAACGCCTCCCTTTAGGGATACCCCCGCCGATATCGAGGATTACCTCTTGGAGGGTGGTCCCCATGGGGACCTCAACCAGACCAGTATTATTGATGCGACCTGTCAGGGAAAAAATCTTTGTTCCTTTGCTCTTCTCAGTACCCATGGCGCCGTACCAGTCGGCACCATTCAGCACTATGGAACGCACGTTGGCAAATGTCTCCACATTGTTGATGCATGTGGGCTTTCCCCAAAGGCCCGTATGGGCCGGAAACGGAGGTCTTGCCCTCGGCATCCCTCTGCGTCCCTCGATGGAAGCAATCAGAGCCGTCTCCTCTCCGCAGACAAATGCCCCTGCCCCTTCCTTGATCTGAATGTTGAAGGAAAGCCTTTTCCCTAAAATCTCATCGCCCAGCAGTCCCTTTTCCCTGGCCTGAGCAATAGCTATCTGCAGGTGTTTGACAGCCAGGGGGTACTCAGCACGGACATAGACGTAGCCCTCTTCGGAACCGATGGCATAGGCGGCGATGATCATCCCCTCCAGCACCAGATGGGGATTTCCCTCAAGGACACTGCGGTCCATGAATGCACCGGGGTCGCCCTCGTCCGCATTGCAGATGATATATTTTCTCTCCCCCGGGGCATCTCTAGCAAAACGCCATTTCGTTCCTGTTGGAAAACCAGCCCCACCCCGACCCCTCAGGCCGGAGCGCTCCACCATATCGATGACCTCCTCGGGATCCATGGAGGTGAGGACCTTGATCAGGGCTGAATAGCCACCGCGGGCGATGTAGTCATCGATGTCGGTGGGATCGATCCTCCCATTATCGCCAAAGACGATCCGCCTCTGCTTGCTGTAAAAGGGAACCTCATGCTCATAAATGCTCCTCCTCTGGGTCACAGGATCGGTATAAAGGAGACGGCCAATGATGTTATGGTGAATGAGCGTCTCTCGAACGACCTCTGGAACGTCTTCGACGGTCAGCTTCTGGTAGAAAATCTCCTGGGGGAGGATGACCGTGATCGGTCCTCTTTCGCAAAATCCGTGACAGCCGGTCTTTTTAATCTCCACCTTTGAGGAAAGGCCTTGCCTTTCGATCTCCTCTGAAAAGGCTTGACGTACCTCCTCTCCACCCCAGGCGGTGCAACCCGTCCCGCCGCACACGGTTACGCAGGTCTTATTGGGGTCCCTGCTCTGAAGAATTTTTTCGCGATAGGCTTCCAGATCTGCAACGCTTCTGAATCGATCCACAGATAACTCCTTAGTCAACCTTCGCTTCACCCAGTATCTCGTGGGCTGAAGCTTCTATCTCCAGAGGCTTACAGTCTCCTGGCTTCTCCAGCATGCCGGTAACCATACAGCGATCAGCAGCCAACCATCCTTCTCCTTCCATTCCTTCAGCCTCATTAGGCCACATCATGTCCGCTGAGGGCGTGGAGGACCGTCTCAATCCTCTTCGGGTTCATCTGGCCGTAATAGGTCTTATTGACCACCATGACCGGTGCCAGAGCACATGCACCTAGGCAGGCCACGGTCTCTAGCGTGAAGTTGAGGTCGTCTGTGGTTTGACCCTCCTCGATACCAAGAACCCTCTTCACCACCCGAAGCACGCCCCTACCTCCCCGGACATGGCATGCGGTCCCCCGGCAGACCTTCACAATATTGCGTCCCTTTGGCGTCAGGGAAAACTGGGCATAGAAGCTCACGACCCCGTGGACTTCGGTTGGAAAGATCCCAAGAGCCCTGGCAATGAGAGGAATCGTTTCCGCCGGTATGTATCCATATGTCTCCTGCACCTGCTGGAGGACGGGTATCGATGCCTCTCTTCGTCCCTGCACGCTATGAAGTATCTCCTGGAGCGCTCCGAGATCCACGTCTTGTCGAGCGGCCACCTTCGTTTTCATACCTCACCACCTTCGCGCTCGATCCGCACCGAAGCGGCATAGAGTTGAGGCATTTTGGTCAGGGGATCCCACTGCCAACCCATCAGATCGCCCATCGCCCCGCCCTCGGGGCCTGGGACAACCCACGCAACACCTTTCGGGACTTCTTGCGCACCATGAACCACGCCCTTCATGGTGCCATGAGGGGAGACCAGACGCACCACATCCCCCTCTGAGAGCGCCAAAGCTGCAAGTTCCTCGGGGTGCAGATGCACCTCTCCCTCGGAAAAAATCTCCCTGAGCCTCAGGGACCTTCCAGAACGCGTCCCCCCCTGAAAGTGGAAGTGGGTCTCCCCCCGCAGGGCGACCCAGGGGAAATCAGGATCGCGAGGGAGCAAGGAACCTTTTGGATCCATCGGTTTCTCCCCCAGTCTCAAACCCTTTCCATTTCCCTGGTGAAGGATCGCCTCTCCCGGGGACCGATCGTCCTGACAAGGCCAGAAGAGCCCCTCGGCTTCAAGCCGTGAATACCGCACGCCCCCATATTCGGGGACCAAGGCGGCAATCTCTTTCATGACATCAGCGGCGGTGTTGTACTGCTCACCCCCATCCAAGCGACGCAAGATCTCTGCCAGTATCCACCAATCCGGGCGAGCTTCCCCAGGGGGATTTATGGCTGCACGCACCAGCTGGATCCGTCGCTCCAGGCTCGTATAGGTCCCGTCCTTCTCGGCGAATCCTGCACCCGGCAGCAGCACATGGGCCCTCTGGGCTGTCTCCGTGGCAAACAAGTCCTGGACAACGAGGAATTCCAGCCGATCCAGAGCCTCCTGAGCCTCCCGAGGCAGCATGGCTGCGGGGTTTTCTCCCAGGACGTACAGGGCCTTGATCTCACCCCGCCGTGCCGCATCGAGCATCTCACATAGAGTCCACCCTGGACCCTCTGGCGGTTCCTTACTCCAGAGGCGTCCCACCAGGGCGCGAGCATTTGCATCCTCTACCGGCCGATAACCAGGAAGCCACTCCGGCAGTGTGCCCATATCGCACGCGCCTTGGGTGTTGGCCCCTCTGTCGAGAGGATAGATCCCCCCACCCTCCACACCCAGACACCCTAGTAGGAGGGCCAGATTGGTTAGGGCCCTGACTTTCTCCAGGGCTTCAGGGGACTGGGAAATCCCTGCTCCAAATACGATGGCACAGCGTCGGGTAGTGGAGAGGACACGAGCAACTTCCCCGAGCGTCCCGGAATCTAACCCGGTGAGGGCTTCCACATCAGAGGGCTCCATGCTGGCCACAGCCCGATGGAGTGCCTTCAATCCCTTAGGCCGATCCCCCAGGAGATCCTTCCGCCACGTCCCTTCCTCGATCAGGATCCGGATGAGGGCCAGGATAAAGATAAGTTCCGTTCCCGGTTGAATGCGCAACCATGGATCCGCAATCAGGCCGAGGGCGTCCTCCACGTAGTTTACGTAAACCAGCTGAGCCCCTTTGAACCGCACTGCCCGCTTGATCCGGTAGCTGGCCACTGGGTGGGACTCTAACGGCTGGGCCCCAATGACGAAAATCACCTGTGCCTCTTCCAGATCCTCCATGGGGTTGGTGGCCGCGCCAATCCCCAAGACCTCCCGAAGACCCAGGACACTGGATATGGCATGGATCCGTGCCCCATTGTCCACATGAGGACTGCCGAAACCAATCCGGGCGATCTTTTGCAGGAGGTAGTTCTCCTCATTGGTGCATTGGGTGGAGCCGAAAAACGCCAGAGCACCGGGGCCGTGGCTATCACTAATCTCCTGAAGCCTCTGGGTTACCTCATCCAAAGCTTCATCCCAAGAGACAGACTGGAGTTCTCCATCCCTTCGGAGAAGGGGAGAGAGCAAACGATCGGGATGATGCAGGTAGTCGCTGCCATAATGCCCACGGACACACAGCGTGGCCTGGTTCGCAGAGCCCTCCTCCCTGGGGATGACCTGGACCAGACGCCCCTCCAGGCTGTGGACCCACAGGGAGCATCCGCACCCGCAGTACGAGCAGGTGGTGGCGACCCGCTGTCCCACGGTTCCCCGGTGAGACAAATCCTTCTCCATCAGGGCCCCGGTGGGGCACATGGAGACGCAGGTGCCGCAAAAAGTGCACTCAGAGACTTCCAAAGGTCCCTCCAGCAACGTGGCGGGACGTGCCTCGAAACCTCGATGAAGATACTCCAGGGCACCCACTACCACGAGTTCATGATCGGCCCGGACGCATTTGCCGCAGAGGATACATTTGCTCAAGTCCCTTTCGATGAATGGATTGAGGTCCGTAATCTCGATGTAGGAGGGCATTGGGTCGTAGTCGATCCGCCCGATGCCCAACTGCGCTGCCAATTGACGAAGCTGACACCGGTTCCCCTTGTCACACACGATGCATGACTCCGGATGATTTGCAATCATGAGCTGGACAATGACGCGACGCATTTCCAATACTGTGGGGGATCGGGTCAGTAGGCGCATCCCGGGTGCTATAGGCGTCACGCAGGAGGCGAGCAACCTGCCGGTGCTCTCATCCTCCACCAGGCAGATCCGACAGGCACCAAAAGGTCTGAGTTGGGGATGATGACATAGGGTGGGGATCTTAATCCCCATCTCCTGAGCCAGTTCCAGGATGGTGGTCCCTGATCGCCCGCTGACCTCCCTCCCGTCGATGGTCACAGTTATGGTCTTCAATGATGCCTCCTCTATAACTTGGCTGCATCCAGATACTTGGCGATCTTGGCTTCCGCACCGATAGGAACGATGTGCACCCCTTGGCAGAGGTCCTTCAACCCCTTGATGAGCTCGGAGAAGATCTCCCGGCTGGCCTTCTCTTTGTCCGGGGCCTGAGCCAGCTTCCTGATTATGTGCTCGGGGACCAGCCCCGATCTCATGTGACGATTGATGAAGTGGGCCATGCCCGCTGTGCGAAGGATGATCACCTCGGCGATGACCGGTATCTGAAGGGGCTTCACCTTCTGCATGAACTTCTCAAAGACATCCAGGTCAAAGACAGGGGTGGTCAGGAAGAACCCTGTTCCCATCTCTATCATCTTCTCCATTTCCTGCATTTCCAGATCAGGGGTCTTTTGCCCCCAGCTCGACTCCACCCCCGAGCCCACATTAAACTCCAAGGCCTTCCCAATCTCCTTGCCCTGGACGTCTCGCCCCTCTCTCAGGGACTCCAGGACGGAGAAAAGCTTGCTCACGTCCACATGGAAGAACATGATCTCTTGCAGGCTGTCACCCGTAATGCGGTAGTCATCGGTGAAGGCGAGGATATTCTCCACCCCAGCCTCAGCCGCTTTCAGCAGATCAGCCTGAAGCTGCAAGCGGTTCTTCTCCCTGGTGGTGGTGTGTAAGATGGGGTCGAACTGCTTCTCCCGCAGGGCCCTGCATGTTCGTACAGTCTCAGCCACGACACCTTCGATCTCTATATGGGAGACGCTCAGGCCGTCCACTCTCCCCCTGATCTTACCCATCTGCTCCATCAGCCCCTGGATCTCCTCCTCTACAGCAGGTTGGATCTCAGTGGTGACCACAAAGTCTTTCTTCTTCAGTGCCTCCTGAAACACCATGATATCTCTCCCTTCATGCTGCGATAAGAACCTTCCTTGCTATCTGAATCCGACGGCCTTTCATCTCCTTGATGGCGCAGTAGTTTAAGGTAGCCAGGTATCTGCGGGCAACTCCACTCCATGGTCAACATCGCAAAGCCGTGATGCCAATTGGTGTTGTCTCACAAACGGGAATAGCCGATAAAGAAAACGGGGGCCTCTCAGTGGTTCTACCCATCTTCCCCCTCGGGGGCCAACCCCAAGATACTGGCTACCTCCTTCTTCAGTTGATCCAAAGGGAGCGGCTTGGAAAAGCAGCAATCGGCCCCATATTCCTTCATTCTCCGGAAGTTCTCCTCGTCCAGATAGCCCGAGAGGACGATGATCTTGGTGTCTTTGCAATCAGGATTGGACTTGATCTTCTTACAAACCTCATAGCCGTTGATATCGGGCATCATGATGTCCAAGATCACCAGATCGGGTTTAAAGTGACTGAGCTGTACTCCCGCCTCAAATCCGTCCATGGCAGAGATTAACTCATAACCATATTCATCCTCCTCTAGGGCTTGCACGATGGTTTCCAAAACGATCCTGTCGTCATCCACTACCAAGATCTTCCTGGGACCTTCTTGAGCCGCTTCCTCAAAAATCGGCATGTTGTGTTCCCGTAGAAAGGCATCCAGATCCCCTCTCTTAATGCGCCGATGACCTCCTACTGTTTTGTATGCCTTGAGGTGCCCTGCCTCTATCCAGTTCACGATGGTCTTGGGCGAAACCCTGCAGTACTTGCACGCTTGCGATACAGTGAGAACCTCCATTGCCTAACCCTCTCTCGGATGGTGAAAAATTGCTGTTTATACAGATTTTTACCTTTTTTCTTTTTTTATCATTATTATCGTCTTTATCAAATTGTGTCAAGGGAAAATTTGAACATTCCCGAAAAACTGAAAAAGTACTCTAAAAGCAAATCCACCCCGTAGTTGAGCCAGAAAGTGGACTGATCTCTGGAAGGCTTTTTCATATCCAGGCAGTTGGGCACCTCTCTGATATCAATATTTTCAACAACGGGGTAAAGATTTTTCCGTAACCATTTCTTGGCGAAGGGTAGCGGCAGCAAATTCAGTATTCGAACCCGAAGGGTGAGTCGAATTTGCTGCGAAACGAGCTTTAGAACCGCTGAAAAAAGACTCCTGAGCAGTGAAGAGGACTTTTTCAGAGATCTCATTTGCTTTTTAGGTTAGGATCGGTTTGGAGTGCAGGACCCTCTTGGTAAAATTAAATTTTTGCACAGGTTGGTTTGAGCAGGTAGTACGTTTCTACTTATGCTGGCAAAACCACATCAATGAATGTTGACGGGAAGGATCACAGAGAAGGTAGAGCCCTTTCCCAACTCACTCTCTACAGTGATCTCTCCGTGGTGTTCCTTTACGATCCCATAACAAGCGGAGAGCCCCAAACCTACCCCCCTTTTCTTTTCTTGGGTGGTGAAGAAAGCCTCAAATATCTTTCCCTGGATCTCTTTGGGGATACCCACTCCAGTATCTTTGATCCTCACGACCACGTTCTCCCCGTCCGTTTCCGTTAGGAGCCCCAGCTTCCCGCCGTAGGGCATGGCGTTCCTGGCGTTGAGGATCAGATTCAAAAAGACCTGTCTCAATTGATTGGGCGACGCGGCAAGCTCGGGGAGGTTCGGATCTAAGTCCTTCTCTACTTTTACATTATGGTCCCGCAATTGCCTGGCCAGAAAGGTAATAAGTTCTTCAAGAATTTTGTTCACATCGGTGGGTTCCTTTGCTTCCTTATCGGGCCTGGAAAAACTGAGCATGTTACGCAATAGTTCGGTGATCCTCTTGGTTTCCTCCAGCGACATATCGAGGAAACGGCGCTTAGGGCTTTGAGGACTAACCTCACCCTTGAGGAGTTCTAAGCTGTTCATTATGCCGTAAATAGGATTGTTCAGCTCGTGGGCGACCTGGGAGGTCAACCTCCCAAGAGCACCCAGCTTCTCAGCCTCAGAAAGACGCTGTTGGGTCTCCTGAAGCTCTCTCTCTATCCGCAACCGCTCACGCAGGTCGGCAAAAATCCCCACGCTCGCGGTCTCCTTTCCTGTCTCATCATAGATGATCGCGGCGGATAGATTCCCGTCGATCAACTCCCCCCTCTTATTTCTGTGGACGATCTGGAATGAGCTGAGCTTTCCCACCCCACCGTACTCGGGACTGCGCATCTTCTCCATCACAACCTTGGCTATCCCAGGAGGATATACCTCCCGGATGTTCATCTTCCCGATCACCTCCTCGGACTTATACCCGAGGAGCCGCTCCGCCCCGCTGTTGAAAACGAGAATGTCTCCCTTCATATCGGTGGCGATGATGCCATCTACGGAGCTCTCGATAAGTCTGGTCAGGAACTCGTTGGCCTCGCGGAGCTCCCTCTCGATCTTCTTGCGCTGGGTGATATCGATGTTTAAGCCCTCATAGGCCACGACCCTTCCTTCTTCGTCCCGACGGGCGAACCCCGTCAGGAGAATCGATATTCTCTCCCCATCCTTGCGCCTAAAGTCCACCTCGAAATCTTTTGCATACTCCTTCTCCTCTATGAGCTTTCTAAAGGCATCTCTGTCCGCGGGGTTCCAATAAAGATCACTGGTGATGTCCAGATTTAGAAACTCATCCTTACTTTCATATCCTAGTATATCCAGCAAGGCTTGATTGCAGTCCAGAAATCTCCCCTCAGGAGTACTTACGAAGGCTCCTACGGGGAGCTTTTCAAAGAGATTCCGGTATCTCACCTCAGACTCCCTTAACTCAGGTTCATGTCTTTTTCGTTCAGTGATATCACCCAGGTAGACATAGGTCTTCTTCGTCCCGTCCTCGTGGGCGATGGAAATACAGATCTCTACCGGTTTCTCCTTACCGTCGGCACCGATAATACTCAGTTCCATGGAGATCCGACGGCTTTCATCGGCGTCCACCTGTGTGCACATTTCATCCAGCAACTTCTTATCATGGTCATTCAGCAACGTCACAAAATCCATTTGCATCAGTTCCTCATGAGAGTAGCCGGTAATCGTCGAGGCCATACTGTTGGCAAACTCGATCTGAAATTCGTCATTGTAGACGATGATCCCGTCTTCACCCATTTCCGCTATCTTTTCCAAGCGTTTTGCCCCATCCTGCATCTCGCTCTCCAGACAACTCAGTCCGTCTCCTTGGGCGAAAAGACTTTCCAGCTCCTCCACGCGACGCGCCAACTCTTTATACGTAGGCTTCTTAGGCATCTTAATTACCTTCCCCGAAGGACTTAAAGAGTCTACGACTTTAAGCTGTATTCTATCACAAAAAGAGGGAGCAATGAGTGAACTCTGCGCTACAAACATTGCCTTTCATTGTCCGTCCTCTCGACTGTTTGCGACGATACCCAATTCTGCGGATTTGCCGTTCAAATTAAAGGTGGGAATAGCTGCTATGCACGTTTGATTTTTTGTAAGCCCAAATTGTTGACATAGCATTCTCGTGAAGCAACGTTCCCCAGATTGGTCATGCCTGAAATATGTGTGCCGTTCACACACTTATGTTGATTTTCCATTACTCAGGTTTCCATTTCATTGAAAATGTTGGCGTAATATCTTACTATTCAAAGCACGGTAACGTTGTCTGGAGGTGAACGGAATTTTGGGCCAAGTGTCAGCCTACAAGCAGGAGGGGAGGAATGGACAAGGTTAAACTGGGACCACAGACTCTTCTGTATCCCATGCCATCTGCCCTGATTGGTGCCAAAGTTGGGGGCAAGGCTAATTTTATGACTGCTGCATGGTGTGCCATTGCTGCCTACAAGCCACCGGCGGTGGCCGTGGCCATTCAAAAAGCCCGGTACACACTGGAGGGCATCCGTGAGGAGAGAGTTTTCTCAGTCAATGTACCCTCTGCGGACTTAGTCAAGAAGGTGGACTACTGCGGCATCTACTCTGGCCGGAAGAAAGACAAAAGCGACATATTCGATGTCTTTCACGGGGTGTTGGGCAGGGCCCCCATGATCGAGGAATGTCCACTCAATCTCGAGTGTCGGCTAACTGAGACCTTAGAGTTAGGGAGCCATATTCTTGTGGTGGGTGAAATTGTTGAGACTTACATCAAGAAGGACTGCTTGACAGAGGACAAGGCGGACCCGATCAAGATTGACCCGCTGATTTTTGCCCCGGGCACGGTGCAGTATCATCGCCTGGGAGAAAAAGTTGCCCCGGCCTTCCAGGTTGGTAAAGCGGGGCCGTGATCTGAGAACGTCTCAACAGCCAGGAGGACCGGAGAAGGTTCAAAGCATCCTTGGCCAGCGGGTATGTTCATGAGGGTCATCTGTTGTTTATCATTTCAAAGAGTCTCGGATCCAAGGGGTGATCGCCATGAAAATCGGGTTCATGCAATTTGCTCCTGTATTGGGTGATGTGCAAGCAACGATACGAAACATCGATGGATTAATTTACCAGGCTGGAGGTGCAGATCTCGTGGTATTTCCGGAGTTATGTAACTCCGGCTACAACTTTGACTCGTATGAGCAGGCTTGGGCGACGTCGGAAGAGATAGATCGCAGTCTTTTTGTCGAATACGTAGAATCCAAATGTAGAGAACTGAACACCTACATTGTGTCCGGGTTCAATGAAAGAGATGATGATTTCCTGTACAACTCAGCAATATTGGTCGGCCCCGCAGGCTATATTGGCAAATATCGCAAGCTCCATTTGTTTATGAATGAGAAGGATTATTTTGAGCCAGGCAACACAGGGTTACCCGTTTTCGATATAGGTTTTTGCAAGGTAGGAATGCTAATTTGCTTTGATTGGATATTCCCAGAGGTATGGAGAATAGCGGCGCTGAGAGGTGCAGACATCATCTGCCATCCGTCAAATCTTGTATTGCCGGGATTGGCTCAAAAGGCAGTTCCGATCCACGCACTCATCAATCGGGTCTACACGGTGACCGCCAACAGGATTGGTACTGAGAGGAATCTTACATTTACGGGTCTTTCCACACTCGCAAATCCAAAGGGTGAGGTGCTTGTCCAAGCCTCGGAGGGAAACGAGGAGGTTAGAACCGAAGACATCGATATTCGGATGGCGAGAGATAAAATGCTCACAGAGAGAAATGATATTTTCAGGGACCGCAGACCAGACCAATATGCGCCACTGGCAGAGAAGTAGCGTGATGGGTGAATGTGTTTTAAAGTAAGGTGGTGGGACTCAGCTTCATGTGGGTAAGGGACCACAGACTGTCTTGTCTGAGATCAACATCAGGGAAAGGTTATGATGGAGCTCAGCGTGCGGCAGAGTCTTCAGAAGGGTAAGAAAATCGCATTGTTGTTCCTGGGTTTTCTATTTCTTGTGGGGCTCGGTACCGTCCGCCCTGGCGAGAGAGATCCGCTCAAAGTGTCGATTCAACCGAAAGACATCTCATCAAAGACCGGTGCGCAGAGGATCATAGTGTGGGTGGAGAACGCCTCAAACCAGACATTCACAGGGAGGCTCTTTTTCGAACTCAGGGATACGCATGATGAACTTTTGGATTTTTCCTCGTTAGATATCAGGGACTTGGCACCAGGACGTAGAATCTACGAGATAACTTGGTTTAAGTTCCCGAGCCGGATTGGGGAATATGTGTACCGGTACGGAGGCAGGTTTGCAGATGAGGGTCCCAGGAGAGGCTCTCCCGAATATCGAGAGATCGGAAGGGAGGGTGGTGCTACGTATATGACATTTTCGATTTTCACATCGTGTCGCACGAGAACAGAGATTGAGCAAATTGTGGACATATACAAACGGAAGTATAGCGACCTGCACGGGATGAACATTCGGTTTTATGGCGACAGAAGCCCCTTGGTGGCGGATACGGAGGGAGTGGTGGCAAGTGCTGGCCATGAGACGGCCACCTACACTCTAATTCGCTCGAAAGGCTTCGAGAATCTGAGGATGCTTGAGTAATGACCTTTTCGTTCACCCAGGAAGGGCGGTGCAACAAAGGTTCGTTTCTGGACGGCCATGCGATTCTTCCATCCAATGATTAGAGGGAGGGCAACATATGACGCATAAGGATGCGCAACGTTACGCTTCGAAACATCCCCCAGGGACAAAAACCGATCCCAGGATTGCCGAAGCAGTAAAACAGAAGATGGCAAACGGCAAGATAACATGTGCCGCCGCGCACGAGATCGCCCGTGACTTGAAGGTGTCACCGGGCGAAGTTGGTGTCTCTCTGGATCTGCTCGAAGTGCGAATCAATGAATGTCAGCTAGGACTATTCGGGTACCGACCTCAACGGAAAGTTGTGACACCCGCGCAGAGCGTCGCACCGGAAATGGAAGATGCCGTCAGAGAAGCCATAGTCAATCATCGCATATCATGCTTGGCATGCTGGGAGATTGCGAGAAGATTCGGTACTGCCAGGATGTATGTGGCTGCTGCGTGTGAGGCTTTGGGGGTCAAAATAGTCTCATGCCAGCTAGGGTCTTTTTGACAAAACTGCCCCACAACACCCCTGTGAATAGGGCCGGTGGAGGATACCCCGATGTGTTAGAATATCCGCCACGATAGTGGGTGGATACGCGATGGAGAGGGGTAGGGTCCGAAGGCCTCACTAACCTTTTGTGTTCGACAACAGACACATGGAAAAAGCCTCACCTGTAGCACTGGTTCGGGACTTGGTGATCTTTTTTTCAGCGGTACTGTTGGCGGGCCTTTTTGAGGCAATAATATCCTATTAGCATGTTTCCCAGTCGTTGTGTATGCCTTCCGACAGTTTTTTTGGTCGAGCAAAAATGATCACGTCATTTACATCTCGGGTGCTATTCTGGGCTGTACGGCAGAGATAATTGCCACACATGCCGGCATCTGGGGATATACCAATCCGACATTCCTGAAGATTCCCCTATGGCTTCCCTTTGGATGGGGACTTGCCGCTGTTCCGGTGATCAGGAT
>SMTZ1_10009724_pt1 | contig 14431 bp, 14 predicted proteins | sample DeeMarSWOR136_30_FD_25667 | JGI IMG/M metagenome (IMG submission 25667) | reverse complement strand
GCTTCTTTGGACGACGCCTTTTCAAAGAGGCTTTCTTTCCTAACCGCATCAACCACTCTGGATATCAGAGGCCAATCCTGCTCGAACCTCTTAAGTCGCTTGCTTAAATTTCCCCTGTCTTCTCCCAGTTTGTCAGCCGCTTTTTCTATTGACCCAAGTTTAGCTTTGTACCGTAACGCATTCAGTATTGATAGTCGAAAGCTACGCACCCGTGCATCTAGGTGTTTTAGTTCACGGCGAGCTTCTTCGTGTGATTCTTTCACACACTCACTGACCTATGCAATTGCGTGTAAAATCTTCATACGTGTAAAGATACGACACGGTCACGAACTGACACACACAACGCTTAAGAAAGTTCTGTCGTCACGAATACAAACCATGAAGAAGAGGATAGAAACGAAAAAATCGCCTTCGCCGTCTCCAACTTCGCCAACACTGCTGAAGCTGCAACCGACAAGATGAGACGCGGACCCTATTCCTACGGCCCCTATCAGAACAACCACACGACAGGACACAAGAAGAAAGCGTGAACCTACATGAACCCTGACGCAGGAGCCTCTGTGGACTCGCTGAAGAGTACACGAGACCTTTTGCAGGTCTACATGAAGCACCTCGATAAGACAGTGAAGCGGGACCACGCCACCAAACGCATGGTCTTCCTCACAGCCCTCAGCGCTTACTCCCGAAACCCGCAAAACCTCTTTCTCAAGGGTCCCTCCTCCACTGGCAAGACCTACAACGTGACCCAAGTCCTCCGCTACTTCCCCCGATCAGACATCTGGATGCTGGGCGGTCTCTCCCCCACCGCCCTCGTCCACGACTACGGAATCCTCATCGACAGCGAAAGCGGGAAGGAAATTGACCCTGTCGACGACCGCCCCCAAAAAGAAGACTACACGGACGATAGGGGGCGCCCAGACAAACATGCCTACCAAGCAGCACTGAAGAGATGGCGCGACCGCCTGCGCAAAGCCTACTACCTGGTCGATCTCGAGCGTAAGATCCTCGTCTTCCTCGAGGCGCCCCATCCGGAGACCTACATGCGTCTGAGACCCGTCCTGAGCCACGACGCACTGCAGATAAGCTATAAATTCACGGACAAAGCCGCTGGCGCCTTACGCACCATGCACGTCGTGCTCAAAGGTTGGCCGGCCTGTATCTTCTGCACCACCGACGCGGACTATACGGAGGACCTAGCGACCAGAGGCTTCACGATCACGCCCGACCTCGACCCACAGAAGTACAAAGCTGCAGTGGAGCTGGAGGGCGCCATGAAGGCGTACCCCTGGCAGTTCGATCTCGACCAAGACCAGAAATTCCGCGACCTACAGGCATACATGGACGTCTTGACTGGCCGACTCTCCCTAACCAACCAAGTCGTGATCCCCTACGCCCAAGAACTCAGCCACATCTACCCGGCAACCCTGCCCCGCGACATGCGAGACTACGACCACTTCCTCGCCCTCATCGAGATGAGCTGCCTCCTCCACCTCTTCCAAAGACCCTTCCTCGAACTCGACAAAATTCAGTACTGGATGGCCAACATCCGCGACTACCTCACCGCCCTCGAGCTGCTCCAGAGCTTCGAAGAGACCACCCGCGCAGGGATCCCCGGCCACATCGTCGCCTTCTTCCACAGAGTACTCGAGTCCTTCGAAGGACCGGTCAGATATGAGGCTCTAGCGGAGAAACACAACGAGATTATGGCGGAACAGGTGAGCAAGAAGCGGCTCTACAACTACGTGGAGCTTTTAAGAGACATCGGTTGGGTAGACACCGCGGAGGACCCCGAAGACAAGCGACGGCGCCTAGTATACGCCTTAAAGAGACCGGAAAGTCGTCTCTATTCTTCCCTCAGACAATCTACGCCCTTCTTTCACGAAACGGACTTCCAAAACTGGTTAGAAGGCTTGAAAGATTATTCCTCCCCAGAAACGATTTCTATATGCAATAATTTACAGCTGAGAGAGCGATATGCCGTCTGTAGAAACCCAAGCTCCGACTTGGAGAGTCACTTCAAGGCAACGCTTTTCCAGGAGGAATATTTTCTAGAGCCGTTCAAGCCCGAACAGGAGGCCAAACCAGAGAAGAGTCCCGAAATTAGTAGCGACGACGAAAAGGACAAATTCGCAGGCCTATCCCACCTTGAAGTCACGCTGAGGGCGAAGTTTTCAAAGGGCACGCAACACGATTTTGCAGTCTTGGCCCAGCAGCTGGACCCACGCCTCACCGAATCGGAGGCCGAGCACCTGTTCAGCCGGCTGGTCGATGCGGGCGCGATCGCCATGGATCCCGAGGGATGGTGGAGATGGATCCGATGAGCTGCCCCTGTGAGTGAGAGGCCTCGAGGGATGGCTGGCTTCCACAGGAGATCGCCTCATGGGCCAAGGGACTCTAAGAATGGGAAGTCAGATCCTCAGGACCTGAGCTCGAATCCCAACGCCGCATCCAACAGAGTACATTCTAAGGATGTACTCCGCGACCTTCTTTCTAGTTGTCCAGAGTGTGCGTCGCAGCGCGTTTGGCGGGACGGAACGCGACCTACACGCTATGGCGACGCACAACGATACCTTTGCCGAAGCTGCGGGTACCGTTTCTCTGAAGCCAGTAACGCTTCCGCCAAACCATTTTATAAGCCCTCGAGTAAAAGTTCTACGTGCCAAGTAGGCGCGTCGCCTACGCCCGGGCGAGTGAAAAACTTGGCCATAGTAGAACCGCTTAAAGAAGGGCTCGCGGGAGCCACAGCAGACATCAAAGGAAAACTCGTAGAACTCGCTTGGTGGATGGAGAAACAAGGTTACGCCAAAGAGACCATCCGAGGATACAGTTCCTCCCTAAGAGCGTTGCTACATCGACATGCAAACCTTCTGGATCCAGAATCAGTCAAAGACGCCTTAGCCAAAGAAAAGAAGTGGAGCCAAAACCGAAGACGCAACGTCATAAACGCCTACACCCTCTTCCTCAAGGTAAACGGCCGCACATGGGACAAACCACGCTGCAAAGTCGTCAGAAAAATCCCATTCATCCCCACCGAGGAAGAACTCGACTGCCTGATCTCAGGCACATCCAGAAAGGTATCAACATTCCTTCAACTCCTGAAGGAAACAGCCATGCGCTCAGGTGAGGCGAAGAGACTACAAAGGACAGACGTAGACTTCGAGAGACGAGCACTAACCTTAAACCAACCAGAGAAAAACAGCCTCCCCAGGATCTGGACCATAAGCCCACAACTGATCAACATGCTCAACGCACTGCCACGCAAAAGCCTCCGAATCTTCGGAGACGGCCCCATCAACTCCATCAAAACAACCTTCCTCAGAGCGCGGCGAAGACTAGCAACCAAACTTCAGAATCCCAGACTGCTTCGCATAAGTTTCCACACCTTCCGCCACTGGAAAGCCACCATGGAATACCACCGCACCAAAGACCTCCTACACGTCATGGCCTTCCTCGGACACAAAAAGAGCGACAACACCCTCCTCTACGTGCAGCTCGACCAAAAGCTATTCAAAGACCACGACGATAGCTTCCACGTCCGCGTCGGTCACAACATCGGCGAAGCAATAGGCCTCATCGAAGCAGGCTATGAATACGTCACCGGCGAATACAACGACGGCGGCAAGCTATTCAGAAAACGAAAATAACCCCATGTGGCCGGGGTGAGGTAGCCTGGTAGCCTACAGGCCTGTGGAGCCTGGCGCCCGGGTTCGAATCCCGGCCCCGGCCCTCACTGGCGAATGGCTGTTCATTGCCTCCTGGAAGGAAGCTCGAGGTGATGATCGAGCGAAAATTGACTATTCTCATACGGGTAAAGATCATCAGACAAAATAAGTAGTAGGTTGATTTGTGTCTCACGCAAAAGATTAAACATGAGGAATACAGAGAAAAAAAAGGGGAGAGGCATCTCCGTCCGCGGTATCGGTGTGACTGGTATCTGGATGGAGACTGCCTCTTCTCTTGTCTATTTCTCGATAGGATAGTACAGGTCCAGAACGAGTTCTTCGTCAGATGCGTCGGGGTCATGTGCCTTTTCCAGCCATTGATGCTTACCAGACTTGTACTTGCTGGATTTCACCCATTCCGCAAGCCGGTGCCAAGTCTCGGGAATGTTCTTGGCCGGTTCGCCTTTCACGTCGCAGGTTGTCACAGCGTAGAGCCCGCCAGAGAATTGCTTGACTTGAATCTCGCCTTCTGGTTGGATGTCTGGCCCAATCCGAATCCAGAACTCGTAGCCATATTCCTTCTGATCGGGAGAAGGATCAGGGTTGTTGAAGCCAAAGACGGGATGGCTCTCGATATCCCTCAGAAGCCCCCTTGGTTCTGCCCAAGATCGCATCTTTTTTCCAGCGTCGTGTTCAGGGGTTTCGCTGATGGCACGGATGCTTGCTACGCGCATCGGTTTCAGCTCCACAATTCTAACCTCTAATTCTTTCATTCTGGGTTTCCACCTCCTCTTGTTGTGTACTTTCTGGATGTAGTCTGCTCGTCTTGCCGCGTCCAGCCTTTGCTGCCTCTTGGAGATCCTGTAGGCTTCACCTACGGCTCCTAGAAGCTGAGCACCGTCCCCACTAAGCTCGTACTGCCCTCTGCCTGTATGCTTGATTAAACCCGTCTTCACGAGCCGTCCTAAGTGGTGAGCTAGGGCTGTCTTGCCCAACCCTGTTTCTTTCAGTAGTTTTTCAAACGTACTTGGTCCTTCTAGTAGAGAAGTAACCATTTGTAGCCTCTTCCTATTGGCCAGCGACGCCAGGATCTGGGCGATGTCTTCCTCTGACGTGACCAGTGTGCTCCTGATGCGACCACATTTCTCCGCGTTCATGAGTAGACTACCACCCAACGCATTGCTGAATAATTCGTACGAGATCCACGCCTAATCTCAAGCCTCCGCCCACGTTCAGCCCCTACTCTTGTATGGGCGCGCAACCTTTTTTGGTTCTCTTCGCATTTGCTTTACTCAGGCGTTGACATTGCCCAGATTGAAGTTGAAAGTGGAAAATGCAATACATAGATATCTGACTAACGAACTGACAGATGAAGAAATCAAAGAGAGCATTCAAGCAATCCTAGATGAATTCAAGGGCAAAAACCTGCTCCATCAAAACATAGGGCAACTAACGTGGGAATGGGAAAAAAAGAACCCCCTCCGAAAGAGCAGGTTTGAGAGGATCTGGATTCTGCTCGAGGAAGTCAGTCCACAAATCATAAGCGACTTCAATCGTCGTATGAAAAAAAGGCGAAAGTAGCAAACACCCTTGAGTTCATGCGCTTACGGGCGGTGACATAGCAGGTATGCGGAGCCACGCGTGCATTTCTACCTTTGGTCCAGCCAGTATACTCGCCATTCGGAGACACGCCCACCACGCACTTTGGCCGTCCACATGCTTGGACCATTAAGCCTCGGCTCACTAGAGCAGGTAGAATAGCCAACCATAACAACAACATTGTCTTCGACTGTGACAGATGTGAAGATATTTCTGTAATCCGGATGGTTCGCAAAGAACTGTCTCCAACCCTCTTTCATATTCTTGTCGATATCTCCAGAGTTATCGATGAACGTATGGTCATCCGTCATTAGCTCCACCAGACCCTCCAGATCTCGCTGGTTTATTTTCTCATTAAACCTCAAAGCCACCATCATAACATCGAACGCATCCATCATACATCCACCCCGTTGCGGGAGCACTCACTCCCTAGTTAGCACTCGCATATCTATATCTCTAAAATATCTAAATGCCCTTTTCCCATGCTTGTCGTCTAGTTTCCTGGTATAGGTCTGGAGGGCTCGAAGGGCGTCGACGCCTCCAGCGGACTCGTCAAAGGACAGTCTCATGGTCCATCCCTTCTGTCTCAAGCCTTCCATTTCTGTCTTCCATCTCTTAATCGACGGGATAAGTTCAGCATGAATTCCAAATTCTGGCAGGACTTTGAAAATCACATCGTTCACGTAGGTCCATGTAGCCAAGGTCGTTTCACTGCCTCGGTTGTCTATGTACGTTTTGGCGTCAACGATGAGGTGTGCCCCGTCATCTTGCTTCAATTCTCCATGGCGGCCGAAGATCCATAAGAATCTCAGGAAATGTGGTCTTCGATTTTCCAATCTTTGTTGCTGGGGGAAGGTGTCAGTGCCACTCAATCCCAACGATGACCGTTTGACGCTTGCCAAGACTTTGTGAAGAGTCCTGAAAGCCCGTTTCTTTGCTTCTGAGTAGGGTAAGTCCTCAGGGAAGCCGGTGATTCTCGTTTTGAGCGGTGGAACTCGGGGAGCGTCAACGATATCTTTCGGCTTGAGAGCAGCGTGGATATCCTTCAAACGCTTCAAGCCCTCAAACGGTTCGATGAAAGTGCGGTGATCCTTGTCCGAGACAGGCTTTCCATGTTTCTTTTCGAAATAATCACGATTCCACACATAGTGGGCATTCAGAAAGTCGCATGGAAAGCGTGAGCAGTAAGCACAGTTTTCTACGCCAGCCTTGTCCACACACCGTCGCACCAGACAGCTGCGAGGGGGCAGCTTTGTTCCTTTCGGAATCTCTTCGTCAGGGGTCTGACACGTGAGGCAAGGTGTCTTCATAGGCATATACCCTAAAGTCCTCTTCGCGCCTTTCTTATACTGCTCAAATTCCTCATCATTCATATTCCCCCGTGGATAAGGCCCCCAAGGACAAGTCCCACAATCGAACCCGCATTTACTAATTAGCCCTTTCAAGGAAAAACTCACCAACTGTTTCAAAGCAAAGGAACTAGTAATCTTTAAGGTTTCCTCGACTCGCGCACTGGCCGACGGTCCTCTTCTGCCACGCGCGCGTGGCAGTCGTGATGCATGGGCGGCTAGCTCAGATGAAGAAGTTCAGAACGCTTGTCAAGAAGGAACTGCCCGACACAACCGTCATGATTCCAGTGAAGAACAAGACAGAAACGGTCATCATTTAGTTTGAGAGATTTCCCGCCCGACCATGTTATTGATGTGTGTGCTGCAATGCAGGCATGGGAGGTCAGGAAGGCCTTGTTATTTCTTTACTATATAATCTAGGTAAGCCACCGTCTGTGTACTGGTTTTGCGTTTTCGTGTGGATTCTCGTTTCTGTCTGTATAGGACATTATAATTTTCAAAGAATCGATCGGTTTCATCCTCAACGAAGCATGAATGTACAATGTTGTTCTCTTTCCAGAATTCACCGGGGCCCCTCTCCTCGCCTAGGTTCATATCTACACCTGAGTTCCAGAGGAAGTTAACATAGAGCAGCCCTCCCGCTTTTAGGACTCTAAGCATCTCGCAAATCGCTGTCTTTGTATCTTCCTTAGTCAGATGGATGCTTGAGTTCCATGAGAACACGCATCCGAAAGCCTCGTCGACAAACGGGATGCGCCGCATATCTGCCTTGCTAATTCTCAATTTTATGTCATGCTTTGTTGCGAACTTGCGCGCTCTGCAAATCTGAGAATCAGAAATATCGATTCCATATGCTTTGTATCCATGAATGAAGAATAACGCCAATGCAGGTCTTCTTCCTCCGGCCCCGCAGTCCAAGACTGTTTTCCGACCGCGATTTTGGTGCAAATAATCTAAGAAATTGTAGATTGGTGGAGGGAAGATCATCTGATTGATCTCATTATCCTTTTCTTTCATCAAGTCCACGGCGATTCTATGACCTAAGCGAAAACCTTCATATAATCATATACGCGCACGATTGATACTCGCATGGATAACAAACACTAACCCCACAACATTGACCCACGCGCGGTTGTAGCGTATGCCAAAGACTGAAATGCTCTTGTCCCATAATCTGACCTCGAGGCGTGAGAATGAAGCAAGAAAAAGGGAAAATAACTCGTCTTTGGTTGACCATGATCCGTGTATCAGCTATGGACCGAGCTCTGCGTTTCTACAAGGAGATTCTTGGCTTGCCGATAGCCCTTGACGCTAGAATGTTCAACCATGCGGAAGTTGGCCCAGATGAGCCGTTGGCGAAGATTGGGTTGCACGCAACTGGTAAGAAGGCTAGGAGGAAAAGGCGAACTGGGATAGTCTTCGATACGGATGACATCTACGGGCTCTATGAACGGCTCAAGAGGCAAGGAGTCAGATTCACTCTCAAGCCCACTAAGAGGCCATGGGGCGGCATAGTTGCGGACTTCCTCGATCCTGATAACAACGAACTTGAGGTTGTTCAAGACCCGGAACACTACAAAAGGACGTATACACAGCATTAACCATACACGTGTACGCTCGACTTAGAAGGGCAAGACTAGTCCCGTTCCTTGTAAGTCCACGCGCGCATAATTGGCTCCTCAGAGATTATGTTTCTTCGATAGGACAAATCCGGTGGACTGGTACGCGCAATTCTTAAGTCAAAGGCAGAGCAAACCTAGCGCTATGCCAGAAACAGACACCAAGAGACTGAGAGCCGCTGGAATCAAGTCATTCTTGCTAGCCTGTGTGATGCTCGCTCTGCAGATGACTATTTTCTTCATTTCCGCCGCCTATGCTTTTGGGATTAGACCGTGGATGTTTTTTGGTGCTTCGTTCATGCACTATACCATAAGCACGGCAGCTCAGTACAAGCTCAACCCCGAACTGCTCGTCCAAAGACTCAAGAGAAAAAGAGCGGGGTCTGAACTATGGGATGAGATATTGATGCGCGTAAGTAATCTCACGGTTCTAATAGCCGTACCAGTTGTGGCCGGATTGGATATCGGCAGGTTCCAATGGTCAAGCCTCGACATTCCGTTTGCAGTATTGGGCTTTGTATTCTTGGCTCTCTCAACGATTCTGATCAATTGGGCGATGGCAGTGAACCCATATTTTGAACCAGCTGTTCGAATTCAAAAGGATAGAGGTCATACGGTGATATCAAGTGGGCCCTACAAGATTGTAAGACATCCCGGCTATTTGGCTGGAATTCTTTTCACCTTATCGATTCCTCTGATAATTGGATCAGTTTTCACTTTCATTCCGGTAGGAATCTATGCTGTCCTTTTCATAATCCGTACTTCACTGGAAGATAGAACGCTCCGTGAAGAATTGGATGGATACGCAGAATACGCTCTGCAGGTCAGGTACAAGCTCCTTCCTGGCATCTGGTAAGATTTCGCACAACCGAAAAGTTCATGCTCTATTCCGACTACTTCAATACGGCGATCAGAATGGGTATGGGAAAAAGCTCGAAGAAGAAACCAAAGACTAAGAAGGAAAGGGCCGAGGCAAGGAAAAAGCGCAAGGAGAAACGCTCGAAGACGAGCTAAATGCGTGCGTATCCACTCAAGTAATGCTGTAGCGTGTACTGTACGATTCGCAACAGAAACACTTGAGTCCTTCAGATGTGAGCGCCTGCACAACTTATTTAGTCATTCTCACTATTTCTCCTTGATTCTGAATGTTCAATGAAGTAGAAGCAGCTCACAGACGAATAAAGGAAATCGTTAATCCCACGCCTGTGATGACTTCCTCAACCCTCAATGAGATGACTGATAGCGAGGCATTCTTGAAGTGTGAGAATTTTCAAAAAACTGGTTCCTTCAAATTCAGAGGCGCCCTCAATGCTTTGTCACAATTATCTCCAGAACAAAGGAAGAGAGGAGTGATAACACACTCCTCCGGAAACCATGCACAAGCACTTGCCCTAGCAGGCCAACTCCTAAGAATCAAAACCGTAATCGTCATGCCCAAAAACGCTTCTCCAGCGAAGGTAACCGCCACAAAAGGATATGGAGCCGAAATAGTTGTGTGCGGTTCTCATCCAACCGATAGGGAAAAAGCCGTTGTACCCCTCATCGAAAGGTACGGCTACACTCTTATCCATCCCTCTAACGATCTGGACATAATCGCCGGGGCTGGAACGGTCGCATACGAGCTAATCAAAGCGGTTGGTAAACTCGATTGTGTCTTCAGTCCAGTTGGCGGTGGGGGACTACTAAGCGGAACAGCAATTGCAGCCAAAGGGCTACTCTCATCATCGAGAGTCATAGGCGTCGAGCCCAAGAATGCAGATGACGCCTACAAATCAATCAAAGCAGGAAAAATCGTTCACGCGAATAACCCCAACACCATAGCAGATGGATTAAGAACGTCTCTTGGTAACAATACTTTCCGCATAATAAGAGACAGCGTGGATGAAATAATCACCGTCTCAGAGGAAGAGATTGTGGACGCTATGCAGTTCCTCTGGGAGAGGATGAAACTCGTCGTTGAACCTTCAGGTGCAGTCTCGCTGGCCGGCGTGTTATCAAAACAAATCGACTTGCGATCTGAAAGAGTGGGGATAATTATTAGTGGAGGAAATATTGATCTAACAGACTTCTTTGCCAATATTCGGCAAGGAATGAAGCGCTAGAAGTGTGTATACAAGGCGAGCTTGCAGCTTCAGAGTGAGTTGAAGGATCAGTTCTGCAAATGAAGGTAGTTTCACGCCCGTACAATAAGGACAAAGACCTTACATCTGTTCTGAAGTTCTTGTACGAGACGTTCAAGAAGACGAATTCCTTTCAAAATTGGTTTCCAGATCGCTTCGAGAACAGCCATAGAAGCGGCGGAAACGTGCAGTGGGTAGACGACATCAGAGTCTGGGAAGACATAAATGGCAAAGTCAAACGCTTGAGCAAGCGAATTGTTGCTGTAGCTAATCCAGAATCGCTCTGTGATTACTTCATCCAAATCGATCCCACCTACAGTTTTCTCGAACAAGAAATAATTGAATGGATTGAAAAACACTGTCGCGAAAGGAAAACGGACCCTAGAAAAAAACGGCAATTGAGCATTCACACAACCGAGGGAAATCATGCACGGGAGCTGCTCTTAGAGGAGCTTGGTTATCAGAAGAGAAAGATTGCTGGTTATCTCAGGTTACGTCCTATGGATTTACCTATTCCCGACGCCGATTGCCCAGAACGCTATGAAATCAGATCTATCAGAGGAAAATCTGATTATCACCAATTGGCGGCTGCAATAAGACTGGTTTTCGGTCACGGTGAATGGTTTGATGCAGAAGTCTATGAAGGAATAACGCGATGTTCCTTTTACAAGCAAGATCTTGATCTCGTTGCTGTTGCTCCGGATGGTACGTTTGCGTCATTCTGTACCTTTAGAATGGATCCCATTAGCAGAGTAACCAACCTCGAACCAATGGGAACCCATCCTGACCATAGGAGACTAGGATTAGCAAAGGCATTGGTACTTGAGGGGCTTAAGCGCGCCGTGAAGTACAAGCCCACCCTCTTCTACATTGGAGGAGCCGCTGACACTCTCGCTGCCAACCGACTATATGACTCGGTTGGCTTTACCGAGAAACTCGTAGAGAACTGTTGGCGAAAAGAGATCTGAGTACATTCTTTAGCGTGCGCATATCTGGAGCGGGGCTGTTCTAGAGTGGTTGGCATTTTGGGCAGATGTATGAGGACGTGCTTCCAGTTTTCATCTTCTCTATTTTGGTGTTGCAGGTGGGGCATGGTTTTCCTGTCTTGTAGCCCACAAGAAATTCGTTCATAGCAAATCTGCCATTTCGTCCGTAGAAGTCTTTTTCGTAGATTAGTCCGCCTAGGTGGATGCTGTGGTTTAGCACGTTGAGGATGGCGTTGTACAGATCATTTATTTCTTGTTCAGACAAGGTTGAGATTTTTCTGTTTGGATGCAGTTTGGCTTTGAATAGAATATCCTGTATGTAGACGTTTCCTATACCTGCCACGTTTTTCTGGTTGAGCAGAAAATTCTTTATTCTCGCTTTCTTGCCAGCCAATAATTTCCTGAAGTATTCCGATGTGAATTTTTGGCTGGTTGGGGAGATTCCCAGTTCAGCTGTCAGTTTGTGTTCTGTAAGCTCATCTTCCGCCACGAGGTGGATATAGCCAAACCACTGGAATTGTATAGTGAAGCCTGTTTTGTCACTGAAGGTTAGCTTGAATTGGTACTTTGGGGGGAGTTTCTGGTCTAGGGTGAAGTAGAGTACATCTGCATTCATACCCCGGTTTATAAGCATATAGTATGCACGGTCCAGTTTCATGAATATCCATTTTCCCTTGCCTATGACACTTTTGACGGCTCTTCCTCTAGCGATCTGTACGAATCTTGAGACAGGCATGTTCAGGTTTTTCGGTTGCCTTGCTTCGATGTCTGCGATACGTTTTCCTACGATTTCCTTGTCCATCTGTCTTGCGATTACTGTTATCTCTGGAAGCTCTGGCATGATTTCCTCAAACCTACGAAACGTGGGTAAGGATTAAGATTGCAGGTTATTAAAATGCGCGCGTTGCTTTCTCTACATACGAATTGCTCTAAGATCCCTTATCCAGAATCTGCACACACAGAAGAACCCTTGATAATTAGCCATCGATTTCGCACACGCGTAGTTCTGGCAAGAAAGGAAAGGATGAAAACTGAGAAAGGCAAGTTCCATCGCGCTGGCGTAAAACACGCCCAAGAAGCACTTTACCAAGCTTTCTATTGGCACCTAAGGTTCGTAGAAAAAAATGGGGTCCAAGGCGCTTTGGCTTTCCTATTTTTTGTCAGATGACCTGATGTCTCTGCAGTTCCATCAGCGCCTTGCCCTTGTTCATTTCCGCCTCCAGAAGAGCGTTGTCAATTGCTTTCCCAACAATATGATCTGATGTGATCTTCTCTCTTTCGGGCGGCAAGATGAAGTCTCTATCCATTCCATATATTCTCAATATTCGTCTTTCTGGTCTTGACGTTTTTTCTGCTGGCGTCTTTATCCAGAAGCTACATTCCATCTCCTTCACCTCTATTTAAACATACAATTCACTGCTACGCGTATCTTTTATATAAAGCTTCTGTTTTATAAGTCAAACGCGAGTTTAATTCCAAAACACTAATATATCATATAGACTTCACTTTATAATTGGGACAGAGATGTCAAAAACGAAAACTTCGAATCTTTGCAGGGTAGTCGAATCTGAAGCATGCAAATTGCTGGGCGGCGAAGTACAACAGAAGATCATAGGTCTGGTGAGAAGTGAGGAGCTACCGATTTGTACAATTGCTGAAAAACTGAACATGACCCCACAGGCCATATACCACCACATAAAAAAGCTTGAAAAGGCAGGATTAGTTCACGTTACTCGCGAAGAACGTTGTGGACACCTTATCCAAAGCTACTATCAAGCAACCGCTAAGAACTTCATTAGCTCCACTGGCGAACCCGACAGCAAATCTCAAACGCGCGCGCAGGAAGGTCTGAAAGAGATTCTAGAAGGATTAGACAAGATAGGCTTCAAAATGGAAGCGAATGAAGAAAATCTGCTGAAGTTGACAGAGATCCAGAAAGGCCGTAGGAAGTTCACGAAACTGCAATCACCTGTACACGAGATCTGCACGAAGTGTGGCTCAGGAGACTTCTTTTTTAAATCTGGTCCAATGGACCCCCTCAAGTTAGACCACATATATCACTATGCCAATCTCCTGATGCTGACTGATGAAGAATACGAAGAAAGACTGAACAATGAAAGAAAGTTGAGAAAATATCTACTCTCTATCTGCCAAAAGAAACCAACAACTTGACATATGCCCGCACAAGCCTTAAATCACTATTTTCTCTAAGACGCAACACGCCGGAGAGCTCAACTTGGACGAAGAAGGATTCAGACAACACTGCATCAAAAGAAATGTGAAAGAAGAGACTATTCAAGCGCATATCAGCGCTGTGAAGGATTTCGAGGCTTTTCTGAAAAAGAAATTCGCAAATAGGGATTTCAGCAGCTCCACACCAAGCGACATGCAGAGCTTCGTGGCGCATCTGCTGGAGAATCGGAAGAACACGATTGACAAATTTGTGGCCCTCTTAAGATACGCCAATTTCGTGAACAAACGAGAGATAGTAGCTCTTCTGTTCGGATTTGTAGAGGGGTACGGGGCTCTGAAGAAGCTTTCTGACACACTAGAGCAGACCATGGGCGAAAGCAAGCGCGACAGGATATTCGAAGGAATCACCTTGCCTCCACTCGGTACAGATCCCAGAGACAAGCCGAAAATCGCCAAGAGAATCATGGAAAGACTTGAAGCTACACTAGATGAGAGGACATTGCAGGAAATTATGTCAAGTGGGCTAGATGTTGGCCCAAAAGAATGGTATTTGCCGATGAGAGAGAAATTCTTGGAGTCTAAGAGCATAGACGATTATCTGAAAAGAAAGCACGCAGAAGCGGTTGAGATGCTCGAAAAGCACAGCAGAGAGAAGTCGATGTTCTACGCTCAGGAGATTGATGAAGAAGTCGTTGAATACGTCCGAGACAACCTGGAAGTCATGGGCGGAGTCAGAGAAGGAGACATAATATACGAGACAAAGATCCCATACATGACCAAGAAGTACTTGCACGAAAAAGAGGAGAAGATGAAGAGATACTACGCGTGTCACTGTGGGTGGGTGCGCGAAGCCATAAAATCAGGCGTAGAAATCTCGCCGAACTTCTGCTACTGTAGTGCTGG
>SMTZ1_10004239_pt1 | contig 14432 bp, 16 predicted proteins | sample DeeMarSWOR136_30_FD_25667 | JGI IMG/M metagenome (IMG submission 25667) | reverse complement strand
CCCCAGTCGATAGTCCCTGTCTGAAGGTTACCGGAGGTAAAATTACGCGAGCCATCTGCTTGATAGACATAGTCAATGACAATTTTATGCATCGGATACAGCTTAAGGTCTTTTACAGCGGTTCCGCCTTCCGGCGGCATAAATTTATCTGAATCAGAAGCATAGCCTGATTTGAAGAAATAAACGCGATGTTCGGTGCCGGAGAGACCCTCAAAAGAATATTCACCGTTCGGGTCTGTTTGTGTTCTCATCTCAGGCCTTGCTCTATATGCGAATGGGAAAGAAATTTGAACGCGCGCTCCTTCTACCGGGCGGCCATGGTCATCTATAACTACGCCTTTAACGGAAGCTAACTTATGGGGTGGAGTTTTCTTCATCTCAAAACCCAAGTATGTTATTTCCTTATTCAATATGGTTATAGACGCGTCGATGGGGTCGTATCCAAAAGCTCGCAGAACGAAGCCTTTATCAGGCCCTGCGTAGCGTGATGATAGAGGCCTGGACATGATGAACCATCCACCGTCATATACTTGGAGGGGTCTGTCAATACCATGGTAAAGGTTAATCATGACGTCTTTTCCGCTGCTAATGGGCGCGGCGTCACCGAACTTAACTCTTCCTGCTATACAAGCGCCTCCGTTGGTCTGCAGCTCGGCTATTCTTTTATCAAGGATAGCTTGCTGTTGTGGCGGGAAATCCCCATAAGATATGTTCAGTGTTGTTGGCTGCACCTTATGAGGCAGCTTCTGCGTTTTTGGCTTCACCTCATGAGCCGGCTTCTGCGTTTTGGGCTCTGCCTCATAAAATGTCTTCTGCGTTCGCACCTCTTCAAATAGAATCTTGAGTGTATATTCACTAATCTTCCCACCATGAATCAGAATTATATCTCCCTTTTGAATTGGAGGACAACGCTGCGCATTGTAGCTTAATTTACCCACGCTGTTAATTGCTTCAAATTGTTCAGAAGCTGAATGAAGGGATTTGTAAAAAATTGGCGCATAAGAATTGTCCAGAGTTAATTTGTCATCATTAACTCGGAAATTGAGGAGCACTCGCGCGACAAACTTCTTAAAATTGTCATTCTTAATCTGATCCGGAGAAATTGGAAAATACTTCTTATCAATAAGAAACTCTGCTGTCCCATTTGTTGTATTAGGATCATTAAAATCATCTTTTCCTTTTGGACTTATCACATAGCGGAATCCAACCTTCCTTGGGTAGGATAGTACAAAGTCTTGTTTAATGATCCGCTCGTCCATGTTTCGAATTGAAACTTTTGCGGGGTATGGAATGTAACCCTTCCTTGTAGCTTCTAACTCACAAACTTCAAGCCCAAATCCATCAATACGATAGAGACCTTCTGCGTTCGTAGTTGCAATTCCTTTTTTTGAAGATATTTTCACACCTTCCAAAGGGTTTCCATTTTCATCCTTAACAATTCCAGAAATAGATGCCGTCCCTTCAGCCCTGACTCTTTCTAACACTATATGGCCTAAGTTAGTCACCTGGCCAGGTATTAAGGTAATGATTTTTGTGAAGTTCTTATGGGGTGGTCCCGGATCAATGACGATCTCTTTTTCAATACTATGGGACGCTCTTTCCCATCTTGTCCACGGAGTTCTATAAGGAATCCTCCTAATGCCACTATAGCCTCCCCCTCTTCCTGGGCGAGAGTAACACCGATATTCTGCCTCAGTTGTTACATTGTTGATATCTTCAGCATCTAAATAAAGGGCTACCAACGCCCCTCGCTGATTTTTGATTTCTTTAGCAATAACCTCCTCTATCTGTTTCCGGATTATAGACTCCTTGTCAAATGATTCTGTGGGCGCAGTGTCTTCCTTAATAGGTTCCTTTACAGGTTCCTTCTTCTTGCAACCATAAACACCAACCACTATTATTGCACCTATCATAGCAATAAAGGTAGTCAGATGTTGTCGTTTCATATTCTTCTCCTTTCCCAAAATTTCAGAAGGCAAAGATGATAGGCATGAAGGATGTCAGAGTGCCTTCTGCTGGTTCTTATAGAACTGTCCGAACAGTGGAGAATATACCACCTTTTCCTGCTCAGAGCAAGAGAGTTTTGCCCTGCTTGACAACATCACAATCTGTGGTAGAGTATTCCCTCTATCAGTTATTGAGTTTAATGTCTGAATGGTTGTGCCTCTTAAGAACGAAATCAAAGGCCTTTCACGCTCACAAGGCGCTGACCTGGTCGGAGTCGCCGGAGTAGAAGACTACTGCGATTATCTGGCCGGGGTTCGGGAACGCTCCAAGGAAACTGCGGCACGGCTGGAAGATTATATGGTTCCTCCAGGCGACACATCATTTTTCGAACGTCTTTCACAGCCTCGAGAAACATTGCCGGATGCCCAGGCAATAATCATACTTGGTGTGGGTGCTTACGACAAGAATGCAGTTTATGCGAATACGCGGCAACAACTCCGTGGCAAGATCGCACGGACTTACAGTTGCTATCCCGTGGTCCGGCAGATAGCCGAGAAGGTTGCAAGTTTTATTGAAGAGCGTGGATACAAAGCAGTTCCCGGGCAGGATGTTCCTTTGAAGTTCGTGGCCGCTCGCATTGGACTCGGTGCTTACGGCAGGAACGGACTTTTGCTGACGGAACAATGCGGTTCATATGTCGGGCTCCGTAGTGTTGTCACTGACATGCCTATTGTCCCTGACAGATTCGAAAAAATGACACCGCCCTGCGATGATTGCGAGCTCTGTCTCCAGGCCTGCCCGACTCGCGCCTTGTATGCTCCTTACAAAGTGAATCCGAGGCTTTGTATTAACCCTCTGACCCGAAAACAGGAATATATACAACCGGAACTTCGGGTGAAGATGCAGAACTGGATATGTGGATGTGATATCTGCCAGGAAGTGTGTCCGGTTAACCGAAAACTCGTTGTTCGGGACGTTGATCCTCGTTCCGGTTTCGACTCACGGTATCATGCCAGCCACAAGTATCTTGACAACATCGAGAGAACTCCTCTTCTGACTGATATTCTCGGCCAGGCATACCCTGATGTGATCAGGAGAAATGCATCAATCGCATTGGCAAATATAGGCAAAGGAAGGGTGGAAGCTTTGGAAGCACTGAAGAGATCCCTGGCTGGCGCAAAGGGCGAGTTAAGGCAGTATTATCTTTGGGCAATCGATAAACTTAAACTATGGACAGCCACCCATTAATGGCTGGGGACAGGACACAGAAAACTGACTGTCCCTAATAAACAACAAACTCAATGATAGCACAATATGCGGTTCGATGTCAAGGCTGGATAGGTATCGTTTAGGGCAGATCGTCCATTCTGGCGGGAAATAGCTTCGTAGGATAGGCAAATTTCTGCCCATGCTGACGTTCTGTTAGTAATCTTTGTAGAGTCTCAGCCACGCGGGCCAGTCTTCAGGCCGGACGAGCCCGGCTCTCGTCCATGCCCCGTTCGTATCAAAAGCACGGTTCCATTTCAGCGTCCACAACTCCTTGAGTCCGACGTGCCTGACGGACCAGTCCATAAAGACAAGGTTGCAGAATCCGTTGTGCCGGTCGATGCAGAAATGGTTCATTTCCCCGCTCGTCCCCCGATCGCCTATCCCAAAAGCATCGGGATGGGTTGACGGCTGATCGGTGTGTTGCGGCCAGGCATCATACCATGTCGAGTCCCCGAAAACCGGTATTTGACTTACGCTAACCACTCTGCCGGTGGGCGTCCGCGTCCCCGGTGCGACACAGGTATTGTTCTGGACATTTTTCCAGAACCATTCTACGAGACGGCCGCCACTACGGTCCGCCGCATTATTGTTGACCCAGGAATTGATGCCATAGCTGAAAATGTAATTGTTGAGTGTGGCGGCCTTAAAGGTGCCCCAGTCGGCACTATTTTCCATGAGCCGTGTGGCCGTCGGGCACAGAAGCATGTCCGGATCGTCGTTGTAGTAAGGTTGCAAGGCGGCCATCCATAATGTCTGTTCTCTTCGATTGAAATAGCCGTTGTGGTCGTCGGTGTAGAACTTGAACGCCAGCCCCCATTGTCTCAATCTCGCCTGACACGCGATCGACTGTGCCTGTCTCCTAACCCTCGCCAGGGAGGGCATCAATATCGCCATCAATAACGCGATGATAGCGATGACGACTAAGAGCTCGATTAACGTGAAACCTTTTGGTTTTACCATTTCTGAATCCCCTTACCTCTTAGAGAAAGTCGTTCTCGGGCAAACTGATCTTGCCCCTATGGCTCCATAGACGACACTGCTGCAAACGACAAGCTCTATAATACCAAAACTTCACCTCAATTTCAACGATTAAAGGATCATTTTGGCCCGTCTCTTTTAAGACGGGATTGACAGGGTTTACACAACTGGTGTTCTTACGGTGGGGTAGAACGGTGGTGGGCCAAGGCCCACCCTACCCCTTCAAACCAATTTCTTGCTTTATGCTGAGAGGCTTGGGATGTTATACTGAAACCATATAAACACTGTTGGCTTGCGGATGTTACAAACGTTTTACATCCTGATGACATGATCTCCGGCGTCATTGGGTAGATTCGATAAGAATCGAGAAAGGAGATTCGCAATGAAACAAGTCCTTCTTGCCGGCCTCTGTCTAATGCTGCTGGCTGCCTGTGGCTGTCAGTCGAACGAGGAGCCTGAATCGTTATCGTTGTTCCCCGATGATAATGATCTCGTGGAAGCCGCCGAAGCGACCTACGTGGCTCGTCTGCGCGCCACCAGGGGTGGAACCCCGGATCCGACCAACGAAATCTATCCAGCGTACTGGGCAGATGGGATCAAGGCGTTGAACCCAATCAAGGTCTACAAACACAGGACAAACATTGTCGTTGTTCAACGCATCAGCGATGGGATAGAGCAAGGAAAGTACATTTGCATTCCCATCTCATCGTATCTGCCTATGACAGGAGACGACGGTTTTGTGTTCAGTCCGGAGCCGTTGAGCGGTAAGACCTACACCTTGGGCAGTGGAGTCTTCGATTTCAAGAGGACGACAAGCAATTAGCGGAAAAGCGGACCGGCTCTTGCAGCCGACGCGGAAGACCGCGCGGATGAAGAGCAATGTTGGGGATCAAATGATATGAACAGATCGATGAGGCTCGTCATTCTGATCGCGGTTCTCTGGGTTGCAGTTTTGTGGACCCCCGCTGCTCTTAGCGGACCACAGCCGGACCTTAGCCGTGAACCGCAACTCGAAGAGGCCATACCGTTCGAGGTGTTCGCGAGTTTCAAGCGTATACCGAAAGGCAATCCGGTATTCTACTGCAAGCCGCCGGAGTGGGCGGCCGCGGCCCACGCCATCGTCGTGGACCAGACCGTTCATTACCTCTGGGCCAGACGCAAACAAGACAATTATTGGATGCTGATGCACAGCACGGCCCCCGCGAGCGACCCTGCGGCGATCAAGCACGACCCGAGGAACCCGGTCCTGCTGCCTTCGAAGGAAGGTTTTGACGATTTCGCGACCGAATACCCCTTCCCGTTTTGGAATCCTGCCGACCGCAGGTTCTATGTCTATTACCTCGGCAGGCAAAAAGGTCCTCCCAAGCAGACGGGCCTGTTGGTAGGTGACGGCGATTTCGGCAAATGGACGCGCGTTCGGCGGAGGCCCGTGATTGCCGCAGACACCGAGCACGAGCGGAGAGGCTCGTCGCATCCCTCCGTTGCCGTCGTAGGTGAGACAATCCACATCATCTACACGGGTGAGTCGACGGCGCCACCGGTTATCTGCCACGCGACCGCGCCGACCAGCGATCCCGCGGTCGTCACGAAAGACCCCGCGAATCCCATCTTCAAAGGCACCGGCCAGACGTGGGACAGCCGCGGCGTCCGCGAGGCGGAAATCTTCAAGGGACCGCGGTATTTCCATATCCTGTACGGCGGGTCCGATGGCAACCTCTGGCGGATCGGGCATGTCCGCACCCGCGACTTCCGCAACTTCGAGCCCAATCCACAGAATCCGGTCTTCACGCCCTCGGCCGACCGCGACGCGTGGGACTGTGACGGCATCCTCACGCCTCAAGTCTTCGAGGCCGGGGATTTCTACTATATGCTCTACGCAGGCAAGAAGGGCAAGGAATGGCAGACAGGCTTGGCCAAAACTCGGAAGCCGTAGAACCCTTGCCGGTTGCGGCTGAAGAAGTTGAAGTTGCTCAAGAGCTGCCGCAGATAGTTGCCAGTGCCAGGGCTGGTAGAAGGAGAGTTATTCTTATACGGTACCGTACAAATTCTTGATTCTTATGTTGAAGTCTATATCAAATCTTTCAGATAATGTCTCAGATAATAGCGGCATTGTGACAGGACGACCGCACCTGCCATGATGGTGACAAAGACATCAATCGAGGAGACCTCATTTATCACAACGGCCAGCGCTGTACCCGCTGCAGGAGGGTGTTCGACGTCCAGCGCCACCATAATGAAGATCGCGATTCCAACGGTCAGCGGATACTCAAGAAAATATGGAAGGGTCGTGAAGTAGAATATCATGCCCGAGGCCAGGCCCACCAAATGGCCGCCAATCACGTTTCTTGTTTGTGCGGAGACGGCGGTGGGCATGGCGAATACGATAAAAGCGGTTGCACCCATTGCGCTGATGACGACCATCTTGTCCCTGCCCAGCACGAGGACGACGACGGATAAAGCAATGGCAGCCAGTGCGCTTTGCAGGAAGTAGTATCGCCAAAGCCGCTTGAATTTATCCCTGACGGAGGTATGCAGTGTCGTATCGGGCGCATCCATCGCAAAATCCGATTCCTTCAATATGTGCCGGCCCAGGCTGCAAATAAAAAGAACGGCGAGGGGTGGGTGATTGCACGCTTCCTCGCCGAGCTTGCGAAATCCGTTCGGGGCTTTCGATCAGACCCTCCTTGGTCGGCCATGTAACTGAACATTTCTATTTTAGGGCTTTTATATACCGAACCTTATGATGTCTTTTGCGGTTTTTCTGATGATTTTCAGACTCTCAGACTCACCTGACAATAGAAACTCTCGGGCTCGTTGGACGACCTGGGTGTCGGTTGGCAGGCCCTGCGTCGCCTTGTCGATCAGAGAACCATAATCGACCTGCACAGATACGTCCGCATCCTTATCGGGAAGAGCCCCCGCAGAGTTCGACTGCCGGGATGATGGCCCTGATTCAATCAGAGGTGGATTAGTTTCTATTTTGTTTATCATTGCACTACAGCTTTCTGACAATGTCTCATCTACGATTCTTTTCGCACATTTTCGAAAGAACTTTAGCGATTTTTACTGAATTTCCATTTTTTTCCAATTTTTTCTAAAGTTAGCGTCCTTTTTGGACGACACATTTAGTTTGGAAACTCTCTGCCCCGGCCATACGAGACGTTCTGCACACGGGGCTCCAACTACAGTGTTCCGGCTACCTCATAGCTGACAAACTGGATAAACTCAAGCGGACTAACAGCCGCCAACCATTCACGCGATGGCCCGAAACTCGAACGCTTCCGGGACTTGAAGTATCTTTCTATGCGATCTTCGGTCTTTTTATCGGTGCTGTCCCAGACCTGCTCAAGAGCCCACAGTAGCTGACCGTCTCTCAGATCCAGCAGCCTCAGACGGAGCCCAATAGCCATATGAGGATAGGGCCTGAATTTGGTCACCGTTCCAATCAATACGCCATCGCACTTCAACGTCTCGCGGATGGCCAGCATTTGATCAAGCGTATACGTTGAGTCCGGGTCCAACTGGAGACTGCGCCACGAAGGGTCATGCTGGCGTACAATGGTCAAACCAAAAACCTGTCTCTTTTGCAACGCCTGGAAAAGCGCTTCAGTGACATCGGAAGAAATCTGAGGGTAGCTCGAATTGTTGATCAGCTCAACAATAGCCACCCGCCCAATCGCGGTTAAGTGCTTATCCGGATTCAGATAATAGTAGTCCCCTGCCGGCATCGAAACGCTATGACCGCCGCACCCGGATAGAAGGGCCGCCAGCAATAGCCATACGGCGACCTGTGATTCGTGATGCGTGATGCGTGAGCCTTGTCTCGAACCGCGAGTAACGGGCCATGACCGATGAGCTACCTGATACGATAATACTTTTTTCGAACCGTTCATTCGAGTCACCTATGCTTGGAGTTTCTTGCGATTAGGGCCGGTCAGGCTGATGTAACGACGCGACGGCTGAGCCTACATCCCCGCCCTTGGCTGATTCCGTTTCGACCTCTCCGCCAAGAACTTTGAGTATCTTAAGCAGCGCTTCCAACTGGGCCGTTTCGGCGTCACGCATTTCATCGCGAAAACCCAGAACGTCGGTCTTCCAATTATTCAATTCAATACGCATCTCCATCAGAAGGTCGTTTGCTTCGGTTAATTCCTTTTGCGCCTGCTGCAACTCGGCCTCCAGAGCAAGCACTCGGTCCTGAAGCTGCTGGTTCTTAGCGAGAAAGTCTTGATTTTGCCGCCGCAATACAGTCACCTCTTCAGAAACGTTGGCGTATTTTTGTGATAATTCTATTGCGGACTCTACCGCCGTTTGGCTTTGTGGGACAGATTCCTGAAACCTTTTCGCAACAGACTCGCCCTGCTGTCTTTCCGTCGAGCTGGGCTGGACAGCCATCGACACCGGCTTTTGGCCGGATGAACAACCCGACAGCAGACATATTGCCGTTAATGAAACCAGTAAAAGCGTTGTTTTCGTGTCACTTCGCATGGTACTTACCTCCATTCATGACGTTGGGTTGGACGCCCCGGCCTCGCTACGTTGCGTTGGGGAATCCCCCGAAGCCTGGGCACCGGCATAGTCACATTTCAAACGCATTGCTGTACCACAGGTACAGGTCACTTCGACAACAGCGTATCCGGGATGACTTTCCAGGATACGGGCTTGCGGCGCAGCTAAGACCTCGCTTCTATGTTGCGGTCTGCACCTGGCGGAGTTGGCCCGCGCCGCATCGAGATGAAATTGGCCCTCGAGCTTAACATCGTCGCTTTTTAAGATCCGTCCTGTTACTTTTCCCATTTATTATCCCCACTTTCTTGCCTGAGAGCCGATTACTGATCATCAACGATCGTCAAGCGCAGTAATCTATTCGGCCACCGTCCTGGTCATTTCCGTTCGGAGTCGATCCTTCCGGCAAACTGGCTCCGTTCTCTGTGGATTCGTCTTTTTCCTTATTTTGTCTGCGTAACTGCTGCCGGCGCTTTCTTTCTTCACGGCGTCTTGCCGGTGCTAAGCCGGTGATATTCTTCAAGCCTTCTACCGGCTTGACCATATTGGAATCATAATCTGCCATCTTTCCATTGCCTTAATCTTACAGACAGGTTAAATAGAGCGCTTGCGTGCAGTTGGCTGACACGCGACTCGGTAATTTCCAACGTTTCAGCAATCTGTTTCATCGTCAGGTGCTGCTGGTAGTACAGTACAATGACCTGCCGTTGCCTCTGCGACAACTGCTGTATGGCCTCAGCTAATTTGTCTATGAGCTCGGCCCGTTCGATCTGCTCATCAGGAACGCTCGTATGCGCCGCCAGAAAAGGACCCAGCGCAGGCGAATCGTCCCCGGAGCCGTCGAGCGACATAAAATGCTGCGCACGGGCGTTTTCGAACATCTCGTAGAGTTCATCCACCGTGATTCCGAGCTTTTCAGCTAACTCCGTGTCAGTCGGTGTAGTGCCCGTCTGCTCGGCGATTTTCTGGCTGAGCTGCTGGGCGTTGCGAATCCGCTTGCTCAAGTTCGGGGGCACAAAAGACCAGCCTCTCAGTTCATCCAGAATAGCCCCTTTGATTCTAATATAGGCGTAGGTTTTGAACTCCGCCTGGTGAGATGGGTCGAAATCACGAGCAGCCCGGACCAGCCCAACAGCGCCCGCCGAAACCATGTCTTCAAATGATAATGGAGGTTTGAGGTACGTTACCACCTGTCTGGCTATCCTGTGAACCATCGGCAAGAACTCGGCGATCCAGTCATTCTCGACTTCGCCTTTGCCTGATTTTTTTTGGCCGGAGTATGCGCGCAGAGCAATGCTATTCAGGTGCTTTCGGCTATCCTTAGTCAGCCGGTCTTCACAAGTGTTTTTAGTCTTGACCGCCACGGCCCGTTTCCCCAAGCCCTATCTCTTGGTTTGTCAAAAAATCGAAATCCTCTTGTTGACTCATTTGCTTCGTAATCATCGCGTGGATCAAAATGGCGTTTATCGCTTTTACGGCCCATGCCCCCGCTATGTACGCAAGTGCCGCCCCTATCAGCGCTCTCTTGCAGCAAACAAAGGGCGAAAGACCACTAATCCAGCCGATTAAGCTCAAGCCGAAAAAACAGATCACGGCGATCCTTACTGCAATTGAACGAACATGTAACAGCATCATTCCAGTCCCGTACGTCACCGCTGACCTGTATGCCAGGCGCGCGACGAGTTACGTTATCATTTTGCCGCCGCTCGCGTAAGCAGGGGCAAGTTGTTCTTGCTCATTTGGCTCCGTAGATTCAGCCGGGTGTATGGATACGGTTTCGATCGGTTCGACTTCGGTCCCAAGTACAATTTCGTCATAAGCTACGACGGGTAACAATGAGACGGTTCGTGATAACATTGCCGCCAGCGGCGAGCGTAGCCTCGAATCACACAGCAAGACCACCTTATCCTTACCTTTGTCCATGGCTGCTTTCCAGGCGTGCGCGGTTGTTCTACTTATATCCATCGCCGTCTCGGTGGGTAGAGCCAGGTTGATTCCGTCTGCATCCTGCTGCAGGGTTGAGGCCATCTGATGCTCGAGTGCGGGGTCCAGTGTTATGGCCAGAATCCTGCCATCCTCGTTTCTATACTGCTCCGTAATGGTTCTGCTTAGCCGTTTACGAACCAGCTCCGTTAACAGCGCAGCGTTCTTGGTTTTTGAAGCGTGCTCTCCGAGCGATTCGAGAATGGCGGTTAACTCACGAATCGGTATTCCATCCTTTATGAGGTTTCTGAGCACGCGCTGAAGCAGCCCGATAGGCACGTCTCGATCGGGTCCAATCACCTCTCCGACCAGGGACGGCTGAGTTTTGCGCAGTCTATCGACGAGAAGCTGCACGTCTTCGCGGGTCAACAAATCGCCGGCGTGTTTTCTCAGTGTTTCGGATAGATGCGTAATAAAGACCGATTCGGGGTCGATCACCGTGTATCCGTTGAGTTCGGCCCTTTCCTTGTTGGCCGGGGTGATCCACAAGGCCGGCAGTCCGTAAACGGGCTCGGTCGTCTCGATGCCCTCGACTTTGGCTTGTACGGCGCCTGGATCCATAGCGAGAAACATATCAGGCTCTAATCGTCCCTTCGCTACCGGCAGCTCGGCAATTCGAATCTCGTAAGCGGTCGGATCGAGGTTGATATTGTCCCGCAGACGAACCAGGGGAATAACGATACCGAGCTGCTGGGCGAACTTTCTCCGCAAGACTCCGATGCGCTCGAAGATAGCACTGTCTTTACGAGGGTCCACCATGCCAATGAGTCGCACGCCGACCTGAACGGACACTCTATCCACATCGAGCAGCTCCTCAACCGGTTGTTTCTCGGCCTTGGCTCGTGGGGCGGCACCGCGCTTCTGCTTACGGTCCTTTTCGGATTGAGCGACCGCTCGTCCAAGCAGAGCGGCGCCGCCACCCAGCAGTAGAAAAGGTATCTTAGGCAGGCCGGGTACAAATGCCATCGAAGCAATAATGAAGGCCGCGATAACCAGCGGCTGACTGGCCTTGAGAAACTGCTTGGATAGATCCTGGCCAACGCTGTACTGTGACGATATTTTGGTGACCAAAAATCCCGAGCTGACGGCGATGATGACCGAGGGTATCTGGCTGACGAGTCCGTCGCCGATGGAAAGAATAGAATAGGTCTTGACGGCACCGGCAAGGGTCATCCCGCGTGAATAACCCATGGCCATGCCGCCGATAATGTTCACCGCAGTGATGATCAGTCCCGCCTTGGCATCGCCCCGAATGAATTTGCTGGCACCGTCCATCGCCCCATAGAACTCGCTTTCCTTGACGATCTTTACCCTGCGTTCGTTGGCCTGTGTCTCGGTGATGATTCCTGCGTTAAGGTCCGCATCAATTGCCATTTGCTTGCCGGGCATGGCATCGAGCGTAAAACGAGCGGCTACCTCGCTGATTCGCTCGGCACCCTTTGTAATCACGATGAATTGGATAACGACAAGGATCAGAAAGATGACCAGCCCGACGACGAAACTGCCACCCGCGACAAAGCCGCCAAAGGTCTGAATAATCTTGCCGGCATTCCCGTGTAGAAGTATTAACCGGGTGGAGGCCACATTGAGAGAGAGGCGAAAAAGTGTGACGAAAAGAAGCAGCGAAGGGAACGTCGATAGTTCGAGCGCCTCTTTGGATGACAGGGTGACTATCAAAACAGCCACCGCCAGCGAGATACTGCACGCCAGCAGCATATCCAGCAACGGTGTGGGCAGAGGAATGATGAGGGTGGCGAGAACCGCCACCAAGCCCACGACCAGGATGATGTTGCTGTAGGGCGCCAGCGGTGTATCGAGCGGGCTCGTACCCGGCGGTCCCGGTGAATTAGATTGTGCAGATCCTGCCATCAGATTTCCTTCTCAAATTCACGCCCCGGCCGCCTTGGCTGCCGAGTCACCGAGGCCGAGAATCTGTTTTATCTTGACGGCGAACCGGCCCTCCACCACCACGACAGTTCCCGTAGCAAACTTGGTATCTCTCAGGTACAAATCGACCGGTTCATCAATCGGTTTTCCAAGCTTCAACACCGAACCGGGCCCAAGCTGTAAGAGACGCTGAACCGATATCTCGGTACGTCCGATAGTAACCACAACAGGAACATTCATATCCAGCAGAATATCGATACTTCCACTGGCACCTGTGGCCTCCGCCTCTACGGCTTCAGAGAATTCAACTGATTGTGCCTGCGTTTTGGCGTCTTGCTGCGGTGCACCTTCCGGCTGTGTTTGTGTTTCTTCGTCCTTCTCTTCTACGTCTTGAGCTGCTTTTGCCATATTTCCGTATTCCTTCTAATGATTAAACTTCTGTATTCGGATGTCTGTTTCAGGTTGTATCTCCATGGGTTGTCGCTGTAACTGCCACAGCGTACTTTCCGGCACATTTTGCGGGCCAGCCGTAACAAACGGTTCGGCCGTCCAAGATCAATTCAACCGGCTGATCAACTCGCTTATCCAGTAACACTATGTCATCTACCTGCAGGTCCATTATCTCTTCGAAAGTCAGCACGGTAGAAGCCAGTCGAGCCGTGACCGCGAGTGGCATTTGCTGCAAATGGTTAAGGACTGCGCTTGAAATATCGTCGGCAGAAAACTCGCCGGCAGCTTGTGTGTTTCTTCCTAAAAGAGCCTCCAGCTTGCTGCATCGTACCAAAAAGTAAGCTCGGGAGCTGCTCTCTGAGTCGGCTCGCTTGGCATCAAAAGAAATCTTACAGAGTTCTTCGGTCCCTTGCAGTTCAAGGGGCCATTGTCTCCTGAGAATGCGCCCCGCTGGATGGAAAGCACAAGCGGTGCTGGGGCCGGAGAACACCTCTACCAGAGCAGAGGCCAGATCTGACAAAAGGGACTCTTCCAATTGCGACAAATCCCTGCCCGAATCGGCTTCGGCTTCGGAATCGCCGAGCAATTGCGTTGCCCAGATAGCGGCGGTTTGCTCGGGCACGCCAAGCAATCCACATGGAGGCCCTTGGCCAGTGCCAAAAGGAAGGTAGTACGGCCTCTGTTCGGAGTCTGAGGGTTGGCTGACGAATTCGTCTGCAAAGTGCTGCGTGGTCGAAACGACCGTTACCTCGAACCGGCTGTGGCAAAAGCCAGTGAATTTTTCAGCCGCCGCGGCGGCGAGTTTTCTCGTAAAGTTTTCGAGCTCACCAAGCTGCTCAGCGCTAAAGTAATGGGGCTCGTGCCAATCATATTCGGCCGCTTCTATTTGTGTGGTATCTTCTGTCGGCTCGGAGCCCACGGCGGCAAGGAGCTGGTTTATCTTCTCCGAAAGGACATCGGGGACCAGACGTCGGGAGGCAACACCCGAGCTTTCCCGACCCAAATTGTTGGCTACTCTGTCAGTCACTGTACAGGGAATTCCTTAATGAGAACCAGCTTGATTTGAGGCCTGGAATCAGGAAAAAGCTTCTCGTTAAAAGCCTCGAGTATTCGGGATTGAATACTCTTGAGGTTCTTATCGCCTCGTATATCTTCAAGGCTTAAACCTGAAAGATAAACAGTCAGCCAGTTGACCAGGATGGGTTTCTTCGCATCCAGAAAAGCCGTGCCCCTTTTTCTATCCAGTTCGGAGCTCATCTGAAGTGTCAAGGACGCCCGAACATAGCGTGTCACGCTCGGCTCGTTGAGATTTGCAACCACGGGATCCAAATCGTAATACCAGACATTTTCAGAGTCCTCGGCGGACGCATCATCGGTCTGGCGGTTCACTGTCTGGGTCGGTCCATCCGGCC
>SMTZ1_10004436_pt1 | contig 14435 bp, 13 predicted proteins | sample DeeMarSWOR136_30_FD_25667 | JGI IMG/M metagenome (IMG submission 25667) | reverse complement strand
GGTTTTTAGGAAGATCCTCATTTTTTTCTTTTATTTCTTTTTGGATTTCAACGGCGCACTCTACAGCATTCACTACGCTTGCAAACTCAGCCAGTACATTGTCTCCAGGAGAATCGACGATCCGACCCCCGTAATTCCTTGTGATCTCTGCGAGCATCTCCCGGTAGGCCTCCAAAGTCCGAACAGTCGAAAGCTCATCCTCTTCCATAAGACGGCTGTAACCTTTCACGTCAGCGCTCAGGATGGCTGTTAGTTTCCGTTTAGCGCGCTCCTCTGTCACAGCATCACTCCCTTAAACAAAAAGCCTCCGATGGAATAGAAAAATCTAATTTGCCGCCAGATTTGTGGAAGGTTCGCAGGATACCGTTTTTTGATGAGGATGTCCATGCTTTGTATATGAAAGTATTATAATAATTATATAACTTCTTCTTGACAAGATAGATTGTTTCCTAATACAGAACGCAGATCCAAACCCTATCCAAGAAACAGGTGAAAAAAATGATGGATCCAAAGATCTACGAGACGATACTTGAGACCATCAACAGTCCGATTGTGTTCGTGGATAACGATCATATCATCCGGTATCTTAACAAGGCAGCCAGAATCCGATACTACGAAAGGCGTGGCTACTCAGAACTTATTGGAAAGTCATTATTTGAATGCCACAATCCCTCATCGAGGGAAAATATCAAGCGTCTTCATGACAAGCTGCTAGCCGGAGAAGACGAGATCTTTCTCAAGGTGAACAAGTATCAAGAAAAGATTACTGTGGTTGGGGTGCGCGATCCAGACGGGCGGTTAGTCGGTTATTATGAACGTTTTGAGAAACCCATCGAGCCAGCCGCTGCCCGTGAGGGCTGATAGCCACGCGAAAGCGGCATCTTTTGTGGCCCACAGCCAACAACGTAATCGGGTTTAAGGAATATATAAAAAGGAAATTTTGTGAATTAGAGCGGAAAGCTTTTAAGGGCACCTGAGGCAAGCAGGGATTTTATGAGCGCACATAGAGGCAAGCCCACCACATTGGTATAGGAACCTGAAATGGATTCAACCATAAAGGCGCCTATTCCCTGGATCGCATAGCTGCCCGCCTTACCAAAGGGTTCTCCCGTGCTTATGTAAGCCTTGATCTCTTCCTCGCTCAGGGGCTTCATTTTGACGAGGGTCGTGACTGCTTCTGCCCGGGCCACCTTGCCTGACGGATCTAACACACAGAAACCGGTAATGACCTCGTGCTCTTTTCCACTCAAAAGAGAAAGCATGGCGTGAACCTCTTCTTGATCACCCGGCTTACCAAGAATACGCTCACCGATAACGACCAAGGTATCCGCCCCCAGGATCCATCTGTGTTTAGATTTGGGATAGACGGCCTTTGCTTTTTTTTCTGCAAGCACAACGGCCTTTACAGGGGGTTCGCCCGGGACCTGGTTTTCCTCCACATGGCTGGGCAGCGAACGAAAGGGGAGAGCGATCTGTCCCAACAGCCTTTTCCTTCTGGGCGAATGGGAGGCCAATACGAGGGGATTTTCTTTGCTAATTGGCTCAAAACTCATGGGTTATCTGGGAGATCGTAACACCTTAGCCGTTTGAAAAGCCCTTGGGCTAAGCGGCATTCTCTAGAGGGGTTAAAGAGTTTTCACATGGCTGATTCAAAGGGCTGAAATGTTACGGGAGACCAAACACTCGCTTCGTATTTTCAGAGGTTTGAAGAGCCACCTCTTGGAAATCCATGTTTCTCAGTTCTGCGATCTTTCGGGCCGTATAGGTCACGAAGAGGGGCTCGTTGCGCTTCCCCCTAAAGGGAACCGGTGCCAAAAAAGGCGCATCTGTCTCAACGAGCATTCGCTCGAGAGGTATGCGGGTGGCCACCTCATGCACTTGGGTGGCCTTCTTATAGGTCACTGTACCCGGGATGGAGATGTGATAGCCCATTGCTATGAGGGCCATGGCCATCTCATAATCACCTGAAAAACAGTGTATGACGCCCCTGGCCTTTCCTTTTGTCATTTGTCTTAAGATTTCAAGTAGTTCTGTGTGGGCTTCTCGGTCGTGAATGATTACGGGCAGATCCAAGTCATAAGCCATCTCCAACTGCCGCTTAAACGCCGCCACCTGCATATCTGGCGGAGAATAGCGGCGGTAGAAATCCAGGCCTATTTCTCCCCAGGCGACAACTTTGGGCTCTGATACGAGTCCTTCCAGTTCTCTTATGACTTGCTTATCCATGTCCGTGGCATGATGCGGGTGGTAACCCACCGATGAGAAGACAAAATCATAGGTGTTGGCCAATTCCAAGGCCTTAAGTGAACTGGAGAGGTCAGTTCCTATGGAAATGATATGGGTGATACCGCCCTCCAAGGCCCTGTCTAGGGTCGCTTGTCGATCCTCATCAAAGTCCTCCATGTCCAGGTGTGCGTGAGAGTCAACCAACATATCCTTATGCCTAAATTTTTGTATATATCCTATATCTTGGCCCAATAGATGATAGTCTATCCGGATTTGCTTGGCAAATAAATAGGTTGCAAATTTCTGTAAATCGTTTAAAATATATAAGATTTAGCTCAAAAGGGGGGTTTTGAGAAACTTACCTATGGCTGCCACTGCAAAAGAACCGGCCCGATCTGATAAATCTCTTGAGGAACAGCTCCAATTTCAAAAAAGACTCAATACCATTACCAACAAGATCCATTCGGCCAAAGATACGGATGAGATCCTTGAAAACCTTCAAGATGAGATTCTTGCCCTCTTTGATGCGGATCGGATCACTGTCTATGTGGTCGATGGGGCCAGCAGGCAGGTCGTCTCCCGATTTAAGACCGGGGGTGAGGTCAACGAGATTCGGGTCCCCATCAATAATGATAGTATTGCTGGCTACTGTGCCTCATTTGGGAAGGTGATCAACATTACCAATGCCTATGATGAGGAGGAACTCAAGAGAATAAATCCGGATCTCAATTTTGACCAGAGTTGGGACAAAAAGTCGGGCTACAAGACGAAACAGATCTTGGTGGCGCCCATTACCTTCAATAGGTATCTGCTCGGTGTTATTCAGCTAATCAACAAAAGAAAGGGGAATAATTTTACCCTCGAAGACCAATCCTCTGTTCTTGAAATCGCCAGGGTCTTGGGTGTCGCCTTTTTCAATAACCAGAAGCTCGCCAAAAAATCCAAACCCACCAAATTTGATCACCTCATATCCAACCATATCATCACCCATAAAGACCTGGAACGGGCCATGATCAACGCGAGGAAGTCCAAAAAACCGGTGGAATCGGTCCTCATGAGCGATTTCAATGTGTCCAAGGAGGATGTTGGAAAGTCCCTCTCTGAATACTACAAGACCCGATTCATCCCATATGACGAAAGGATGGTGATTCCGGGGCAGCTCCTGAAGGGCCTGAAGATGAACTTCCTCAAGAAGAACGTCTTTGTCCCCTTGGCACAGTCGGGCAATAAAATCACCGTGGCCATGGAAAACCCTGATTACCTTCCTGCAAGAGACGTCATAAGCCGCCTGATTCCAGCCAAGCAGTACGAGTATTGTGTCGCCCTCAAAGAGGATATCTTCAGGATGATTGATCTCTTTTTTGGGGTGAGGACAAAGGACTCAGGAAGCATTGAAGACATTCTCGGAAAGCTGGACGTCTCCGAAGAGGACGACGACGACGACCTGGTGGGCGTAAGCGAAGAGGACTCGGCCATTGTTCAGCTTGTCAACAAGATGGTCATGGACGCCTACAACCGGGGCGCCTCGGATATCCACATTGAGCCACGAGCGGGTAAGGCCAATGCGGTGATCAGATTCAGGGTAGACGGTGCCTGTCAGGTCTACCAGACCATCCCCTATACCTACAAGAGGGCCGTCGTCTCCAGACTCAAGATCATGTCCGAGCTGGATATCGCCGAAAGGCGCTTTCCGCAAGATGGAAAGATCAAGTTCAAAAAATACGCTCCCCTTGATATTGAACTGCGCGTGGCCAGCATTCCCACGGCAGGGGGAAATGAGGATGTGGTCTTGCGACTCCTGGCTACCGGGGAACCCATCCCTCTGGATAAAATGGGGATGAGTGATAGGAACTATGGCGCCTTCATCGATATGATATCCAAGCCTTACGGGATCGTTCTCGTGGTGGGACCCACAGGAAGCGGTAAGACCACCACGCTTCATGCTGCGCTACGCTACATCAATAAGCCCGAGACAAAAATATGGACGGCTGAGGACCCTGTCGAAATTAGCCAGGAAGGCCTGCGTCAGGTCCAGGTCCATCCAAAAATCGGATTTGATTTTGCCACGGCCATGAGGGCCTTCCTGAGGGCAGACCCTGATGTCATTATGGTGGGTGAGATGCGCGACCATGAGACGGTGTCCACGGGTATCGAGGCCTCTCTGACGGGCCACCTGGTCTTCAGTACGCTCCACACCAATAGCGCCCCTGAGACCGTAACCCGACTCCTGGATATGGGCATGGATCCATTCAATTTTGCCGACGCCATCCTGGGTGTGTTGGCTCAAAGATTGGTCAGGACCCTCTGCAAAGACTGCAAGGAGCAGTATCATCCGGGCCGAGAGGAATTTGACAACATCGTCAGGGCCTATGAAGGGGATTTCGACGCTTTGGGAATCTCCTATGACAATGACTTGTTCTTTTACAAACCCAACGGGTGCTCCAATTGTGGAAACACGGGATACAGGGGCCGGACCGGCATTCATGAGCTCCTTGTGGGAAGCGATGATATGAAGAATTTGATACAGAGCAGGGCCAAAATGGAGGATTTGAGAAAGCAGGCCATCAAGGATGGAATGACTACCCTTATGCAAGATGGGATCAGGAAAGTTTTCAATGGTGAAACGGATCTCATCCAGGTAAGAAAGGTCTGTATCAAATAATCTAAGGATATTGGCCCGGACGTAAAAGACCCGCCGTCTCTTCCAATCCAAACATAATGTTCATATTTTGAACAGCACTCCCTGCCTGACCCTTTACCAGGTTATCGATGAGACTCACCACAATGAGTTTGCCCGTCCTCTCATCCACGTTTAACGAGAGGTTGCAGAAATTGCTCCCACGGACGTCCACACTGCTCTGGGGTGTGTCAGGCCCAAAGATCCGGACAAAAGTCTCTCCCTCGTAAAAAGATTCGTAGGTACCTCGAACGGCCTTAAGATCCTGCCCAGCCTTTATCTGAGCGTAGATGGTGGTAAGAATGCCTCTGGATAGGGGGACCACATGAGGTGTGAAAGTGACTTTGATCTCCTTACCTGCAACAAGGCCCAGTTCACGCTCGATTTCGTAAACATGCTGGTGCCCTGAAATCTTGTATGCATTCATGGCCTCGTAGCGGGCGGGGTAGTGGAAGGTGGGCGAGGGTGTCTTTCCCGCCCCTGAAACCCCGGTTTTTGCGTCACAGATGATCGTTTCAGGTTCAATAAGATTCCCCTTTAGGGCTGGAGCCAGACCCAGGATACAGCTTACAGCAAAACATCCCGGATTGCCCACAAGGCTTGATTTGGCAATCTCATCCCGGTGTAACTCTGCCAGGCCATAGACGGACTGGGGCAAAAGGTCGGCAGAGGCATGTTCCTCTTTCTTTTGTATCCTGGCCGCATAACCCTTGTATGTCTCTAAATCATTGAAGCGAAAATCTCCGCTGTAATCTATGACCTTAACGCCCTTGCCTAACCATGAAGGGGCCTCTTTCTGCCCAACACCATCGGGGGTGGCAAAAAAGACCACGTGGAAATCATCCGGCCGGTTTGGGTCATTCGGGTCCAGAAGGGGCAGATCGCAGAAGCCTTTAAGATGGGGATAAAGTGCACTGATTGGTTTTCCCACATCCTCTTTGTCTATGAGCGCAGCAATTTCTGCCTGCGGATGCCCAAGCAGAAGTTCAATGGCCCCACAGCCCCCGTAACCACCCGCACCGATCATTCCCACCCTTATCTTGTCCATAATGAGCTCCTTGAGATAGCGGTTGTCCCGTTTGGCTGAGCCTTTTGGGCACTGCCACCCCCTATCATGGGTTCGGGGCAGCTTTTATAGATTAAATCTAAAATTAATAACATCTCCGTCTTGAACGACGTACTCTTTCCCCTCTAGATGAACATCCCCCGCTTTCTTGGCCTCCTGAAACGAGCCATGCGCCTTCAGATGTTCGAATGAAAGGACTTCGGCGCGAATAAACCCCTTTTCCATATCGGAGTGCACGGTTCCCGCGGCCTTTAGGGCCGAGGCGCCGCTGGCTATGGTCCATGCCCTCACCTCATCGTGTACCACCGTGAAAAAGGAGATGAGGTTCATCAGGCTGTATGAACGCATTATGACCCTGTCAAGGGCAGATTGCTCGATATGATACGCAACCAGGAATTCCTCGGCCTCTTCCGGAGACATGGCAGCAATCTCCATTTCAAGCCTTCCCCGAACCAGGAGCATTTCCAGCCCTTCAGGCTTGGTCCTCCACTGGGGTATGACCTCGTCCTCATCCTCATTATTGATGATGATAAGCTGAGGCTTGGCTGAAAGAAAAGTGAAACCCCTCAAGGCAGGTGCTGATGCCAACTCAGGCCTTGTGCGGAGCGGCTGGCTATTCTCCAATACGTCTTGGCAGGACTTGATCAGTGAATACTCCTCCTTATCGGGCTTCTTGCCTCGCTTGTCGTCCAACTCAACGCGTTCAATCCTCTTTTCCGCAACCATCAAATCGTAAAGGATCATCTCCTCTTCAAGACGCCAGAAGTCTTCCTCTGGTGAGGGTGGCAATCCGCCGCCACTTTGAAAATTCCGGACCACGTGGATCAGGGAGTCGCAAGCCCGAACCTGGCTCCATATCACGTTCTCCGACTTGGCCGCTGCACCTGTGGCGATCTCAGAAGGGAGGAGATATTCCACGCTGGCATAGGTGGTCTTTTTGGGCTTGAAGATTTTACTCAGGAAATCCACCCTTTCATCCGCCACTCGGACCACCCCAATACTTTGGTCCTTGCGGGATTTCTTCAAGGCCTTGTCCTCACCCCTTGCGCCTGTCAGGGCGGCGAAGATGGTGGATTTTCCCGACTGGGGAAGTCCTATAATTCCCAGTTTCATAGGCTAGCGGATCTCATTATGGTGTAAAATCATCAAACCCAATGGGCCCATTGGGTTAAAGCATATTCCTTCCTAAGTTTGGAGTCAACATTCTCCGGACTTTCCATGCTCCGTGGGCAGGAGTGACTGGGCCGGAAAAACGGGCACCAAGTCACAATAGTAAAAGCGGTTCTCTCTGAATACGACTTCACCCACGCGAAAGCATACCCTTTTTTCAAAAGTGGGCCCTGAAAATACAAACGAATGAAATTCTCCATTCTCCCCGCAAGGATCAACGGCCGGAGGAATCTGGGCCAGGAATTTTTTGTCTATTTCTCTACCCACGAACTCCCTGTTGAGCACCTTCGAGTCTGCGGATGTGATAATGGCCCTGAAACCTAAGTTTATGAACGTGTTGGCCAGCTCGGTTGTATCCTTTCTCCACAGGGGGAAGATCCCCTTCATACCCACCTTTGACAATTGCTTTTCCCGAAATCTTCTGAGGTCTTCCAAGAAAATATCTCCAAAGACCACCGCCGTCACACCCAATCTGGAAAAGCGAGTTAGCATCTCTTTCATTTTGTGGCCATAGGCTTCATCGGAGGCATCCTTAGAGATGAATATATTGTAAAGGGGAATGCCCAGGAATTCCGCCTGATTTTCCAATAGTACCCGTCGCACGCCGTGCATACTTACCCTGTCGTAGTCCTCTGTTATGGTCGTGATCAAAGAGACGATCTCCATATCTTGTCTCTCCTTGATCTCATAAAGGGCGAGGGCGCTATCTTTCCCTCCACTCCAGGAAAGCAAAACCTTTTCAGCCATAAGGGGCACAAATCCTCCTCGGTTCCATTTGCGAACGAATATTTCTGGGTCTGGGGCATCTGTGAGACGCTTGCGTGAGTTGAGGGGGATCCCACTCTTTCGTTAAATAACAGGGGGCCACCGATTTTGTCTATATTTTCCTTTTTCAGAGGGCACATACCATCCAAATATAGCATTTATTTCAATTGCTTTTACACTTTTGAAATCCGTCCGGTCTTGACCAAAAAGATCTTGACAAACTGACAGGGCTTGTTACTTTAGCTGTAGATTTTTACTAACTGGTTAGTTTGACAAATTGGTTGAATTTATGCCATCGTATCTGCATAGGAGCAAAAGATGGGAACCAAGGCCATAAAAGAGAAGAAAAGCGAGTCGATCCGGCGAATTCTCGGGGCCGCCACCGAAATTTTTGCAGAGGTTGGTTTTGCGGGTGCGCGAGTGGATGAGATCGCTAGGCGTTCCGGGGTCAACAAGGCCACCATCTATTACCACATCGGTGACAAAAAGGCCCTTTACACACGCGTGATCCATGATGTCTTCGCCGACATGGGCAAACGAATTGCCAGTAATATAGGACAATCTCAGAGCCCAGAGGAAAAGCTCAAAACTTACATCCACAACATTGCATTTACCCTGGACCAACATCCCCATATCCCTCAAATCATGCTGAGGGAGTTCGCTTTGGGTGGACACCATTTTCCGGATGTGGTGACTGAGGACTTTGTACGTATCTTCGGCATGCTGACGGAAATCCTAGAAGAAGGCTCCCGTAAAGGCGTCTTTGTAGATGTAAACCCGTTCATATTACACCCGATGGTCATAGGGCCCCTGATCTTCCATAAAAACCTAGAGGCTATAAGATCTAAACTGAGCCAGGCACCGGAGATGCTCAAGAAATTAGATGCCCTCATTTCTAACGGTGTCGCGGAGAAAATCGAAAACTTTCTATTGCGAGCGGTCAAGAAGCAAAAAAACGGAGATTAAAGTGAAGAAACGCATCATCATGGTCATCTTTGTTGTTATTCTCTTGGGAGTGGGGATGCTGGTCTATATTGGACAGAGAAATGTCCAACTCAGGGAGCTCTACTATTCGGGGACCATCGAGGCGAGAACGTCTGAACTCGCCTTTCAGGTGAGCGGTCGCGTTGTTAAAGTCCCTGTGGACGAAGGCCAGGCCGTGGAAAAAGATCAGCTCCTCGCTGAACTGGATCGGTCGGAGTTTGAAGCCCGCCACGAGCAGGCAAAGGCAAACCTTGAGGCAGCCATCAAGAACTTGGGGCGACTGGAGTTGGTTTTGGAGATCTCACAGAGGACCCTGCCAGCCGAAGTGACAAGGGCTGAAGCAAGCGTTGAGGCCCTCAGGGCACAACTGCATGAACTGGAGGCGGGCCATCGTGCACAGGATATCGAGCAGGCGCGACTCGCCTATCTTTCCGCCAAGGTGACCATGGAGGATGCAGAAAGAGATAAGAAGAGGCATGAAAGACTCTTTCGTGAAAAGATTATTTCCGAAGCAGTACGCGATGCGGCTGAGCTCAGGTATGAGACCACAACCAAAGAATATGAACGCGCCAAGGAAAAGTACGACCTTATAAAGGAGGGTTTTCGAAAGGAAACCATTCAGACAGCAAGGGCAAGACTGGCCGAGGGAGAAGCCGTCCTGAATCAGGCCAGGAGCAATCTCAAAAAGATCGATGCAGCCAAGGGGGACGTGGAAGTGGCCAGGGCCCACGTCCAGGCGGCAAGGGCTGCGCTTCAACTGGCTGAGACACAATTGAGATACACACAACTGAAGGCCCCTTTTCATGGGATCATAACGAGTCGGAATGTGGAACCGGGCGAGGTGGTTGTCCCAGGGCGTGAGATTCTGTCACTCTCAGATCTGTCTTCTGTTGACCTGAAAATATTTGTTGATGAAACGGAAATAGGAAAAGTGAAGCCAGGCCAAAAAGTGGAGGTGAAGGTGGACACGTTTCCTGATAAGGCCTATTGGGGAAGGGTGGCGTTTATCTCTCCCGAAGGGGAATTCACACCAAAGATCATCCAGACCCACAAGGAACGCGTCAAGCTCGTCTATCTGGTCAAGGTTTCCGTTCCCAATCCAAACTTGGAACTGAAATCAGGCATGCCCGCTGATGCCTGGCTCCGTTAAACCCGTGTCTAAGACAGCAAATTTCCCACCAGCAGAAAAAAATGCTTGTCCAAGTTGAGAATATCTCCAAGCGGTTTGGCACGCTCGAGGCCGTCACTGATGTGAGCCTTCACGTTGAAAAAGGTCGCATATTCGGTTTCGTGGGCTCCGATGGTGCGGGAAAGTCCACCCTGCTTCGCATGGTGGCAACCATGATCAGACCATCGGCAGGGAGAATTCTTATTGACGGCATTGACGTGGTCACTCAAAGGGCAAGGGTAAAACCCCTTATAGGTTATATGCCACAGCGTTTTGGCCTTTACCAGGATCTCACCGTGGGTGAGAACATGGAATTCTTCATGGATATTTTTGGCATTTTTGGACCTGATAGAAAAGAGCGCAGAGATCGGTACCTCGGCTTTTCCAACCTTCTTCCTTTTATTGACAGACCGGCTGGTGACCTGTCCGGCGGTATGAAGCAGAAGCTGGGTTTGGCCTGTGTCTTGGTCCATCAACCCAAGGTCCTCATCCTGGATGAGCCGACCAACGGTGTGGATCCCGTGTCGAGGCAAGACTTCTGGGGCATCCTTATGGATATGCGCCAGGAAGGGATGACCATCCTGATCGCGACGGCCTATTTGGATGAGGGAGAGAAATGCGACCACTTAGCCCTTATGCATAGATCTGGGGTCCTTGATATGGGTAGCCCGGCGGAGATCCAATCCCATTTCCCCAACCTGGAAGAGGCGTTAATCAATCGAATTAAACAAGTAGATGAGGGTCTTTTCCATGAACGTTTCAGACTCTAATGCCGTCCATGTGAAAGACCTGGAGAAGCGATTCGGGCAGTTTGTGGCCGTTGACAGGATCTCTTTCTCTGTAAAAAGGGGGGAGATTTTTGGTTTTCTGGGCCCAAACGGGGCCGGTAAATCCACCACCATCCGCATGCTGTGCGGCATCATCACGCCTACTTCGGGTGACGGCCAGGTTGCAGGTCATAGCATTTTCAAAGAAGCTGAGAAAATCAAGCAGTCCATAGGATATATGTCTCAAAAATTCTCCCTCTATGGAGATATGACCCCCTTTGAAAATGTGCGCTTCTATTTGGGCATTTACAATGTGCCATCTCACCAATGGGAAGAGAGAATGGAATGGGTCCTTGAGATGACACGGCTTCAGGATGTGAAAGATCGGCTTACCAGAGAATTGCCTCCAGGTTGGCGCCAACGTCTAGCCCTGGGCTGCGCCCTGCTTCATCAACCTGAAATCCTCTTTCTAGATGAACCCACCTCGGGGGTGGATCCCATTACCCGGAGGCACTTCTGGGAATTCATCGGTCTCTTGACCCAGAGAGGCGTGACGGTCTTTGTAACAACGCATTACATGGACGAGGCGCGCAACTGCCACCGGGTTGTTATGATCAACGAGGGAAAGATAGTGGCCTCTGGCAGCCCATCTGGGATAACCAAAGAGGTATTTCCTGAGCGTCCTGAGGCGGATCTGAATGAAGTTTTCATCCAATTGATGTCTCGAGGGGACCATTGAGCTTATTACGTATCAGAGCCATTGCTCGTAAGGAATTCTACCACTTGATCCGGGACTTCAGGAGCCTGTACCTGGCCTTTATCATTCCTTTGCTCCTCATTCTTATGTTCGGTTATGCCCTCAATTTGGATGTGGACGATATCAGAACGGTGGTTGTGGACCACGACAAAACAGAGCTGAGCAGGGACTTCAGCAGGAAACTGACGGCCTCTTTCTATTTTGATGTGATTCACCACCTTCCCGATACCCGCACGGCAACAAAATATCTCGACCATGGCTGGGCGACCATGGCCGTGATTATCCAGCCGGGCTGGAGCGGGGATCTTAAAGCAGACCGTGAAACCCATTTGCAGGTGCTCTTGGATGGCAGTGACCCAAATTTTGCCAGTCAGGCGAGGGGTTTCATGACAGCCTTTGTTGAAGATTACAACCGCCATAGTCTCTTTGATTTCCTCAACCGCAAGGGGATGAAGGAGATAAAAGCACCGATTGAGGGCAGAATAAGGGTCTGGTTTAACGAGGACCTGGAAAGCAGTAACTTCATTGTCCCAGGGATCATTGCCATCATCATCATGATCGTGGGTGCCCTGCTGACTTCCCTGGTCATTGCCCGTGAATATGAAAATGGGACCATGGAGACCATACGGTCCCTTCCCGTAAAGGCGGGGGAGTTCTTAATGGGGAAGGCTATCCCTTACTTCTTCATCGCGTTGACCGATGTGCTTGTGGCTATTTTCATGGGACAGGTCCTTTTTGGGGTTGTCATGAAGTCGAGCTTCTGGCTGATGATCCTTGCTTCCACCATCTATCTGGCCGTCGCGCTGAGTCTGGGACTTCTCATATCCGTGGGCACGAAATCGCAATTGGTGGCCAATCAAATGGCCATTTTGATTACCTACATGCCTTCTCTGCTCCTTTCCGATTTTGTTTTTCCTGTGGAAAACATGCCCAGACTTCTCCAGCTTTTCACTTACTTGGTCCCGGCAACCTACTACATCGATATCTTGAATGGGCTGTACCTGAGAAATCTGGGCCTATCTAGCCTATGGCCGAGCTACCTCGTTTTGACATTTATGTTTTTGCTCTTGGCGGTCATGAATTTTGCCTCACTAAAAAGGGAGGGCATGTGAGATGAGTTGGCTCAGGGTTCGAGAACTGATCCGCAAGGAATTCATACAGCTCCTTAGAGACAGGAAGAATAGGCCGCTGATGGTCCTGGCACCCTTAGTACAATTGCTCATCTTTGGCTACGTGGTGACTACAGACGTCAGGGACATCCGCACGGCCATCTTGGATCAGTCCCGAACAAAAGAGAGCCGGATACTCATTGATGCGTTCAATGCGAACAAGACTTTCCGCGTCACCCACTACCTCCATAACGAAGAAGACCTGGAAGAGATGCTCTTAAGCCGAAAGGTAGACCTGGCGGTGAAAATAGGCCCCGATTTCAGCAAGCGGATAAGGAAAAAGGATACTTCACCCATACAAATCCTGGCCGATGGAAGTATGAGTAATATGGCCTCCATCAGAATCGCCTATACCTCTATCGTTCTGAATCGACTCAACGAGGAATTGATCAGGGAGCTTTATCACCAAAGGCTTGAATACGGCAAAATCGATGCCCGTGTAAGGACATGGTATAATCCCAATCTCGACAGTAGAAACTTCTATGTGCCCGGCATTGTAGCTGTTTTGGTCATGATTATCTCCCTTCTCTTCACATCTATGGCCATTATCAGGGAAAAAGAGGCAGGGAACATTGAACAATTAATCGTCACTCCCCTAAGACCTATAGAGCTGATCATTGGCAAAACCATCCCCTATAGCATCATTGCAGTGGCTCAAATGGTGATGGTCACTGTCTTTGCCATATTCTGGTTTTCCATCCCCTTGAATGGAAACGTGGCCCTTCTATTTGTGGGAACCTGTTTTTTTCTCCTGAGCACCTTAGGTATCGGGCTTTTCATATCCACCATCTCTGCCACGCAACAACAAGCCATGATGACCACCTTTTTCTTCATCCTTCCTTTTTTCATGCTCAGTGGGTTTGTCTTCCCCATCGCCAATATGCCCCTGATGGTTCAATGGTTGAGCTATTTGAACCCTCTCAGGTACTTCCTGGTGATCATCAGGGGTGTCTTTCTGAAGGGGGTGGGCTTGGAGGTGCTGTGGCCCCAATTCTTGGCACTCATGCTTCTGGGTTTAGTCGTTTTTACGGGAGCGGTGAGCCGTTTTAAGAAACGACTCGATTAGGCCAAAGTCCGGGGTCTGAGCGTCTCATTGACAATTTAGTTTCAATAAATTAAAATATATAGAGGTAAACTTACTTAAGTCCTCCTAAGTCAACAAATATTAATCATTCTAAAATTTATAACGGGTTTGGGTACGTTCTAGAGGGGCCAAGAGGGGATGTCTGCGGATCAGGGTAAGAACAAAAGCTCTACTCAAAAACCATTAACAGATCTAGTGGGACGGTCTTCGCCTGAAGAGTGGAACCGCGATCCCGATAGGCGAAGTGGGAGCGAGAGACGCACCGGCAAGGAGCGGCGAAGCGGAGAGGACCGTAGAATGGACTGGGCCTCTTCGGTAAGCTATCCTGAAAGACGGAGCGGTACAGACCGCCGAGCTGGAGTAGACCGGCGAAGTGGGGAGGATCGACGAAAAAGGCAAATTCCCATAGATTTCCCTGATCGCCGAAGCGGTAAGGAAAGAAGAAGTGGTCTCGACCGAAGAAAGGGAGAGCGCCGAAGGACTAAACCGAGAATCCCCATCTTCATAAAGCTTGCCACCCTATCCACACTGCTCATTCTCTTTGTCATTTCTGCCATCAGTTTCTCCATGCTGAAAAAACAAAAGGAGCAATTCACGAGTCA
>SMTZ1_10011717_pt1 | contig 14436 bp, 9 predicted proteins | sample DeeMarSWOR136_30_FD_25667 | JGI IMG/M metagenome (IMG submission 25667) | reverse complement strand
ACGCCAACCATTGATGGCGACGCTCTCGCTCGGCATCCTCGGCATCTTTGTCTGTTTGGGAAACTTCACCTATTAAGAGCCCAAAGTCAAATACTAAGACCCCAATGGCCCTTAAAGTCCTATTCATCTCGGAGGCGTTCGTAAATCCTTTGGCCTGTCTGACGCTGCTTAGGTCGGGCGTTTTTGTTTTGCTCAAGCCACGCGTCTATTATATGTATGACCGGTGCATAATTAGGCAATGTACCGGATCCGGCTGAGGACGTAGAATTCGTTTGGAAGCTCGGCACACTAACGATTACAATGACAATATGTTGAGTTTCAGGGAAGTTCTATCAGATAAAATGAGTGTATCTGGGAAATCTCAATTCAAGAACTAGTCCCTAGGCCTTGCTACACGTGGTGAGCTGGAGAAAAGAATGCTTGTCTCCCGACGGAATTTTCTAAAACAGGTCCTTGCTGGTGGCACGCTACTCAGTCTTTCAAATCCGGATATCTTCGCAAAACACCAAAGCGAACTCCCCAAATGTGAAGTTCGTACGTTGACCAGTGGTCCGAAGCATCATTTCTTCGGCTACTACGGCATCTGTCCATGGAACCACTCCCGGAAGTATCTGCTTTCGCTGGAAAGTCCGTTTCAGGATCACTTCCCCACGCAGGACGAAGCTGCGGCAATTGGTCTGGTTGATGCAGAATCCGGTAACTTTGAAAAGATTTCCAAAACCCACGCCTGGAACCTCCAGCAGGGGGCCATGCTCCATTGGAATCCTTTGCATGATGATGAAATCCTCTATAACGACCGTCGGGGCAACCAGATCGTCTCCGTGGTAATGAATATCCAGACCGGCAAGAAACGAATCCTGCCGGCCGCCATCAACGGTCTAAGCCACAGCGGCAAACACGCTCTGAGCCTGTCCTATGGCCGTCTGGGTCGCCTCCGAAAAACCGTAAGCTACCAGGGTATCGAAGATCCTACGGCAGACGCACCTCATCCGGCCAAAGACGGTGTCTTCGTTATGGACATGCGTACCGGCAAACGCAAATTAGCCGTCTCTATTTTCGATTTCTATATGCTAATCAAGGACCGGCATCCGGAATTGAGAGATCGCCATTTGTGGTGCAATCATACCGTGTTCAACAAAAGCGACACCCGTTTTTTCTTCCTGGGTCGCTCCATGGAGAAAGGTCGCCTGGAGACCGGTATGTTCACCGCGGATCGCGACGGGGGCCATCTGCGCGAGGTTATCCCCTACGGCAGCAGCGTTTCCCACTTCGATTGGCGTAATGACAAGGAAATTATTGCTACCTTCAAGTATCAGAGCCAGGGCCGTCGTCATGTCCTGTTCACCGACGGCAAGCAGGATTACCGAGTTATCGGTGAGGGAATGTTAGATTTCGATGGTCACTGTACCTTCGGGCCCGATGGGAACTGGTTGGCCACAGACCGCAAACACGGATTGAAACAATCGCTGATCCTCTACAATATCGAAACCAAACAGGGTAAAGCCATTGCCACCCTCGACATGAAACTCAAACGCAACATCTCCGGCCACCTCCGCTGTGATTTCCACCCCCGCTGGGACCGTTCCGGCGCTGCGATATGCTTCGACGGCATCGACCAGGAAACCACCACTCGACAACTCCACATCGCCTATCTCGATTTTACCTGAGCTCGCAGCTATGCTTGAACTTTGCTTGAAGGTAAAGGATCGTGAAATTATATTTCTCACAATATCCTGGAAATGCACCTTGAAATATCGTTGACGCGCCTATTGACAAGAATCCCTCGGAACAGCCTGTGATGCCGCTGCGCCATGACAAAGGGCATGGAGTTGTACAGACATGGTCTTATTCACCAACAGTCCGACGGTCGCGTTCGCTGACCTTCTTGTAGTGCATCAGCGCACTTTCACGGTCATCAAAGTCCTTGTCCGTGAATAGTAGCGTAGTCTGCCCGATCAGAATCTGATCACCCTCGCTCAAAGCAGTCTCGCTCGTAATCCTGAGGTTGTTAATGAGCACGCCATGTCTGCTGTCCATGTCTTCGGCGTAGTACCGACCTTCGCTCTCTCGAAAGCGTATCCGAAGGTGCTTGCGGGAAACCAGATCATCCAGAATCTGAAGGAGAAGGTTTTCGGCTCTGCCGATCACGCTTGTCCGCCGGCCGAGCGGCAGATATTCGCCTTCTTGCTTGCCTGATGTCACAACTATGGAAGCCATCTCTATCCTCAAGTGTCGCTGGCTCGACACATTTATAGAAAATCACCGCTGCCATAATACACCTCGGGCGTTGGCTAATCAAGCTCTGAAAAAATGATAAAGGCAGATGTGGGGGCGCAAAAAAAGGGGCTGCAAGTGTGTGCCTCACAGCACCGGTCACGTATGAAGAGCTCAAAGTCAAATACTAAAATCCCTGCTGCCACAAGTTTTTCGGAGGCATCCTCGTTACGAGTTGCCAGCCAAGCTTTGTAGCTTATCTGAACGGCCCTTCAACTTCACGATGCATCATGATGGACAGCAACACAGCAAGTGTCGCTGTTCTGAGCACAAATTGTCTACCAAGGTCCATCTGTCTTTCTTAATCAAGATTCCCGCCTGTATGCTGTAGTGCCAAACGACCTCGCGCGTAAGGCTTTTGTGAAGACACCGCCTCGGCCCTACTTTGGAATCAGGGTGTCGCGGACGGACTCGATCTATTTCTCATTTTCGACATCGTACAAGATAAAATCGCTGTCAAACTGCCAATACGCCCAACTCCAGCCGCTTTTCCGCTGTCCGAGTGACAAACTTGAGATAGCGCAGACGCGACTCCATTGACGCTTTGTCGTACACACCGAACTCGCCCCCAGAATCCTTCTTCTGCAAGGCTGACTCTGGCACCGCTGAGTTCAAACCCTCCGACGACGGCGCCGACGGCATGAGACTCGCAGATCTCCGGGACTTTGGGGCCAAACCAACGGAACACTGCAGCCGCGCTTAACAGAATGGTTGCACTGCGGGCAAGAGTGTGGGATGATACTTCAAGACTTGTTTCCGACAGATCATGGTGGACACGTATATGAATGGAGTAATATCCAGTATGGCTGCGCAAGCGATGGCAGGTGCGATTTAATCCGAGGGGACGCTCGGCGGAATAGTGAACGGCAAGCCCCTAACTACGACCATCAGAACCGAAATGCAATATCAATAGACCTATTCATCTTTGGAGGCACAGTAGAATTATGAATCGCCGTCAATTTCTTCAAAATGTCGCATTGGCGACATCCGCGCTGCCGTTGACGATGGCAGCAGCGCAACCACAGTCGCATGAACAGGGCAAGCCTAAAGTTGGCTGCCTGAGCTGGTGTTTTCACAATCTGAGCCCTGCTGCGGACCCTGAGCCGGCCCTGGATATCATCGGTGAGCTGGGCTTTGGCGGCGTCGAGTTGATCGTGACGGCGCGCAGGGACCTCAAGGAGTTTTGGACGGACGCAAGGATCGACCGGCTCAACCAAAAGCTCCGGCAAAACAAATTGCTTGTCTCGCAGTTCGTCCTTTTCCAGCCGGTGGTCGAGGACCTGTCCAGCACGGATCGAGCCGCTCGCGAGCAGGCACTGGCCTACTTCGAGGCGGGCTGCCGAATCGGGAAGAAGCTGGGCGCGCCGATCATCAATATCGTAGCTCCCTGGGCTCGCGAGCTGAAAGGGCCGACGGGGTATCTACCCCGTTACTACGAGATCGCCAACCCCGAACCGGGCCAGAAGTATCACATCGACATTGCGGAAGGGTTTGACTGGGACCGCGTGTGGAATGCCTATGTGGAGACCACCAAAGCCTGCCTGTCACGGGCGAAAGCTCACGGCCTGAAGTTTTCCATCGAGCAGCACACGCATTGCTTGGTCCCGGATGCAGCGTCGTTTCTGCGGCTGTGGGACCAGATTCGCGACGACGATCTGGGCTACAACCTCGACGCGGGCTGGACTCTCTTGCAGCGGGAGTACCCTCCGGTCGCTATCTACAAAGTGGGCAGGCACCTGATGAATGTGCATATGCGCGATATCGATGGCTTGATGCGACAGTTCCCAGCGTTCGGTCGGGGCGTGATGGACATCCAGGCGATTGTCACGGCTCTCAAGCAGGTCGGCTTCAGCGGCTTCGCCTCCATCGAGCAGGACCAGCATCCCGGCGACCCCGACATACGAGAAACCTGCCGCGAGTACCTGCGGATTATGCGGGAGTATATATGAGAACCTGTGGCGTCTTTTCATTAGTAATATGCCGTGGGCTGATGGTGGTGTTGCTGCTGTTGTTGTGGGTCAATTGCGGGCTATGCGGGTCGCCGGTCCCAAACCCAAGATCCGAAATTCACAATTGGGAGCCCGTGGGCCTTTCCGGCGGAGGCGGCATGTTCAGTCCCGCGATCTCGCCAGCGGACCCCAATCTGATGATGCTCAACTGCGACATGAGCGCCGCCTACATCTCCGAGGACGGCGGCCGCAACTGGCGGATGATTCATCAGGCCCAGTTGCGAACCGACACCCAGTGTCGGCCGGGCTTTCACCCGTCCGATTCCAACGTAATCTACGCCTCCTCCTGGGGCCGGCTGAAGATCAGCCGCGACCGTGGCAGGACCTTCACGCCCATCGGCAACCTCCAGGATTCCCTCTCCGGCCAGATTGCCGTCAATTCCTCTGACCCAAGCATCATGCTCGTGGGCACGCGCAATGGCCGGTGCCGGCTGTCACGCGATGCGGGCGTCACCTGGACCGCCTGTCCGGGTCCGCAGGGACGAGTGATCGGATTCCACTTCGACCGCACAAACGACGGCCGCACGATGTTTACCGCTACGGATAGGAACATTTGGCGGTCTGATGATGGCGGACGGACGTGGGTGGAGAGTACTAATGGGTTGCCTTGGAAGGAGATCAAGGGTTTCGGCGGAGGCTCTGATTCGGCGGGTACCATGCTTTACTGCACCGTGAGCAGCAAACTAAAAAACGGCGTCTTGCGAGGGGGCGTTTACCGTTCCCGGGATCGCGGGCAGACCTGGCAGCCAGCGATGGGCCCCGGCATCAATGTAGACACGACGAAGGTCGACCGGTGGTCTTACGGTCCTATCGCACAGTACAAACAGGTTCTGGCCACAGACGCCAAGCCATTGACGGTGTACGTCACGAATACAAGCACGGGTTTTCATCCACCACATCATGAGACGGTCTATCGCAGCGATGACGGCGGCGACACGTGGCGAGCGACTTTCTTCCAAGACCCGCGTTTCCAACAATACAACGTGTCTCCCAACTACGTCACCGCCTCGGCGGGACAGTCGTACAAAGGGGGCGATGCCCCTTTCGGCGCTGCGATCTGCAGCAGCGACCCGAACCGGTTGATCTTAGTGTGGAGCCAGTCCTACGTTACCCATAATGGGGGCAACACTTGGTTCAACGGTGATACCTACCCCGCTGCCGGCCGCCAACCCAAGCCGGGCAGCGCGTGGGTTTGTACCGGCCTTGTCGTCACCACGACGTGGAACTACTATATCGACCCGTTCGAAACCAACCGTCATTACATCGCCTACACGGACATCGGTTTCGCTCGATCCATCGACAGCGGAAAGACCTGGATCTGGTGGGACAAGAACACCTGGGCCCCGTGGCGAAACACCTGCTACGAGATCGCGTTCGATCCGAACATTCCGGGCAAGATGTGGGGTGCGTTTTCCAACGTCCACGACATCCCCAACGATAACATCATTTCCGAGCGTCACAGCCATGACGGCCCCGGCGGCGTGTGCATCTCTCGTGACTTTGGCGCCTCCTGGAAGCCGGAGGCGCAGGGTCTGCCGCTAAGGCCGGTGACCTCCGTTGTGCTCGACCCGCGAAGCCCTAAGAATGCCCGCACGCTTTACGCTGGCCTCTTCATGGAAGGCGTGTACAAATCGACCGATGACGGCAGGGCCTGGACGCTGAAGAAAAACGGCCTAGGCCACCCGCTGAACATCCGTGTCTCCCGCGTGATTCTGCACGGGGATGGAACACTCTTTGCGATGATCTGCGCCATGCGTCCGGCCCGGAGAAAACCGCTGATGAGCGAGGGAGTCGGGCTGTACCGCTCCAGGGACGGCGCCGAGACCTGGGAGAAGGTCAACGCATCCCAGCTCTTCCTGTATCCCAAGGACTTTGCGGTCCACCCGCACAACAGTAACATAATCCTGGTGGGTGTGTGCGACGCGGGCGGGGGCGATCAGTCCGGCGGCCTCTACCGCACCCAAGACGACGGCCGGACCTGGCAACGCATTGGCCGCCAAGCCCGACAGACCTTCGGCGGCTATTTCCACCCAAAGCACGATGGATGGATTTACATGACGCTCACCGAGGGCGCTGCCGGCCCAGGTCTGTGGCTCTCGCAGGACAACGGTCAAACGTGGCGGGCGTTCGACGACCTACCGTTCTCTAACATCCAGCGAGTGACATTTGACCCCTCCGACGACGGCCTGATCTACGTCACCACCTTCGGCGGGAGCGTCTGGCGAGGCCCGGCCGTGCCGTAGAAAGGAGGCAGAAACAGATGACGATTCCCCAAACAACCTTGAGTTCACCCGAACATCGGCCGCATATCTCGCGACGAGCTCTCCTGAAGGGTTCGGCCGCCGCGGTCTTGGCGGTAGGGGCGGCGGCACTGCCATCAGCGCACGACGCGGCCGGCGAGCAGCCTGTACCCGACACGTCGAGCGGCCCGCTTCGCAAAGGCAAGGTCATCGACTGTCATGCGCACTTGACTCATCGAAGCCGCGCGACATGGGAGGCGGACGACTGCAAGCTGATTGAGGCGGCGGATAAGCTGGGAATCGATCAACTATGCTGCTCCACGCTCACGCCGCTCCGGCCGGCCACTGCCGACGGTTTTCGGGCATGCAACCGGTGGACGGCCGACGGAATGCGGCGGTTCCATGGCCGGGTGCTCGGCTACTGCTACGTCAATCCCGGCTACAGCCCAGAGGCGTTGGAGGAAATCCGCCGCTGCGTAGAAGAGCGTGAGTTTATTGGCATCAAGCTCTACAACGAATACACCTGCACCGAGCCGGTGGTCTTTCCCGTCGTTGAGCTGGCGATCGAGCTGGGCGTGCCGATCCTGCACCACGCGTCGCACTCTCACTACTTCGTGGAGGACCAGCCGCGTATGTCCGACGGCGGACACCTTGCTGAACTGGCTCGTCGCTACCCGGAGGCCATGCTCATATGCGCCCATATCTCCGGCGGAGGCGATTGGGAGTGGACGATCAAGGCCCTGCGCCACGCGACGAATGTTTTGCTCGACACCAGCGGCAGCGTAACGGATGAGGGCACGGTGGACATGGCGGCGGCCGTGGTGGGCGTGGATCGGCTCGTGTTCGGCTGTGACTCGTCCATGACGGCAGGGGTGGGCAAGATTCGCGGGGCAAACTTGAGCACACAGGACAAGCAGAAGATCCTGGGCGGGAACATGATGAGGCTCCTCGGGAGGCGGAAATCATGATCGTTGACGTGAATGCGTATCTCGGCCATTTCGCGTTCCGTCGGCTGCGGCACAACACGGCCGCGGCGCTGCTCGCGTTGATGGACGCTAAGAAGATTGACAGGGCGGTCGTCTCCAGTGCCGGCGCCATTACCTACCGCAACGCGCAGACCGGCAATGAGGATGTCGCGCAGGAGGTCCGTGGTCATCGTGACCGGCTGATTCCATTTGCCGTCATCAATCCATTCTACGCCGGCTGGCAGGACGATCTGAAGATCTGCCACGAGGAGTTCGGCATAACGGGCCTGCGCCTCTATCCCAAGTGGCACAACTATCAGCTTTCCAGTCCGTGCTGCCGGGAGCTCGTAAACGCCGCGACCGAGCGAGGCATGGTCATCTCGATTCCCATCCGCGTGGAGGACAACCGCCAGCGGAGCTGGCTGCTGAATATCCCCGACGTGCCGCTGGAGGAGATTGTTGGCTTGGTGAAAACTCACCAAGAAGCACGGTTCATCCTACTGAACGGCATCGGCTACACAGGGTGCCCGCTGGGGCGAAAGGACAACGGTCTGCCACCCAATTATGCCATCGGACTGTCCCGCTTGAGTGCTGTGCTGGCGAACGAACTTGGGCAGCTCATCACGAACCTGGGCGCCGGGCGTGTGATGTTCGGGACCGGGATGCCCTTCAACTATCCCGACCCCGCATTGGTGAAGCTGGAAGTGTTGGACGCAAGCGAGTCCGACAAGGAGAGAATCCGCTCGCAGAACGCGACGGCTTGGTTGCGATTGTAGCACGAGACGAACGGCGAAGAGATCAAGCAATGCAAGGAAAGGAGGATTGTTCAGTCATGCGATTCACATTGAAGGTTTCTCTGGTCATATCGATATGTGCGGCTTGGCCGACGCTTGGGGCTGAAAAGCCGCTGGTCGTCGAAGTCTGGCCGGGCACGGCTCCGGACGAGAGCGGTAATATCGGCGAGGAGAAGGTCCGGATGTCGCCGAAGCTGGACCGCAAGCAGGTCGAGGTCACCGAGCCGACGAGGCTGGTGACCAACGTTACCAAACCGACTCTTACGATCTACCGGCCGGCAAAGGAGAAGGACAGGGGCGGCTACTGGGATCTCTACTGGCAACTGGAAGGCGAGGAAGTGGCTGCATGGTTGAACTCAATTGGCGCCACCGGCATCATCCTCAAGTACCGTGTGCCGCGACGGCCCGATGAGGTCAAGGGCGAGCCGGCCCGGCGCCCCCTCCAGGATGCGCAGCGAGCCGTCAGCCTCGTGCGGAGCAGAGCAGACGAGTGGGGCATTCAGCCGCAGCAAATCGGCATCGTGGGTTTTTCGGCCGGCGGCCATCTGGCTATTGCGACGGCGACGAGCTTCGACCGGCGAACCTACGAGCCCATCGATGATGTGGATACAATCAGTTGCCGGCCTGACTTCGCTATTGGAGCCTATTCGGGCTATTTGAAGGCGAAGGACAAAGACCAGATCGCTCCCGGCCTGCGTATCCCGGCCGGAACGCCTCCGATCTTCCTCGCCCACGGCGGGGACGATATCATCAGCCCCCCGGAGCACAGTGTGTTAATGTACCTTGCGCTGAATAAAGCCGGCGTTCCGGCGGAGCTGCACATCTATGCGACGGCCGCCCATGACTTTGGCGTCCGTCCGAGCGACCATCCGTGCTCCACGTGGACGCAGGCGTGTGCCACCTGGCTCCGGTACCAGAAATTCCTCACGCTACCGGCCCAAGCACACTGAGCCAGAGGATTCTTCTTTCGTCTCTTTCCCTCACCAGGGGTATCAGGGGAGTGCGAGCTTACTTCTATACGATTCGAAGCGACAAACCGCCGTCGCCGATGCGGAACAAAGCCTTGCCGATAAAGGCAAGGCCGCTTAAGACGTTGTCGAGAGTAGCCATCGAAGCTTCAATTAAGGTCGGGACATGCTCGGCTGACCCTCCCATATAGATCTCTTCCTTCCCCAGCTCACCGGAACACCCCGACAAGCCACCCTATATCTCCACCTTCTGGAGTCTCCATAATGGTCAAGGCTGGTCGAATGACTTCCCTTGGAGACTCACTCTCAAGATCGATTTTGTGTTTCGCTTGAGCATACTGAAGACGGTCTCAGTTTGGCGTTGACTTATTGATTTTGATGGAGTATTACCTACGTGGTCCTGTGTAGAATACGCAAGTATACTTCTTGATATTTTATCCAGCCTGCATCGAGTTTCAGAATCAACAGATCACAGGAGAACACGATGAAATACAAAGCCATATTCACTATCGCAGCACTAAGCGTCCTGATGTTTGCAATGGCCTGCCAAGCCGAGGTCAAAACGGTCACCGGCCACAATAGCAACGAATCCGCGACCTTCGATTTCAAATTCAAGAACGCTCCGCAGCCGTCCCGGAGCGACGCCGCCACAAAAGCAACGTTCACCATCGTGGATGGCCGGCGCGACCGCAACGGCGGTAACCTCGATAAGCTAAACGACGGCAAAGTGCCCACCGAAGAGGATGAGCCATCCGAGAACTTCTTCTTCAACGCAGGGACCGACGGAGGGCGCGTGCTGATCGACCTCGGCGCTGCGATCGTGATCAGGCAGGTCAACACATACTCCTGGCACCCGAACACCCGCGGCCCGCAGTTGTACAAGTTCTACGCGAGCAACGGCGAGGCCGACGGCTTCAGTCAACAGCCCAAAAACGGCACCGACCCGCAAACATGCGGCTGGAAACTGATTGCGAACGTTGACACCCGGCCCCCGGAAGGCACGGGCGGCGGACAGTACGCTGTCAGCATCTCCGATTCAGACGGTACCATCGGCAAGTACCAGTATCTGCTATTCGACATCTCCGCCACCGAACAATCCGACCCCTTTGGAAACACCTTTTTCAGTGAAATCGACGTAGTCGTTTCGGCATCCGAAGCGTCCCCTGCCGTGCCGGCTAATCAGCCAACCGGCGAAGTGCAGAGAGAAATCGTGGAAGCAGACGGAGGAAGGTACCGGATCACTATCGAAACGACCGGGGCGCCCGACCTGACAGAATGGGCGCAGAAGGAGCTGGCGCCGGTTGTACAGAAGTGGTATCCGAAAATCGTCAAGATGCTGCCAAGTGAAGGGTATGAAGCCCCCACGAGGGTCAGCATCACGTTCAGTGCGGGGATGCGAGGTGTCGCGGCCACCGGCGGCACGCGGGTCCGCTGTGCGGCAAGCTGGTTCAGGCGGGAACTGCAAGGTGAGGCGAAGGGTGCTGTCGTTCACGAACTGGTGCATGTCGTGCAAAACTATGGCATCGCGCGACGAACCAATCCCAATCCCAGCCGGACCCCGGGGTGGCTGGTCGAGGGAATCGCCGACTACATACGGTGGTTCTTGTACGAGCCGGAAACGCACGGGGCCGAAATTACCAGTAGTAACATTTCCCGGGCCCGTTACGATGGCAACTATCGCATAAGCGGCAATTTCCTGAACTGGGTCACCGAGACGTATGACAGGGACATTGTGCGGAAGTTGAACGCCGCCGCTCGCGAGGGTAAATACGACGAGGACCTGTGGACAAAGCTCACCGGGCATACTGTGCAAGAACTCGGCGACGAGTGGAAGGCAAACCTGGAGAAGAAGCTTGCCGCCGAGCATGTCAAGACGTTCACCTTTGACAACAAAGAGACCCTGGCGGGCTGGACAATCACTGGCGATGTGACCATCGACGCGGCGAAGGGCCGTGAGGGCAGGAGCGGCTCACTCAAGGTTGGCCCGGGCGGCAAGGCACTACTGAGACTCCGTGACAGCGATGAGTCAGGCAAAGTCGAGTTCTGGGTTTATGACGACGGCGCCGCGCCCGAAGACCCCAAGGCTCATCGTCTTGGCCCGCGCTGGGGCCTTGTCCAGAGCGACGGAAAACTGCTGGCCGTCGGTGTCCTCTACGCCAGCTATCTGGGCGGCACCGAAGGTTATACCGCCACAGCCAGTGACGGCCGGGACTGGTTCAACCAGTTGTTCTGGCTCGGCGTGAATCGCGAGCCAGCAGGCTGGCACAAGTGGACCTTCGACTTTGATGCGGTCGATGGCCTCGAGATTTTTCACAATGACCGCGAGGTCACCGCCGTGGACTCCGCAAAGGTCGGTTTACTGGGCTTCAGTGCCGTCGCTATCTGGGGCGATGCCGGCCAGGGCAACGAACAGACAATCTGGCTGACCGACCTGTCCGTCACTTTGGGCGGCCCGGTCGAGACTGCCCCCGTCCCCGCTGAGGCCGACCCGTACGAAGAAGAGACCGTTGCCGCGGAGATGGCCCAAAGTCACCCCATTATTGTCTATACTGAAAAGAATGCACCTGCAACAGCCAAACTCGAAGACTTGCCGCTGAAGCAGAGCATCTCACAGTACGGTATTACCTGGACGTTCCAGAAGCCGGCTCGTGTCGGGCAGTTAGTTAACGGCGACTGGTACGTTGTCGGGCCGGTGACCATAGAGTCAATCGATCCCAAACCGCTCTACGGCAACGAGATCCGCAAACGCGAACTGGACCGAATGGACAGAGAACGCAAGCAAGAGCATCGCGTCCGCAACGGCTTTATGCTCAATCCTCCTGCAAAGATGGAAGTTGCTTACGACAGCGGCGTGCGAAACTGGTTCGCGCCGTCACTTATTCAGCGGCTTCCGGTGACAATGAAACCGGGCGACTCGCTCGTTTCCACGATCAGCATGCCGAAGAATCTGGTGCTCCATGCCCAATTGCGGAACAAGATCGAGCGGGGCGTGGACGACAGCAGCCCGATTCGCACGGCTGTGGTTCTGACCTGCGTGGGTGAGCCGCAGCCGCCGGACGCTTTTCGGCCGGGCTTCTGTGACCGCCAGCAGAGGATATACCTGGCCCGCAACATCAAGCGGGACCTGTTGCCGGTGGCCGCCGCGACCAAGAGCATGCCAAAGATCCAACAGTATATCCGCTTCACCCAGCGGCCGTGGGTGGGAACGTGCTTCTTTGGCTTCGAAGAGCCTGTGGAAAACATGCCGCAGTATGGTTTGGAGTACGGGCGGGTGGTTGGCATCTCCGCACTGTTGCTGTGCACTGACCTTGAGCCGCAACACAAGGAGCCGTTGTTGTTAAACTTCGTCCAGGTGGGAATTGACCTGGGCGGTATGGTCCGCGCGGGCCATCCCGGCTGGACGGCTTGGGGCGGACACGGCAGTGGACGCAAGCTGCCCATTGTCTTGGCTGGACTTCTTCTGGGCGATGATGAACTGGCCAATATCAACAGGTCCTTCCCCAAGGTGAGTTTTGGCGAGGATGAGCAGACAGCCTACGGCAATTGCTGGACCGGGGCGAAAGTCGTCTTTGCCGGGCATTCGGGGATCGATGCGGCGACCGGGGCGGGCCGTTCGCGGGGCAGCGGCTGGGGGCCCTACGAGCATACGCCGCCTTCACAGTGGAAGGACGGCCAGAACACCGGTGAGAGCTATCGGCGGTGCTGCACGAGCGTTGGATGGGTGGCACAGGCCTTGGCTATGCGCCTCCTTCACGCTGAGAAGTCCTGGAACCACGATGCCTTTTTCGACTATGTGGACCGCTGGATGTACGAAGACGACTCCGCCTTCGTCAAGACCATCAGAGAAGCGACAGGTAGGGACCATGACAAAGAGTGGGCACGCCAAGGTCAAGCTTGGGACGCATTCGTTAATGAGATGTGGGCAAAGCACCGACCGACGCTCAAAGCGCCGATTGACGCGTGGAAGCAGAAGCACGATGACGCCTATTACCGTAAGGCTATTGCGGAGTAATCCACGGGACTTCTGCCGCCTGGTGTAAAGGCGGTTTGAGATTTGAGCAAGGCGTATCGCCAGAACATATCTACCCGCTGGTGGATCTGCATCAACGAGCGGTGGTCAGCGTCAACGCGAATGTACATGTTCTTACGGCTCTCTGCTCAGAACGTCGATGACGAACTTCTGGGTCGTTATGCCGACTCGCTCAATATCTACAGAAAGGACCTTCTCGCGGCCCCAGCGCAGGGCCGCCTCGTCGAGCTTCCGCACCTGGCGATCAATGGCGACAGTGACGGTGACGTCGGCCCGGCCCGGCACATCTGGCGTGCCTGAGAGCACGCCGGCCGCCTCGTCAATTATGAGCCACGCTGGCCCTTGGGTAAGCGCGAACCGGGGCTTCTCGATGTCGAAGTAACCACTTGTCTGCCGGTCATCCGCCATCCGGGAGCTGAGGTCTCCCAGAGATCGGTTGGCAAGTACCTGGTAGCGGTACTCGGCGCCCACCTGGGCGGTCAGCACCGGCTTGCTGTAAACGACCGGCCGTGGGGCAACAGCGTAGTCGGACGGCCCGCTGCGCTTACCCTGCTCGTCGACCGCCACCACGCGGTAGTAGGTCTTGTTGGCGGCAGGCAGGTCCACGTCCGTGCCAAGCACAGCCAGTTCCGCAGCCGTGGTCTCGGCGATGAAGTTCGCCGGGAACCACGGGTTCCAGTCAGCCATCTCCTCCTTGGTCACGCCCACGACACTCTGGTGCCTCTGGTCGGCAATCGTAAAGCCCTTCTCGTCGCTGCCGTAGACCCGGTACTTGACCGGCCTGTGACCCACCGGATTGGCTTTCCAGCGGAGAGTGCCCACGCTCTTGGCCTGGTCGTAGTCCACGGTCACATCAAGCGGGTGCGCGGGGCCACGGGGAGTGAATCGCCAAGTCTTGCTCCAGGGCCCCCATACACCCTTGTCGTCTTGTGCCCGCACGTGCCAGTAGTACGTGCGGTCCGGCGTCAGCAGACCCGACTGAGACAGGGCATACTGGGCCTTGACTGTGATTCTCTCGGCGCCGGTGGTCTTCTCCTTTTCCTTAGTGGCGTCGGCAGTCCGCGAGATGAGTTTGTAGAAGCTCATCGAAAGCGGCCACTTTGTGTCGGCGCGGCTGGACAGCTCGAAATGATAGTCGGTGATTGTGTCGCCGTCG
>SMTZ1_10011221_pt1 | contig 14437 bp, 12 predicted proteins | sample DeeMarSWOR136_30_FD_25667 | JGI IMG/M metagenome (IMG submission 25667) | reverse complement strand
CATTGCCTTCATTGGTCACGATCAGTGCCGAGCCGGTCTCGGCGATCAGGAAATTCGCGCCGCTAATGCCCATGTCGGCCGCGAGGAACTTCGGGCGCAATATCTCGCGTGCCTCACGGCAGAGTTCCGGGATGCCCGTCTGGCGCGGTCGCCGATGATGCCGCGCGAAGAGATCGGCGATCTCCTCCTTGTTCTTGTGCACCACCGGCGCGACGATGTGCGAGGGCGGCTCCTTGGCGAGCTGCAGGATGTACTCGCCAAGATCGGTTTCGACAACGTCGATACCGGCAGCGCCGAGTGCCTCGTTGACTGCGCATTCCTCGGTGACCATCGACTTGGATTTCGCCACCCGCCGCACGCCGTAGGCGCGGGCAATGTCGAGCAGGATGCGGTTCACGGCAGCCGCATCCGACGCCCAGTGCACCTTGCCGCCGGACTCCTGCACGCGTTGCTCGAACTGTGTGAGGTAGTGATCCAGGTTTTCGAGCGTATGCGCGCGGATGTCAGCGGCCGCATCGCGCAGCGGCGCCACCGCCGGCAGCTCGGCTAGCGCCTTGGCGCGGGCGCCGACAAAGCGTTCTTGCAGGCGCGTCAGTGCGCGCTGCAGTGAGGGATTGGCGAGGTTTGTGGCGGCCTTGCTTTTGAAATCAGCGGCGGCAAGTTTCATGTGCGTTCACCCGTGGCCGCTTCCGAAATCCGGTCTCCCCCGGCACTTGTGCGTCCCCGCACATCGCCCGCAAGCACCTCGGCGATGTGTAGCACCCGGGTCCGGGTGTCGCCCTGGCGGCGCAATCGCCCTTCGAGGTGCAGCAGGCAGCCGAGATCGCCCGCGACGATCGTGTCGGCGCCGCACGCGACAACCTGTGCGCACTTGTTGTCGGCCATGCGTGCAGAGATGTCACCGAACTTGACCGAGAAGGTGCCACCGAAGCCACAGCAGCTCTCCGGTTCGGTAAGTTCCACCAGTGTCGCACCGGGGACATGGGCGAGCAGTACGCGCGGCTGCTGCTTGACGCCAAGCTCCCGCAAGCCTGAGCAGGAATCGTGATAGGCAATGCGTCCGGAGAAACGTCCCGGCACGTCGCTGAGCTTCGCCACGTTCACCAGAAAATCGGTCAGCTCATAGGTGCGGACCGCGAGATCGTTAATCGCCTCTCGCTCGGGCAGGCCTTCGAACAGGCGAGGGTAGTGGACGCGGATCATTCCGGCACAGGAGCCCGAAGGGGCGACGACATAGTCGCAGCCCGAGAACTCCTTAAGTAGTTTGCGCGCGAGCGTCCGCGAGGCGTCCACATCGCCGGAGTTGTAGGCGGGCTGCCCGCAGCAGGTCTGGGCAGCTGGAACTACTACCTCGGCGCCCGCGCGCTCGAGAAGCGCCAGCGCGGCGAAGCCGATGCGCGGGCGCATCAGGTCTACGAGGCAGGTGACGAACAAACCGACGCGCAGGGGACGTGGGGCCGCTGGGGTCTCAATGGGTACGCTGACCATGGGCGCCCCATACGCTACGCGCAGCGCAATGGCAGCGCAATTTCGCGGACAGACCAGTGCGTTTCGTCAGGTGAAATGCATTGCGCGGGCTGTGGTCATGCCGCGAAATTGGGGCTAGAGTAGCCCGCTCATGATAAAAATCCACCGGCGCGGAGATAGCGGGGCCGACGGATCGCTGTACGCTGGTTGTTGTTGCACCATCCAAGAAACCTAGCCACAGGAGGATGTCATGCAGGTGAAGCAAACCAAGAAGTCCGAAATCAAGTCCGATTCGCCCTCTACCGGGCGACGCAAGTTCCTGGCGAGCGCGGCCGCAGGCACCGCCGGCGCTGCTGTAGCCGGCTTCCCGATGATCTCGGTACCCGCAGCACCCATTGTCATCAAGATGCAGGGTGCCTGGAGCGCCACCGACATCTTCAACGAGTTTGCGCAGGAGTTCGTGACGCGCGTGAACGAGATGGCGGGTGGGAGATTGCGCATCGACTACCTAGTTTCCGGCGCGGTGGTCAAGGCCTTCGAGGTGAACGACGCGGTGTCCAAGGGCGTGCTCGATGCCGGTCATACGGTGCCGGTGTACTGGTACGGCAAGTCCAAGGTCGCCTCGCTTTTCGGTTCCGGTCCGATCAACGGCATGGACGCATTCCAGACGCTGTCCTGGATCTATCGTGGCGGCGGGCTTGAGCTTTACCAGGAATTGTTGAAGAAGATGAACTTCAACTACGTGGGCTTCTTTGCCATGCCGATGCCGACCCAGCCGCTCGGCTGGTTCAAGAAGCCGATCATGGATGCCAAGCAGTTGAAGGGTCTCAAGTACCGCACCGTGGGTCTTGCCGCCGACCTGTTCCAGGAAATGGGCGCCAAGGTGACACAGCTCCCGGGCGGCGAGATCGTCCCGGCACTGGAGCGCGGCGTAATTGATGCCTTCGAGTTCAACAACCCGACCTCCGACAGTCGCTTCGGCGCGCAGGACGTGATCAAGAACTACGAGCTCGGTTCGTTCCACCAGGCGATGGAGTTCTTCGAAATCTTGGTCAACAAGAAGAAGTGGGACGCGATGGGGAAGGACCTGCAGGCGATCTGGCGCTACGGTGTCGAAGCGGCGTCGCAGGCGAACTACTGGACCGCGATGGCGAATTACCCGAAGGACCTCAGGAAACTGATCGACAAGGACAAGGTCAACGTGCTTCGTACGCCGGTCTCGGTTTTCCAGGCGCAACTCAAGGCTTGGGACGTGCTTTCCGCTCGGCTCTCCGCGGCAGATCCGTTCTTCAAGAAGGTCGTGGACTCGCAGAAGGCGTGGGCGAAGGACGTCGTCTACTACTGGGCGGCCAACGATGCCCCGTTCAATATGGGGTATGAGCACGTCTTCAAGACGAAGCTTCCTGGCGCCGGCGCAGAGTGCAAGTAACCTAGAGGACGTTAGGCGGGGCGGCACCCTCTGGTGCCGCCCCATTTCGTCGTACGTGCGGGAGCGCACATGATTGACAAGATTATTTACGGGATCGACCAGTTGAACAGAATGGTCGGTCACGCATTCGCGTGGTGCATCATCATCCTAACATTCGGCACTTCGTACGAAGTATTCGTACGCTACGCGCTTAACGACCCGACGAGCTGGGCGTTCGACATGAGCTATCTCATGTATGGCGCGCTGTTCTTCATGGCTGGTGCCTACACCCTGTCGCGCAACGGCCATGTTCGCGGCGACTTCATTTATCGCATGTGGCGACCGCGTACCCAGGCGATCGTCGAACTCGTGCTGTATGCCCTGTTCTTCTACCCGGGCGTCCTCGCCCTCGTCTATGCCGGTTGGGGCTACGGTGCCGAAGCGTTCCGGATCCGCGAGGTGAGCTCGAACAGCCCGATCGGTATCCCGATATGGCACCTGAAGATGCTGATTCCGTTCGGCGCGGCATTGCTCGCCTTGCAGGGTCTTGCCGAGGTGCTCCGGTGCATTTCGTGCATCCGTGAGAACCGCTGGCCCCCACGGCTGCACGACGTCGAAGAGACGGAGACCGTGCTTATGCATGCAACCGAGACAAAGGCGGAGGGCGCCAAATGAGTGATCCCGTTGTCGCCCTGATGATGCTCGGGATATTCATTTTTCTTATCCTGCTCGGCTTTCCGATTGCCTTTACCCTCATGGGCATGGGCGTTGCCTTCGGTTTCTACGCCTACTACCAGCCCGGCCAGGAGTTGTTCGAGAACCGGTTGTTCTACCTGCTGACGCAGAACACCTGGAGCATCATGAGCAACGACGTGCTCGTTGCCGTACCACTATTCCTGTTCATGGGGTATGTAGTTGAGCGCGCCAACATCCTCGATCGCCTGTTCTACAGCCTGCAGGTCGCGCTGCGTCATGTCCCGGGCTCCATGGCGGTGGCGACGCTTCTGACTTGCGCGATGTTCGCCACCGCGACCGGCATCGTGGGGGCCGTGGTCACCCTGATGGGCCTGCTGGCGTTGCCGGCCATGCTCAAGGCAGGCTACGACCAGAAGCTGTCCTCCGGCGTGATCTGCGCCGGCGGCACGCTCGGCATCCTAATTCCGCCCTCGATCATGCTGATCGTATACGCGGCCGCGGCCTCGGTTTCGGTGGTGCGCCTGTACGCGGCTGCCATGCTGCCGGGGCTTCTGCTGGCCGGACTGTATGTCGCTTATGTGATTACCCGCGCGACTCTAAATCCGAAGCTGACTCCCAAGCTGCCTGAAGACGAGGCGAACGTCCCCTGGACCACGGCGGCGATCCTCCTCGCCAAGGCGTTCGTGCCGCTCGCGGTACTGATCGTCGCGGTGCTTGGCTCGATTATCTTTGGCCTGGCGACGCCGACGGAGGCGGCAGCGATCGGCGCACTCGGCAGCCTTGTGCTTGCCGCGGCGTACCGCGCGCTGAACTGGGTGCGTCTTCAGGAGGCGGTATACCTCACGGCGCGCACCTCGGCCATGATCTGTTTCCTGTTCGTCGGCAGTTGGACGTTTTCGTCGGTGTTTTCGTATCTGGGCGGGGAAGGCATCATCAAGCAGTTCGTGCTTGGGCTCGACCTGAATCCGATCCTGTTCCTGATCCTGTCGCAGGTCATTATTTTCCTGCTCGGATGGCCGCTGGAGTGGACCGAGATCATCATCATCTTCGTGCCCATCTTCTTGCCGCTCCTGCCGCACTTCAACGTCGACCCGATGATGTTCGGCATCCTGATCGCGCTCAACCTCCAGACATCGTTCCTGACTCCACCGATGGCGATGTCGGCTTACTATCTAAAAGGCATTGCCCCACCGCACGTGCAGCTGTGGACGATCTTCAGGGGCTGTTTCCCGTTTCTGGCGATGGTCTTCGTGACCATGTTCGCGGTCTACATGTTCCCGCAGATCATGTTCTGGCTGCCGGGCCTGTTCTACGGTTGAAAATGGACGCGTCACAGCTCTACTGGCTCAGCGCGGCGGATGCGGCGCGCGCGATCCACGACGGCACAATGGGCTCCGAGCAGTTGATGGAGAACTGCCTGGCGCGCGTGGGCGAGGTCGAAGATCAGGTTCAGGCCTGGCAATTCCTCGACCCGGAGTACGCGCTCAATCAGGCGCGTGCACGCGACGAGGACCGGAGCAAAGGCCAGCCGGTTGGGCTGCTGCACGGCGTGCCAGTCGGTATCAAGGACATCATTGACACGGAAGACATGCCGACCGAGGACGGCACGGTTCTGCACGCCGGGCGCACGCCGGCGCACGACGCCACCGTGGTCTCGATGCTGCGCGCCGCGGGCGCCGTGATCATGGGCAAGACGGTGACGACGGAATGTGCGACCTATACGCCCGGCAAGACGCGCAACCCCCACAACCCGGAGCATACGCCGGGCGGCTCGTCGAGCGGGTCTGCCGCCGCAGTCGCCGCTGGCATGGTGCCGCTCGCGCTCGGCAGCCAGACCAACGGCTCGGTAATCCGGCCGGCGGCATATTGCGGCGTGTACGGCTTCAAGCCGACACATGGACTGATTTCGCGCCACGGCGTACTCAGGCTGTCGCGCACACTCGACCAGATGGGCGTCTTCGCGCGCACGATAGAGGACATCGCGCTCGCCTGCGAGGTGCTCGTGGGGCACGATGAGCGCGATCCGGATACGCGGCCGCGCGCACGCGTTCCATTTCGCGACATCGCGGCCGGCGAGCCGCCATTGCCACCGACGATTGCTCTCATCAAGACGCCGCTGTGGGAGCGCACCGATGAGGACACCCGCGAGGCGTTTGCGGAGTTGGTTGAGGTTCTGGGCGACCGTGTCGTGGAAGTGAACCTGCCCGGTAGTGCCCTCAATGCGTTGGAATTGCATCGCACGATCATGGAGGCGGAGATGGCGGCGGCCCTGGTTGATGAGTACGACCGCGGTCGCGACCAATTGAGCGATGCGCTTCGCGCCCAGCTCGAGCGTGGGCGCGCCATCACCGCGCTCGAGTATCAGGCCGCGCTCGCGCGCATTCCGCTTCTGAACGAGGGCTTCGACGAGCTGTTCGAGCGCTGCGATGCGGTATTGACCCCGGCAGTGGCGGGCACGGCGCCGAAGGGACTGACATCGACGGGCGACCCCTCGTTTTGCACGCTTTGGTCGCTCTGCGGCATGCCGGCACTCGCGCTACCGTTGTTGCACGGCGCGAATGGTTTGCCCCTCGGCGTTCAGCTTGTCGGCCAGCGTCACCGCGACGCGCGCCTGTTGCGCACCGCGCGTTGGCTGACTGCGCAAGTTGCCGACGACTAATTGCGAGACGGACAAGGAGACCCAGAAAATGAAATACAAGCATTTTGCAGCGATCGTGGCCGCCACGCTCGTGCTCGCATATCTCGCAGCGCCCGTGGTCAAGCTTAATGAGGTCGCGCTTACAGTCGTGGTACTGATCGGTGTCATCATGCTGCTGGTCGACCTTTGGCAGTCCTTGCACTCGAAGGGCGACTGACACTGCCGGGCGTCTGCAGGAGCGAACGCATGGTGCAGATGGAACTAAGGCCGCGCGGGGAATACAAACGTCGTGTAGTGTGTATGTGTTGCGCGGGGGCCGTGGTTGGCCGAATTGATTCCCCGCCAGGCGCTATATGAAGCCGAGAGTACAAGTCACGCGCGAGGTGTTCGACGAGGTCCTTGACTACCTCGCCGAGCACTTCGAGGTATCCGCAAACCAGTCCGATGCGCCGTTCACGCCGGTGGAGCTTGCCGAGCACCTGGCTGACAAGCACGGCGCCCTCACGGTGCTGACCGATCGGGTCGATGACGCGTTGCTCGCGCGCTGCCCGAATCTCAAGGCGGTATGCAACATCGCGGTCGGCTTCAACAACATCGATCTCAAGGCGTGTTCGGCGCGTGGGGTGCTGGCGACCAACACCCCCGGGGTGCTCGACAGCGCCACCGCCGATTTCACCTGGGCACTAATTCTGGCGACGGCGCGGCGGTTGACCGAGGCCGAGGCGTGGTTGCGTGCTGGCGAGTGGCACGGCTGGAAGCTAAAGCAATTTCTCGGGCAAGACGTGGCGGGCGCGACGCTCGGAATCGTGGGCTTGGGCCGGATCGGACAGGCGGTGGCACGGCGCGCGCGCGGCTTCGACATGAAGGTCCTCTATTTCAACCGCAAACGTGTCGACGCTGACATTGAACGGGAGTTCGGCGCGACCTATGCCCCGCTCGACACGCTACTTGCCGAGTCAGACATCGTGACCTTGCATACGCCATATTCGCCGGCCACCCATCATCTGATCGGCGCCCAGCAGCTCGCGCGCATGAAGCCTACCGCCATGCTGATCCACGCGGCGCGCGGCGGCGTGGTCGATGACGCGGCGCTGATCGAGGCGCTCAAGTCCGGCAAGATTGCCGCCGCCGGCCTCGATGTGTTCGAAAGCGAGCCCAAGCTCAACCCGGCATTCCTGCGCTTCAAGAATGTCGTGCTGGCGCCCCACATCGCCAGTTCGACGCACCGTACGCGCTTCAACATGGCGATGCTTGCGGCGCGCAACCTGGTCGCGGCGCTCACGACCGGCAAGCCACCCAATCTGCTCAACCCGCCCGCCAACTGATGCAGTTACGGCGGCTTGGACCCGGCCGGGCAGTCGATCGGATTCGCCCACGACGGTCAGGCGGTATTGCTGGTCGATCGTACCGAGGCCGCTGGTCTGATGATTGACTGGAGCGCAGTGCTGTCCCCGTTGATCCTGCCGCTGCGGCTGACACTATTCGCCTGACACCTAAAAGGAGACTGACAAATGTCCACCAAGATCGGATTCATAGGCCTCGGAATCATGGGTCGCCCCATGGCGCAGAACCTGATGCGCGCGGGGCACAAGCTGTGGGTGCACGGACGCCGGCCAACCACAATGGAATCGCTGGTTATGGAGGGCGCGCAGGGCTGTGGCTCCGCTGCGGAGGTCGCCGCACATGCTGACGTGATCTTCGTCATGGTATCGGATACGCCGGACGTCGAGCAGGTGATTTTTGGCGCCGGCGGCGTCATCGAGCGTGCCCGCGCTGGCCAGGTGGTGGTGGACATGAGCACGATCTCGCCGGTTGAAACGCGGCGCTTCGCGCACGACCTCGCGGCCAAAGGCGTCGAGATGCTGGACGCGCCGGTTTCTGGTGGCGAGGTGGGCGCGGTCAACGCCACGCTCTCGATCATGGTGGGTGGCAAGGAGGAGAGCTTCCAGCGCGTGAAACCGCTGTTCGACTGCCTTGGCAAGAACATCGTGCATGTCGGCGCGCATGGTGCCGGCCAGGTTGCGAAGGCCTGCAACCAGATCGTGGTCGGCGTCACGATCGAGGCAGTGAGCGAGGCGCTGTCTTTCGCGCGCCGCAACAACGTCGATCCGGCCAAGGTGCGTGAGGCGTTGATGGGCGGCTTTGCCGGCAGCAAGATCCTCGAGGTGCATGGCAAGCGCATGCTCGATCACGACTTCAAGCCGGGCTTCAAAGTGAAGCTCCACCAAAAGGACCTGCGGATCGTGATGGAAACGGCTCATACGCTTGGCATGTTCCTGCCGGGCGCGGCACTCGTCGCCCAGCAACTGAACGCACTTATCGGACTGGGTGACGCAGAGCTTGATTCTGCCGCCATCGTGAAAAACGTTGAGAAACTTTGCGGGCTTGATACGCCGCGGAGCTGACACAACACCGCGGCACGGCTGGTACGCACGTTTGCCACGCTAGCCCAGGCGACCGCTGCCGGCGCGGCTGACGCGCTGCGCCGCCAGCGGCGCATGCCTTAGAATTCGGCCATGAGCACCCGGTCAGCCCTGCTGCGCCTGTTGGCGGATGGCAGCTTTCATTCCGGCACCGATCTTGGCGCGAAATTGGGCGTCACCCGCGCCGCTGTCTGCAAGGCGATCCGGGCGTGGCTCGCGCAGCCGCTCGAGCCGCTCGACGCCCGACGCATCCTGAAGTTGCTCGCCGACGGTGGGGTTCGTTTGCAGCGCGCACTCACCGTGCTGGAAGAGGTGGATTCCACGAACCGCTATCTTCTTGAGCATGCCGAAACGCTCGAAAGCGGAGCCGCCTGCCTCGCCGAGGCGCAGCCCGCCGGTCGCGGTCGGCGCGGCCAGCGCTGGATTGCGACGCCGTACCATAATCTCATGCTGTCGATGCTTTGGCGCTTCGCCGGGGGGCCTGGCGAACTCGCCGGCCTCACGCTTGCCGCGGGTGTGGCGGTAGCTGATGCGCTCGAGGCTTATGGGTTGCGCGACGTGCGTCTTAAGTGGCCAAACGACGTTTTATGGAATGACCGCAAGCTCGGCGGTCTCTTGGCCGAGGTGCGCGGCGAGGTCAACGGGCCGACACTGGTGGTGCTCGGCGTCGGTGTAAACGGCTATCTTTCCGAGTCGCATGCGGCGGAAATCGATCAGCCCTGGGCAGACATTGCCCGCATCAGCGGTCAACCGCCCGCGCGGAATCGGCTGGCGGCCCTGCTGCTTCTGCATTTGCGCGCGACGCTTGAGCGATTCGCGGAGGAGGGACTCGACCCGTTCCGGCGCACCTTCGAACGCCGCCATCATTACCACGGCAAATTGGTGCGCATGGTCCATGGAACCGGGGAGACGACGGGCACCGTGCAGGGGATCGACGAGCACGGCGCAATCGTGCTGCAGACGCGCAGCGGCGAGCAACGCCGGTTCCATTCCGGTGAGATCAGCCTGAGGGCGACGTGACCGTTCCAACCGGAACAAGATTGTTGATCGATTTCGGCAACAGCCGCCTCAAGTGGGCGCTATCGAATCCGCCGGAATGGCGGACCGGGGCAATCCTCTACCGTGATCGTGCGCTCGCGCCGCTGCTTGAAACCGCGTTCGAATCGTTTTCCGGCGTGCGTGAGGTCTGGGTGAGTTCGGTGGCGACACCGGAGATGCGCGAGATGCTCGCCACCTGGTGTGCCGAGCGCTGGGCGGTGCCGCCACGATTTATCGCGGCTGTTGCCCAGAGCCTGGGGGTGCATAACGGCTATCGTGATCCCGCCCAACTTGGGGCCGATCGTTGGGCGGCGCTGGTCGGGGCGCGGGCGATTTCACAGGCGCCGCTGTGTATCATCGATTGCGGTACCGCGATCACGATCGATGGGTTGTCAGCAGTTGGCGAGTTTGTCGGCGGGGTGATACTGCCCGGCCTTGTTCTGCAGCGAGGCGCACTGGCGCAGGGCACGGCGGCGCTTGGTGCGCCGGCCGGCGCGGCGCTTTCCTGTCAGGCCCGTTCCACCGCCGAGGCGATCGGCGCCGGTACGTTGATCGGTATCGCGGGCGCTATTGAGCGCATCGTCGCCGAGCATCACGAGATTCTGGGCGAGCCCATGCTGGCGTTGTTGACCGGCGGGGATGCCGCAGTCTTCGCGCCGCATCTTCGCTTTTCTTTCACCGAAGTGCCGGATCTGGTGCTGCGCGGATTGGAGCGTATAGCGACATGCCAACCATGAGCCGCGGAGCAGGGGCCCCACCTGGCCGGGATGCAACCGGCGAATGCCACAGGCTGCCGACGGTTAACGCGTGCGTGAGTGAATCAGTGTCCGGAGGCGGCGCGACATGTTGAAATGGCTGTTCGCAGCGTTGCTGATCCTGAACGTGGGACTGGCGTTGTGGATTTACTCGTATGGCGACGGCTCGGCGGTGCCCGAGCCGGAGCCCCGATTACAGGTGCGTGTCGATACGATGAAGCTCGCCACGGAAGCCGGCGTCTCCCTGAAATCCCGCCCGAAGCCTCCCGCAGCGAAGCCGCAGCCACCGGCCGAACCGTCAGTACCGGTGGCGGCCTGTTTCCGGGCGGGCCCGTTCGGTGAGCTGGAGCAGGTGTTGGCGGCGGCGCGCCAACTTGATGAGCGTGGCATCGGTTCCATGCGTCGCGAGGAAACCCGGCCGACCGTCACTGGCTACCGCGTTTACCTGCCACCGTTCCCGACGCGGCAGGCAGCGGAGGCCAAACGAAAGGAGCTCACCCGCCTGGGATTTCGCGATCATGCGCTGATGCTGGAGAACGGCCGGTATGGCGTCGCGCTCGGGTTTTACTCGGTGCGCGCGAATGCCAGCAAGCAGATGCGCCGGCTCGAGACCAAGGGTGTCCGTGCAAAGCTCGAGCCCGTGCAACAGAGCCGCACCGCCTATTGGCTCGAGCTAACGGGCAGCAATCTGTTCGAAGCGCTAAAGGACTTTAGCTGGGGGACGAGCGGAGTGAGCCTTAGCGAGTATAATTGTCCCGCGCCCGCGGCTGACGCGCCTGCGGCTGCATCCGGTACCGTGCCAGCGCCGCCATTGCCTGAGGGCACAAGCCACGGGGACGCGGGCACGTAGCAGTTGCCGGCGACCCACACAGGTGTGGGGAGGTAGGGCAATGCAGGGAGCAGTTGCCGGCAGCGCCGGACGATACTTAGAATCGCGCGTCTTTGCCCGCGCCCGCATAGCTCAGTTGGTAGAGCACCTGATTTGTAATCAGGATGTCGGGGGTTCGATTCCCTCTGCGGGCTCCACTTGTTTTGGCAGGTTATTGCCGTCATCCAGTTTAGGTACAGACCTAGATTAAAGAATCCGCTCATGGAAAAGTCCCCACTCGACGCCGTCGCGACGGCGCGCAATTTTTATCAGTCGTTGGCCGGCCGTGTCATGACAGCGCGCAAGCGCGCCGGAAAGCCGCTCACCTACGCGGAAAAGGTTCTGTACGCGCATCTGGCGGACCCGAATGCTGCGCTACCGGAGCGCGGCAAGTCGACGGTCGGCCTGCGGCCGGATCGCGTCGCCATGCAGGATGCAACCGCGCAGATGGCGATTCTGCAGTTCATGACAGCGGGCAGGCCCGAGACCGCGGTGCCGACGACGGTCCATTGCGATCACCTGATTCGCGCCAAGGTCGGCGCGCTCAAGGATCTGGCCGTTGCCGAGGACACCAACAGGGAGGTCTATGAGTTTCTCGCGTCCGCGTCGAACAGGTATGGAATGGGGTTCTGGAAGCCCGGTTCCGGCATCATCCACCAGGTGATCCTCGAGCACTATGCATTCCCCGGTGGCCTGATGATTGGCACCGATTCGCATACCCCGAACGCGGGCGGTCTTGGCATGGTGGCAATTGGTGTCGGCGGCGCGGATGCCGTGGACGTGATGGTCGGAATGCCGTGGGAACTGCTATGGCCGAGGCTTATCGGCGTGCGCCTGACCGGCAAGCTCTCGGGCTGGACCTCCGGCAAGGACGTGATACTCAAGCTCGCCGGCATGCTCACCGTGGCCGGCGGCACCAATAAGATTGTTGAGTACTTCGGTCCGGGAACCGAATCGCTATCCTGCACCGCCAAGGCAACCGTTACCAACATGGGTGCCGAGCTCGGCGCGACCACTTCGCTGTTTCCCTTCGATCGGCGCATGGCCGATTACCTGCGTGCGACCGGCCGTGCTGACTGGGCGAGCCTTGCGGAGGCCCAAGCCGCGCATTTGGTGGCAGACGCCGAAGTGTATGCAAATCCCGAAAAGTACTACGACGAGATTGTGGAGATCGATCTCTCAGCGCTCGAGCCGCAAGTGGTGGGTCCGCATACCCCTGACCTGGCGCGACCGGTATCGCAGTTGCCGGCTGATGTGAAGAACGAGGGTTACCCGGCACCGCTCAGCGCCGGACTGATCGGCTCCTGCACGAACTCTTCTTACGAGGACATCGGGCGTGCGGCCTTTATCGCGCGCGAGGCGAAGAAACATGGCCTCAAGGCGCGCGTGCCGCTCATGGTGACGCCTGGGTCAGAGCAGGTCCGCGCCACTATCGAGCGCGACGGCTTGCTCGCGGATCTCGAGGCCATCGGCGCCACGGTGCTCGCCAATGCCTGTGGGCCGTGCATCGGGCAGTGGGAGCGAACTGATGTGACGAAGGGGGAGGCGAATTCGATAATCACGTCCTTCAACCGTAACTTCAAGGCACGCAACGACGGCAATCCCGGCACGTATGCCTTCATCGGCAGTCCCGAGGTCGTGGTGGCATATGCATTGGCCGGCCGGCTCGATGTGGACCCGATTGCCGACGGGATTCCGGTGGATGGAAAGCGGGTCAAGCTCCCGGCGCCAGCGGCGCAGGAGTTTCCGGCCAAGGGCTATGCAGCGGGCGAGTCGGGTTATGTCGCCCCGGCGGGCAGCGCAGCGGCACGGGTGGTGGTGAGCCCGGCGAGCGAGCGGCTGGCGCTGCTCGAGCCATTCGCGCCGATTGACAAGCAGACCGGCTACCGCGACCTGCCGGTGTTGCTCAGGGCCAAGGGCAAGTGCACCACCGACCAGATTTCGCCGGCTGGCCCATGGCTCAAGTTCCGCGGTCACCTTGACCGTATCAGCGACAACATGTTTACCGGCGCCACCAACGCGTTCGCCGACAAACCCGGTACCGGCTACAACGTGCTGACTGGAGAGACGGGAGAGACTCTTCCGGCGATCGCCCGTGCCTACAAGGCCAAGAGGCTCGGTTGGGTCGCCGTGGGTGACACCAATTATGGTGAAGGCAGCTCACGCGAGCATGCTGCCATGAGCCCCCGGTTCCTCGGTGCACGGGTCGTGCTGGTGCGTAGTTTTGCCCGCATCCATGAAACCAACCTTAAGAAGCAGGGCGTTCTGCCGCTTACCTTCGCCGATCCCGCTGACTACGAGCGTATTGGCAGGGAAGACCGGCTGACCTTCGTCGGGGTTGATCGGCTGGAGCCGGGCCGGGACGTCGAGGTTCGAATCACGCATACGGACGGGAAGATTGAATCGTTCCAGGTCCGCCATAGCCTTACGCGCGAGCAAATTGGCTGGTTCATGGCCGGTTCTGCGTTGAATCTGATCCGGGGGCAGCAGAAGCCATAGCAAGGGAGGGTCACGGGGCCTTCTCTGGCCCTCTCAGTGAGGGGTCCGCGAACCCTTTTGTTGTCGGAAAATCAATCAACTATCCGTTGACACTGCCCTGCGCATGACGCAAAATCCGCGCCTTTCCAAATTTGGGAGGGGTTCCCGAGCGGCCAAAGGGATCAGACTGTAAATCTGACGGCTCTGCCTTCGGTGGTTCGAATCCACCCCCCTCCACCAAAGTAGAGTCGGGCGCAGAGTATAACGGCGGGTCGGGTCTCGCAGGGCGGCTGGGCGGGCACGGGTTCTTCCTCATACACACATCCATGATTTCGCGGGTGTAGTTCAATGGTAGAACCTCAGCCTTCCAAGCTGATGATGTGGGTTCGATTCCCATCACCCGCTCCAGTTTGACGATTGCGCCCATATAGCTCAGTCGGTAGAGCACTTCCTTGGTAAGGAAGAGGTCACTGGTTCGATTCCAGTTATGGGCTCCAGATTGAGGTTGGCAGTGCGCAGCAGTGTAGTAGTCCGTGAGGAGTGACTTTTTAGAGATCCAGACGAGGCAGACGATGTCCAAGGAAAAATTCGAACGCACCAAACCGCACCTGAACGTTGGCACCATCGGTCACGTTGACCATGGCAAGACCACGCTCACGGCTGCGC
>SMTZ1_10013694_pt1 | contig 14438 bp, 10 predicted proteins | sample DeeMarSWOR136_30_FD_25667 | JGI IMG/M metagenome (IMG submission 25667) | reverse complement strand
TGGTTGAGGACCTCAAGGCCTGTGGAGGAAATGTGAAATTCACCATTTATCAAGGCGCCGGCCACGGCATCTCCGGCAGAACCTATCGGAACAAAGAACTCTACGAATGGCTGCTCCAACAGCACACCGACTAATGGTCTCGAGCAGATGGACCGCTGGCAGACATTCGCCGAGGGCCCTTGATCTTGGTGTCGAGTATCTTCTTTGGATTAGTGCACCACTGGTTCTTTTCGTAGTCAAACGGAACGGCGACGAGTCGTTCAGAATCAATACGGATAACTGTGACCTCGCTGGGAGAAGCCGGTGCCGGGGAAGGCAGTTGCAGGAAGTTTATGCCTCTGTATCTGTTCACGCTTGCCTTATGGTAGTGTCCGCCCAGCACGAGTATCACGTTCGCGTCCGCGAGTGCATCGACGAACTGATCTCTATTTGTGATGGATTCGAAGCATAGGTGCGTCGCCACGACGACGGGCACACCCTTTGGGACCTTCGAGAGCGTCTTGCGAAGATAGGCGAGCGCCTCGTCGGAGATTGGCTGGGCGGGACTATTGAGGCTTTCGTCGTACTTTGAGTATAGAGCGATGAAATGAATGCCTTTCTTGTCGAAGGTATAGCTCAAAGACCCGTGGCGTTTTATCAGCCAGTCGTGCATGGTGGGGCTTGGAACCCCGCCACCGCTGTCATGGTTGCCGGCCACATCGTAGCTGCGAAATTTCAGGCGCTGGGTAATCAACTGCTCGTAGGTGTCCCTGGCCGCACGGGTCGGCCACTCCGTGATATCCCCAAGACCTATGACAAAATTTGGGTCCTCGACGCGCCCTCCGATGCTCGCCGGATAGGCCCTGCCCGGCAGCGCATTCATCGCATCAATCGCCGGGACCAGATGCGCGCCGTCCCCGTCAGTCTTGATATGCTGATCAGACCACCCGAAGAAAGTCAGCGTATCGGTGCTGCCACAGACTTGTGCGCGTGATAGAACGCAAGTGAGAAGAAAGATCACACATATGGTCGTCTTGATTTTCGAGCTTCTGCGTATTGTCATACTCACCTTTCGACTATCCAAAAAATGATTTTCTGCAACGCTACGGGTATATAGTATAACATGCCCCGGCATCGATGTGAAGGCAATTGCCCCGGCTACATCGGCAGCGAGAGGCCCTTACCGGAGGTCAACAGATTTTCTATTGATTAAAGACCCGCATCCGTGTAGGATTTTGTTCGGGACGTTTACGCCGAAGATTTTTCCGGTATGAGCCTGACTGAAAGGAGGCAAGAGAAATGGAACGACGCTTTTGGATTTTACTGTTGAGTTTTTTGCCGGTTATTTTCCTCGCAGGGCCGGCCGGCGCCCGAGACCGTGGCGAACTGTCCGATCTTGCCCGAATCCGAACGGATGTCAAAACCAAACGGGTCAGCAGCTACGACCAAACGGGCGGCAATAACGACCGGTTCGAGAACATCCAGGACGGCGAAGTGAAGGAGCTCTTCAATGTGAAGGGGGCGGGTATGATCAATCATATCTGGATCACAATCGCGCCTCCCCCGGAGCAACTTAATCGAAATGACATCATCTTGCGGATGTACTGGGACGGCAACGCGTTTGCCTCTGTGGAATCGCCCATCGGCCCCTTTTTCGGACAAGGGTGGAACGAGAGCTATCCGTTTGTCAGCCTGCCCCTGGCCGTCGGCCCGACGGAAGGCCGGGCGCTCGTCTCGTATTTCGTGATGCCGTTCTCGAATGGCGCGAGAATTGAGATCGAGAATCAAACCGGTCGGAAAATCAACGCTTTTTATTACTACGTGGATTATGTTGAAGTCAAGAAGCTGCCGGAGAATATGGGGCGGTTTTGTGCTTGGTATAACCACGAGCTGACGGAGGCGCTGCCGGAGGGTGAAAATGAGTGGAGCACGCTCGGACTCCAGGGAAAGAACCCACGCGGCGACGGCAACTATCTCATCGCCGACATCAAAGGCAAAGGCCATTTCGTGGGCGTCAATTATTATGTCCACTGCCCGACGACCATGTGGTATGGCGAAGGGGACGATATGATCTTCATCGACGGGGATTCGAGACCCACGCTACACGGCACGGGAACTGAGGACTATTTCAATACGTCCTGGTGTCCCAAGACCCTGTATACACACCCCTATTTCGGGTATGCACGCGTGAACGATGATTTGGGCTGGCTCGGAAGAACCCATGTGCACCGGTTCCATATCAGCGATCCGCTCTACTTCGACAAGTCCCTAAAGTTCACTATCGAACACGGGCACAACAACTGTCTGACGCTCGACCTGGCGAGCGTCGCCTATTGGTATCAAGCCCCACCTCTGACGAAACTTCCTCCTACCCCGGACAGAGCGTCGAGACAACCGAAACGGTTCATCCGACCGGCGGACATCCACGAGTGGAGACATGAATGGCGAAAAAGCAAGGGTGAAGATGACCAACTATGGGGCAACGAGAGATAGATCCCGATAAACGGCAAATAGTACCGTTCGCCGGAGAACGGTTGGCAGCAATCAAGCACAGGATATTCTCCCTGGCGACACTACCGGTTTGCTGCTCGCTTCTGGTGGGCAGCACGAGCCTCTCTGAGCAGGATGAGTCGCTCGAAGCAGTGGCGGCGAGAATCCACGATGAGGTGCTGACCGTAGACACCCACGTCGATACCCCGATGAGACTATTGCGGCCTGATTTCGATCTTGGAGAGCGGCACGATCCCCGAAAAAGCACCAGCAAAGTCGATCTGCCGCGCATGGAAGAAGGCGGCTTGGATGCTGTCTTCTTCGCGGTCTACGTTAGGCAAGGGCCGCGGACAGTCGCGGGCAACAACGCGGCGAAGGAACGAGCCATCCGAACCTTCCACGCAATTCACGAGGCCATCGAAGCGCACCCGGACACGGCGAAATTGGCGCTGACCCCGGATGACGCGTACAGGATAGAAAAGACAGGCAAGCGAGCCATCTATATCGGCATGGAGAACGGCTACCCAATCGGCAATGACATTTCACTCATCCGGCGATACTACGATCTGGGGGCGCGTTACATCACGCTTTGCCATACAGGGAACAACGACATCTGCGACTCATCGACCGATAAGCCCGAGCACCACGGTCTGAGCGCGTTCGGCAAGAAAGTCGTCGCCGAAATGAATCGGCTGGGCATGCTCATCGACGTCTCCCACATCTCAGATGAAGCGTTCTACGACGTTTTGGAGGTGTCGAAGGCCCCCGTTGTGGCTTCGCATTCCTGTGCGCGTGCACTCTGTGACCACCCGAGGAACCTCGATGATGCCATGTTGAAAAAACTGGCGGAAAAAGGCGGCGTCATTCAAGTATGCGTATTGAGTTCATATGTCAAGAAACCCGCCCCAAATCCGGAGCGGAATGCCGCCATGAAAGCCTTCAGAGAGAGGTACAGGCGTCGCAAGGAACTCTCTGAGAAAGGCGAAAGAGAAGCGGATGAGCAACGAAGGGCGCTCGAGAGGAAGTACCCGCGCCGGTTCGCCACTGTGTCCGACGCAGTCGATCATATTGATCACATCGTCAGGATCGTTGGCATTGACCATGTGGGAATCGGCACTGATTTCGACGGAGGAGCCGGCCTTGATGGATGTTACGACGTCAGTGAGCTTGGCAACATTACGCTGGAGATGGTCCGGCGAGGCTACACCGAGAGCCAAATTCGGAAAATCTGGGGCGGAAACTTCATGCGCGTTTTCCGCAAGGCCATAGAGATCGCCGCAGGAGCCCAAGCAATCCCCTGACGGAATGCTCCACGAACCGTGGTGAGACAATAGTTGCGGTCTCATCGAGCCGGAATCCTCAGGCGCATACCGACAGCAAGGCGATCTTCGTCCGTCAGGATGCCGGCGTTCAGCCTGCTTATCTCTTTGTATCGGCGGCAATCTCCAAGCAGCGCATCGGCAATGGCCCACAGGCTGTCGCCTTCCTGGACGGTATACTGGTAGCTTTGGCCCGCTTCGCGTTCGTTAGTCGAAAGGTGCTTTCTGCCGATGGATGTGTCCGCCTCGAACATTGAACTGGAAAGAATGCTCTCGTCCGGTCCCGAAGCCGTAAGGGGCGGAATGACAAGCTTCTGCCCGACGTAGATCTTGTGAGGAGATCTCAGCAAATTGCGATTGGCTTCGAATATCCGGAGGATGTTCGCTCTCCTGTTGCCGCCCTCGGGGCCATAGAACTTCTTGGCGATGTCCGCCAGGTTATCGCCCTCACACACAGCGTAGTAGACCGTTGCCAAAGACCGCTTGACCGCATCAAGTTCTGGGCCGTTGGAGCCCGCGTCAGTTGTCGGTTCCGCCGCGGCCGGCTCGGTCCCCGGACGTGAAGCCAAAGAGCCGGTATCTCTCCTGTTCTCCGCCGGAGGCTGATCTGCTCTCCGTACCGCGGCCGGCCCATTAACAAGGCGACGTTCCCGGGCACCAATACCCGGCATATTATCAGCCGTGGCAGCGCTCGGTGTCCCACTGTCCGTGGCCGCGTCAGAGCGAAGCATGCCGTTAATCACAAGGGCAATGACGAATATGAGTACCAACCCTATCAACGATCCAATCTTTGCATCTACAGCCATAACAGAACTCCACTACATCTCGCGCTACGCACGGCGCGACTGCTATTCCGTGGTTATCGGATGATTCCATCGCATAATGAACACGCGATCCGTCGCGGTGTGTGCCCCGGCCTTAGCGGCAAACAAGCCAGCGCTCGTTCGACGAGGCTCAGGATGGTGAGCCTGCCGAACCATTTTCCATTCCCTGTGTTAGTTATATCGGCAGCCGGATGCCTTTACCTTTTGTCGATTGGTTGGTTCGAAACGGTTTTATGATGAAACATTCACGCAAAGCAAATGTACACCGTTGCCTACAACTTGGAACGAGTCGAGAGTACGAGCGGCAGCCGTGGACTGTATGTTCAGGAGCACCAAACCGACGCGTAGAGTCAATGCCACGGAAAATAATCGCGAAAAAGAACTGTAACAAATGCGGATAGGAACGTATAATAAATCAGTTGATGAGGCTCTCGTCCCCGTAGCTCAATTGGATAGAGCGTTGGCCTCCGGAGCCAGAGGTTGTGCGTTCGAATCGCACCGGGGATATTCCTTAAGTTATTTGCCATCATGCGCTTATGCTTGGTGGCAATCTTCTTTCCTGGGTCTCGGAGTCGTGCTGCAACAGTTTTGGAACAAAGTCTTTTCGCATAGCTTGGGCACTTGCTTTTCGAGCACGCTGCAATGGATCTTCACGAACAGCCAGATAGAAGCGACGCGTTGTATCGAAATCAGCATGTCCAGCCAGATTCATTATGTCATATTCCGCAAGGCCATTAGCAAACCACTGACCGAGGCATGTGCGCCGCAGGCCGTGGAACTCACCGTGTTCGATTCCAGCGTGGGCCAGCATATTCTTGAACTGCCGCGTAGAGTTGTTAATCGGGCAGTTGCACTGATAGAATTTCCACCGACCTTCCTGACGCGCTTCTTGTATGCGGCCATACCGTACCGGAGGTACGAAAACATAGGGAAAGCCGCGTGGAAGCTTTTCACGGTGATGCGCCAGCAATTGGTCTTTCGGGGCTTTGGGATTTGCAGCACCGGCTCGGCTATTCTATCTCGATGATCGCTTCGGTCCAGCGGAGCAGTCTCCAGGGTCCCCACTCAACGCCGGCAGTCAGCACGTGGGTTCCGGGGGCAAGGCTTGCGTCTACAAGAAGGCGGTAGTCAACTTGTCCTTCGATGTGCGACGGAATGGTGATCGAAGCAACCGTGCGCGCTGCGTCAAATCCGGTGGGCAGGTCAAGTGTAGTTGTGAATCTATGGGGCACGTCCGAGTGGTTGAATATCTTTAAGCTGATCTGAAAAGTCTGGCCGGGCCTGGCTTTCAGGCCATAGGGGTAGAAGCGAATCCAACGTTCGTCAATACCGTAGTTTGGCTCGTCCCAGGGCAGCAACGCGGCAAGAAGATCTTTGCGCCTTTCCAAAGTTGCCGTCATGTGGTCAATTTGTCCAGTGGTGAACCGGAAGGGCTGAACGACATGCTCGTTGATGAGCAACGTCTCAGGCGGTATTTCTCGCAGAAGATTGAGACAGTAGAAGTACCCTGTCGATCTGTGCATAAGGTTACGATTGAGCAGGCAGTAATCGTCGATTCCCGAGGGGGTGAAGGAGTCGCCGATAAAGAAGATTTTTCCGGCATGGTCCTTCTCGGCAAGCAGTGCATTGTGGTAGATGGTCTGGCCGGGGTAGTCATAAAACGTGAATGTGAATTCCTTCCATCGCATCTTGTGGCCCTCGGGCTTGACCTTGATGTGTGGGATAGGATTGGGCGTCAAGCAGGGCAGGCGATAGGCACCAGGGTGCTCGAGGATGTCCACCAAAGGGCCGGTCGCATAGACCGGGCACTTGAACTCGTCGAGGCACGCGGCAGCATGGTCTGTGTGGTCATCATGGTAGTGTGTAATGAACAAGCCGTCGAGCCGCGCCAGTTCACCGGCTTCTCTTAGCTTGATGAGTTCGCTGAGTATTCGCTGGCTGCCGCAGTCAACGAGGAATCCCGAGCGGTCTTCAGAGACGATCAGACGCGAGTTGCCGATTGGGACGATCCATTCGGGGGGCTGGTCTTCAATCACGTCAGCCCAGGGCATCCAATTGACCTTCGTGTCCGAACCGAGGACGCGCTCGGCGAGGACGTCATACCGGTCTTTGAAGTACCAGCGGCCCGCATTAATGGACAGGTAGTTCTCATAGACGCTTCGGAGTCGTTGTATGAGAAGGTTGATTGCTTCATCGGGCTGGCGTATAACCGGCCCCCGGGCAGGAACGAGGAGGTTGGGTTTTTGGGCGGCGATCTTCTGCAGACTCTCGATTAGGTGGGCCATCCGGCCCGCCCAACCGTGGTAGCCGCCGATCTTTGCCTCGGCAACGGCGTCCTGGAGGGAGTAAAGGTCGAGCAGCTTTCCGCCGCCGTAGATGATGTCTCCGACGAAGGCATATCTGAGGCCGTCGATTTCGACCAAATATGAGACAGCCCGGCGAGTGTAGCCGGGCGTCTCAATCACCTCAATAGGTATTCCCTTCCAGGAGAAGCTTTCGCCGCCACGAACGGTTCTGCCGATCTTGAGGGACTTCGTTAAGATCTTGGTTCCCTGCTGCGCGTAGTCATGGAAGCGACGGCCAGTAAACTCCGTCCAGAATTGCTCGACTTTGGTGAACTTCTCTATGTCCGATTCGGGTACGACGGCCGTTGCCCCGTTTTCAACGAGTTTTCGGCCGGCCCAGACCACATCGCGCCGGCTGTGGGTAAACAGAACCATTTCCGCCTTGGCGATCTTGCCCGCCGGATCGCCGTAGACGACCAACCGTGCACCGTCTTTCTCGATGCTCACGCCGTTGACGGGTCCCTGAATCAGGGACACGTGTTCGCTGAGCGGGATATCCGCTTGGCCATAGGACTGGCCCACCAAAGACACGATCAGCAAAAGAGCAATCATTACTGTAATCAGGTTTCTCATGACATACGTTCCAAGAATGCATTCACACTTGTTCTCATACATACCTATAGAATAGCATGGTTCCCTGATAATTCAAGCCTCGCTGTTGCGGTAATCTCTCTCCAGACCGTTCTGATGAGTATTTGGCAGGGAGCCGGATATCCGGAAACGAGGCCGTATTTAATTGGCCGCCATATTCAGGAAGGTGGACACTAACAAATCTGATCTGGCCTGAGTGCCAATCTGCGTGTGCACAGACCAGTTGGCGGATTTGCCCAAAGCTGTATATGTACCAGCCGTCTGCTGATATGCTTCATCTGCTTTACGTTCTGAAACGGGAGACTTATCACCGGCCAGTGGATTGACTAAGACGACACGGGTCGGACAGAGTGCTTGGTATACTTCGGGAAGATCAAATTTCTCCAGGATACCGGGAATAATGACTTCATGTTTATAGGTCGGGACTTTTGTGGTGACGATCTCCTCAAAGGCCAGCAATGGCTGCTCCAGGACCATGCCAGTTATGACCTGCTCCAAGGGTGCAGCAAAAGCTGCATAAACAGCGGTGATGCCTTTGGCCCACACGAGGATTCTCGCGTTACCTGCATCCTGCTGTGATAGGTACTTCACAACCGTCCGTATGTCGCCGACCCTCTGACCGAAGAGCGGCCGGCCTGATAGAAAGTCCCAGAACTTCTCTTTCTGATCGGGCGCCGTCTCTCCCATGCCCCGCAGGTCAACGGCGAACAGTCGATACCCTTTGTCAAGCAACGTGCGTAGTATGGCGCTCTCATCAGACAGCCTGCTCTTGCCTGCTTCGTTTAGGTATATGATAATCGGCCCACTATCGGATTTCTTTTCCTGCTCGATCCAGACGGCCGGCAGCTCAATCCCCTTTTCGGGTCTTATGATCACGGGTGTTAGCTTGAGCCCTGCTACATGCCGAGGGATGCCAACCTCCGCCTCAGGAATCCGGGTCGTATCTCTCAGACGCAGAGCTTCTTTAACAAGGGTTTGAAATCGGTTGCGGTGTTTTGTCAGATCCTCTTGCGTCTTCACCATCTTCGGCCGAACTCGATGTTCTCTCAGATGCTCGAGCACCAGATCATGCGGTTCTCGACTACCAGGCTCTTTATAAATCTTTCCCTGTGGTGTGCACCAAGTATCTTCCTCTTTCTCCACGGGAAATTCCTCTTCCCAAAAATCTTCAAGCTCGCCCCCCAGCCACCTTAACATCCACGCATAGGCGAGCTCACGCTGCTCCTTGTTATATCCGTGTGGGGCCTTAACCATGGTCGTATGAAACGCCTGAGGTACTCCGTGGGCCGCATAAGCCTTGTAAAGCCAGGTACTCAGCTCCCAGACGCCTAAAGGAGGATTCAAAGTGTCATCGGTAGTGGCATTAATCAGCAACGGCTTGGGAACATGGGCGAACAGGGGATCGCCACGGGGATCTATTCCAGCCGCAAAAGCTCCAAAGAAAACCTGCTCGTGGTCGGTGGCGAGGTTCGCATGCACCCGGTGCGACCAGGTGTTGGGATTACACGTGGGGACGGCGACGGTTATGCGAGGTTCGAAAGGGAGGATATAAGTCGTCATCATACCGCCCCCGGAACAACCTGTACAGCCGATTCGTTTTGGATCGACCTCCGGCCGGGTCGACAGGTAATCCACCGCTCTAATGACGTCCCATGCCATGAAATTGAAAATATGCGTGCCGGTTACGAAAGCCTGTGTGCCGATGATCTGATGTGCGTTGCCAGGCGGTTTGCCCATATTGGCGTAATCCTTTACTTGTCGCTCGCCCTGACCAATGGCATCTATCACGAAGGCCACAAATCCTTTTCGAGCCTGAGCAATAGCTCGGCACTGGACTTTCTCCGTCGCTTTACCCGCTGGGGAGTGGCCGATGACATTGAGGATGGCCGGATGAGGTCCGGGGTGCTGCGTGGGTAAATAGAAATTGGCGCTGACGAGAAAGTCGGGGCGACTTTCAAATATGATCTTCTCCAAAGTATATTTATCTCGGACAATCTTTCCGGTAACGCGAGCACGTAGCGGTGTCTGCTCAGGGAAGGGACCCGTCCACGCAGACATGGAGTCCCGAATAAACTGAGCATGCCGATTCCAGTCTTCGGCAGACTTCAGAGCGGCCAGTACCGATGCCCTTTTGGCAAATTGTTCGTCGATCTTAGCAGTCAGATAATCTCTCATCATGGTATCAACCGGCCGATCCAGGACCGTAAGGTCCGAGGGCTTTAGAAAATCCCCGCCGACCGCCCGGTGCCCCAGGATGAGCACCGTCGTTAAAATGACGATTACCCTCTGTCTTCTGTCATCGGTCATCGGCAGACACCTCCGTTAGCAATCGCCTCAGCTTATTAACGCGCTCGGGACAGCGCCGGGCTAAATCGTGCTCTTCATACGGGTCCGTTATCACATCGTAGAGCTCGAAGCTTTTTTGCCGCTTATCGGTAACGAGTTTCCTCTGGCCGCTGACCAACGGCCAAATATCCCTGCCATCCCATCTCAAATCCGTCTGCGGAGAATACCCCGCCAGTTTGCAGAGTGTGGGCATCCAATCGACGATATGGACAGATGCAGACAGGATTCGAGGTTCGAGCACGCTCTCCCAGTTGGCCAGAGCAGGAACACGAACGCCACCCTCATAGACCTCACCCTTCCAGCCCCGCAAAGGATGATTGTTCCCTAACACTGTGTGTGGTTTTTCGGCGTATCTGCCCTTATATTGCTTCTTGTCGTACCAGTTTTTCTGCCCACCGTTGTCACTAACAAAGACGATGAGCGTATCTTCCCGGATCCCCTTGCGATCCACAGCTTTGACAATATCTCCAATTCCGGCGTCCATGTGAGTGACACTCGCAGCGTACCAAAGGCGGGACTGGTTCTTGATCTTTCCTCTATAAGCGCCAGTCCACTTCTCCGGCTCGTCGAGCGGATAGTGGGGCACACTGTAAGCGACATAGAGGAAAAACGGTTTATCATGGTCAGATTCAATAACTCTGATGGCCTCATTTGTTATCAAATCGGTCGCGTGCCCTTCTTCCTCCAGATACATGTCATTTCTGTGCCAGGAGCGGACGCCGGTCTTGTAGTGATGTGTATAGGGATCAATCTGCCCGTGAAAATAACCGTAGGACGAATCGAATCCGTACTTGCAGGGTGTGAAGTCCGGCGGCGATCCCATGTGCCATTTGCCGGTTATACTGGTTTTGTATCCGCAACTCTGAAGGGCGCCGGCTAAGGTGACTGTATCGTCGTCAAATATCTTGCCGTAAGCCGGAGAGACCACGCCATATCGGCTTGGGTAACGACCCGTCATCAATCCGACGCGTGTTGGAGTACAGGTCGGCATCACGTAATGGCGCTCGAACCGTACACTCTGTTTGGCCAGCCGGTCGAGATTGGGTGTTTGGATCTCTGAACCGTGGTAGCCAATGTCCGCCCAGCCTAAATCATCGGCTATGATAAAGATGATATTCGGACGCTTTCGTTTCTTCCTGTTCGACTCCCCGTGTTCACTGCTCCAGCCGCAAGCCGATAAATACATCGCCGCACTACCGGTGGCGATCATACCCATAAACTCACGTCGATTTCGGTATCGCTGTTCTGTCATAATTCTGGCTCCATTGTCTTTATCATTCTTATCGCATGCGAACGCTGCAGGCGGGATTCCAAGACAGCAGTATACACTGAAAATTCTTTGTCTTGAATGACATAAATATTCCACATACCTCTGATAATGGTGACAAATCCGCATTGTATTGTAAAGTCGAAAAGCTACTCAGATAGGCCGTGATGCTTGATAGAAGGCGCCAGTTACGATAGAATCGCCATAGGACATTTTTTACTTTATTATTCAGATGACAGGGAGCTTGAAAATGAGTCTTCTCATGCACAGGGAGGCAATCCAATCGACCAGAGTTCTGTATCTTTTACTAAGTGTGCTGATGATCCATTCATCTGTAGTAGGATCTTCAGAGCAGCCGGCTGTGCTCCTGGATGATGATTTCTCCGGCCTGCGAACCGGGTTGATGATGAATGCCGTGGGCGCACACACCGAATACCATTATTTGCCGCATGCCTCGCAACGAGGCCGCTGGGCTGTTTCGACGTTCAAATCCTACGGCTCCCAAAGAGCGTGGCGCGTGATTGAGGAGGATAACACGCGCGTGATGCTGCAATCCTTTGAAAACGACCTCCGGCACACCCATCCGATGCTGATAGCTGGAGATCCCCTCTGGCGCAACTACAGGGTCACAGCGGACTTTGCACCGGCATCCGGGAAAGGTCAAAGTGGGATCGTTTTTCGGTATCGCAACGACCGATGCTACTACTTCTGCGGCGTCGATGGACCCAGAGCCGTTCTAAAGATGGTCCGCCATGCGACGGCGTTCCACCGGCCCTACGAGAAAATCCTGGCAGAAAAAACCGGCACCTGGACGCCCGGCAGATACTTGAGTGTGCAGATAGACGTTGATAATAACCGCATTCGGGCGAAGCTTAGTAACGATGTCATCCTGGAGGCTGAGGACGCCACTTATCCTGAAGGTAAGATAGGTCTGATGTCGGATGTGCAGACGCGATACAAAAACATCAAGGTCGTGACAACAAGGCCGGAGAAAGAGTATCTCCGGAAGCGCATAGCCGACCGTGAAGAGGAACTTCGCCGTCTTGAGGCCGCCAATCCCCGCCCCGTTGTGTGGCGAAAAATCGACACCGAAGGCTTTGGCGTCGGCCGGAACCTGCGCTTCGGGGACCTGAACAACGATGGACAGATCGACGTGCTCTTCGGCCAGGTGCTCCACCACGGCCCCAAGGACAGAAATAGCGAGCTGAGTTGTTTGACCGCCGTCACACTCGACGGCAAGACGCTCTGGCAAATCGGCGAGGCGGACCAGTGGAAAGACCACCTCACGAACGACGTGGGCTTCCAGATACACGATCTGGATGGCGATGGCCGGACCGAAGTAGTGTACTGCATGGGTATGGAGATCATTGTGGCAGATGGTGCCTCGGGACGAACGAAGTATAAGGCAAAGACGCCCAAAATGCCGGACCACATAAAAGCTCCCTACAACAAGTTCCCCCGAATCCTGGGAGATTCGCTCTTCTTCTGTGATGTACGCGGCACGGGTCATCCAGGGGATATCATCATCAAGACACGATACAGGCATTTTTGGGTGCTGAACGACCGTCTCGAGGTCTTGTGGGACGCCGCTTGCAATACCGGGCATTATCCTTACGCCTGCGATATTGACGATGATGGGAAGGATGAAATCTCGATTGGCTATTCGCTCTTTGACGACGATGGCAAGCTGCTGTGGACACTGGATAAAGAGCTAAAGGATCACGCCGACGGGGTTGCCCTTGTCCGATTCAAACCGAGGTCCGACTTTCGCCTGCTCTGTGCGGCCAGCGACGAGGGCATGTTCTTCACCGATATGCAGGGACACATCCTGAAACACCACTTCGTTGGACACGTCCAGAATCCCGCTGTCGCTAATTTCCGCAACGACCTGCCCGGCCTGGAGGCTGTCTCTATCAATTTCTGGAGCAACCAGGGAATCATCCATTTTTATGATGCCGAAGGAGACATCTACCATGATTTTGAGCCGTGCCAGCACGGCAGCATGTGCCTGCCCATCAACTGGACCGGCTCGTCGGAGGAGTATTTTGTGCTCTCGCCTCATCCAGAGGAAGGCGGTCTTTTCGATGGATGGGGTCGGCGCGTCGTCCGATTCCCTGCGGGCGGCCATCCCGACATGTGCAATGCCGTGCTGGATATGACTGGCGACTGCCGGGATGAAATCGTCGTTTGGGATCCCTTTGAATTGTGGGTATACACCCAGCATGACAATCCCAAGAACGGGAGACTGTACAAACCGAGGCGAAATCCGCTGTACAATTATTCCAACTATCAAGCCACCGTGTCGCTACCCGGATGGTCAGCAGGGCAGTAGACTTGCAATGGAAATAGAGTCCGCAACGAACGCGTCACGTCAGCTATCCACGGGCGGACGAGTCAATGGTTTTAGACAAGCACGGATATTCGATATCGCGAAGAGACTAAACCCATCCGTTAATGTACTCTCTGCCACCGCCCGCAATGCGGGAGACAAGGCCAACCCGGCGGGCCTCATAGGTATCGTCGTCGTGGAGTTCGATCGGGCAGAACGCCGAATCGTTCCGACCGACAAGCAATACCTATATGGCCAGCTCGTGGGGGAATTATCTTTCAAATCGGCAACACTACTAAGAAATATGTTCAGGAAACCTCTCATAACGTATGGACCAACTTTCGGGGGCAAGACCAGCGCACAAAATCGAACTCGCCAAATACGACACAGGAAGGATCAAAAGACAATGTAAAAGAGGCCTATACCATTTTGTTTTTGGCATAGGCCCCAAATTGACATACTACCTCATATCATTTCCACCAAAGTGGAAATTGAAGCCGTCTTACATCAATTTCCCACATCAGAAGATACTTAGTTTCCTTCGCAGACAGAAACAAGATCCAACCAGAAGGGAACTTCAGTGCCGGAACACAATATCTCAAGTTTGACAATGTCGATCAAGACTTCTGAGGTATAGTGATACTCCGCCCACTCGGTCGTCAGCTCAAAGTCTGTTGCGCCCCAAGCATTAATGGAGTTGTCCTCTGCTTTCAACTGTAGGGTCAGGGGACGGGGAGCTTCCGCTTTGGCCCAGAAACTGACATCGTAGTTCTTGTCCATATCGACGAATATGGGTAAAGACAGCACGATGAAATGCCAGTTTTCAATTCCTTTGGGCTCAATCCTAAGGCTCTTTGTGCCATGAATAGACTCGGTATCGACGATCGTGGCATTACTACCTGCACCCTCTGCTGGATTCCAAGTGCACCATTGTGCCCAATCCGGATC
>SMTZ1_10010431_pt1 | contig 14439 bp, 10 predicted proteins | sample DeeMarSWOR136_30_FD_25667 | JGI IMG/M metagenome (IMG submission 25667) | reverse complement strand
AGGGATGAAAAATGTTTAATTTTTTTGTTTCTTTTAAAAAAAAGAATGTCGAACGGATATCATATTTTTTTTCAATATCCATTATTTTTTCAAAACACCAATAAGGATTTGATTTCTCAAATAGAGAAAAAAGATGATAAGCTCGTTTTTCGATAAGAAAATGAGTAAAGAACTGATAGGTTTTTCTGACTCTATCGACATCATGGCTTAAAAATACAGCGAATTGTTTCCCTTCCGGCCATTCAATTTTTTCCATAATAGATAGACATGGTATAGTATCCTTCATTTTTCCTTCTATCGACTTTCTTGACTCATCAATTCTAATGTAAAAGGATCAAAGACAACATCAACCATATCCGGTGTTGAGAAGGATAAATTCATCTGTTCGATTTCATCACGAGTAAAAAGCTCGTCATACACATAAACATTTAACCCCTTTTCTTTTAAAAGTCTTGCAAGCGCAAGATTTCTGCTTTTATGCACACTTTTCACCCCTTTTCTAAACGAAATTCCTTTAATACAAATTTTTACATGCGGTAATGGTTTTTTAACCTCTTTACAATAAACGATAATCCGCTGAATCCAATAATCTATCATTCCATCATTTACACCATGCGATGACTGAAGCATTATAGTAAAATCTGGTTTTTTCCTTTTTTCCATTTCCTTGATAAGAAACCAAGGATACACAGGAATACAATGCCCCCCAACACCAGTTGAAGGCAAATGAATATCACAATATTGATGATTTGCATGTTGTCGCGCCTCATAAAAATCTAAATCAAGCTCTTCAGCTATCTTAAATAACTCATTAGCAAGAGCGATATTAGTAAACCGATAACATCCTTCAATAACCTTAATAAACTCAGCAACCCGAGCTGTTGAAACAAGTGAAAGATTACCAATAAATTGCTTATAAACATCAAAAGCTACTTTTCCACTGTGTTGATCCACCCCACCAACAACCTTTGGAAATTCTTTCAATCTTGAAACACTTACTCCTGTCATAATCCGCTCAGGAGAATACGCAAGATAAAACTCACCAACATGTAACTTACTTTCTTCCTCCAGCCAGTCCTTAACAAAAGTTTCTGTCGTCCCAGGAGGAACTGTTGTTTCCAATACAACACAATCCCCTTTTTTCAATACCTTTCCAATGTTACGAAATGCGTTTTCCAACATACTAAAATCAGGTTGATTATTCTCATCAACAAACAAAGGAACAATCACAATAAAAAAGTCACATTTCTTTGCATCCTGATAGGTAGTTGAGGCAACAAGTGTTTTCCCACCATAGGCCCTTACTAGAGAATCTAACCCCTCTTCTTCAGGAATAGGATTGATACCATTGTTGATTTTTCCGCATCTTTTTTTATCAACATCAATTCCTATCACTGATCTACCACTATTTGCAATAACAGCTGCCAGCGGAAGACCTGCATATCCCAACCCAATAACTGCAACGCATCGATCCAAGGTATTATTAAGAGGACCAATTTTATTATTCACTTACATCCCTCATTAACTGCAGAAGCAACTCGTTGGAGATCTTCTGATTTCGAAAATTGGATGTAATATTTCAATTCTTTCATTTTTCCCTATTTTAACCTCTCTGCTAATATTTAGAAAATACCAAATCTGTATTCCGTTATCAAGCGGTATACCGTCACCTATGATAGCAGTTTTTTGAATCATAATATTTTTACCTCTGTTCCTGTTTTATATGATTGCGTTGCAGCCTCTGCAATTTTTAATGCAAATAAACCATCTTCACCGGTTACTAATGGTTTAATATTGTATTCTATTGCTTGAATAAAATCAACAAATTCATTTCGCAAAGGTTCTTTTTTCTCTAACAAAATATTTTTTGTATTATACTGGATTGGAACATTAAACAAATTCATTTCATTGACTTCTTTATAAGAAGAAGATGCCATTGCTATCGACTGGTCAATATAATTTACATCAACAAAATACTCAGAGCACGTGAGTAAGAGTCTTCGTATTTTCATAGGAGTAAGCCAATTCACTTCCACAATACCACAAATCCCACTCTCGAAATTCAACATAATATTTGCATGATCTTCATATGTAATGGTATTGTTATAGTTACCAGCTCTTGCATATACAGAGTGTACTTCACCTGCGAGATAACGCATAATATCGATATCATGAATCCCAAAATCAAAAATTACCCCCACATCATGAATTCTCCCTGGATAATTACTTACTCGTTTTGATGCAAGAGAAATCAGGTTACCAAGTTTCTTACTGTTTAGATTTTCTTTTACAAACCTAATCACTGGGTTATATCGTTCAATATGACCCACCATAAAAATTAAATCTTCTTTTTTTGCCTTTTTTACTAGCTCCTCTGCTTTTTGAGCACTATCGCATATAGGTTTTTCTATTAAAACATGTTTACCCTGGTTCAAAGCATCCATGGCTATTTTATAATGAGTATTTGTTGGTGTCGCAATACTTACTGCATCAATTTCTTTGAATAAATCCTTATAATTCAAAAATGATTTTATTTGAAAACGATTTGCAATATCTTTTACAACTTTAACATCAATATCAGCCACACCTCCCAGTTCAACTATTTCAAGCTCAGAACAGACCCGAACATGGTTTTTCCCCATCGAACCTGTCCCTATGACGCCAATATTAATCATAACACATTCTCCACTAAAAAGATATAATGTACTCTATCTCTTTTAACCTTTCGAAAAATTATATAACCGTATATTTATCTAATATATTCACTATTTTTTTAGCTGCGGAGCCATTACCAAAGTGTGCACTCTGTTTTCCACTCGGCTTGAAGTTTTCTATTGCATCCACTATTTTCTCCTTATGTGCCCCAACTAGAATATTCCATCCATCCTTAATAGTCTCAATCCATTCAGTATTCTCTCGTAATGTAATACAGGGAACATTCAATAAATACGCTTCTTTTTGGATCCCCCCAGAATCTGTTAATATTTTTTTTGCATTTTTTTCAAGCCAAACAAAGTCAAAATAACCAACTGGTTTTATCATACAGACATTTTTACCGATTTTTTTACTTAAATCATATTTTTTTATAAACCTCTCAGTTCGAGGATGTAATGGAAACACAATTTTTTTATCGATCGAAGATAACGCCTTTAAAATATTTGATAAATTGAGTACATTTTCAGTATTTGATATTCTATGTATTGTAGTTAAAAAATATTTCTTAGGTTGAATATTAAGGTTTTTTAGGATATGTGATTTTTCCGCAATCTTCATATTTTGCCGAAGAATATCACACATGACATCTCCAACAAGAAAAACTTTTTTAGTAATTCCCTCATTTTTCAAATTATTTACCGCTGTCTTCGTAGGAGCAAATAAAAAATTTGATATATGATCTGTTATTACTCTGTTTATTTCCTCTGGCATTGTTCTATCAAAACTTCTTAAACCAGCTTCAATATGTCCTATTAAAATCTTAAATCTTCTAGATGCCATAGCACCAGCCAGGGTAGAATTTGTATCACCATAGAGGAGTACAGCATCGGGTTTCTCCTTTAAAAAAATTTTATCTAATTCAACCAACATTCGCCCAATTTGGGCACCATATAATCCTGAACCAACACCAAGGTTATAATCAGGTTTTGGTATCTGGAGCTGATTAAAAAAAAGCTTAGACATTTCATAATTATAATGCTGTCCAGTATGAACCAAAATTTCCTGATTATTTTTTCTTAACTCCTTTGAAATAATAGCATATTTAATAAATTGCGGACGAGTACCAATAACAGATATGATTTTAATTACAATCACCTGAATTTATACTGTGTCTCAGGATGGTTTTTTATCTCTTTAAAACTCTCAGGATAATTTTCAATATACCACACGATAAATGAAGTAATATCAATTTTATCATCTAATAACTTCTGCTTTTTCTTATTCCATTCCTTTTTAATATCTGGATCTTTAATTAAAGAAAGAGCCTTTTCTATTGCATGATCAGGATTTCTATAACTAAAAATCAACTTATAGTTGTGCTCTAACTCGATAAAGTTGCCCATATCATTCGATCCAACAAAAGAATTACATCGTATAACAGGTGTTCCAAGAATTCCTGCTTCCGTAGTCATTGTCTGAGTATCTGTAACAAGCATTTGTGCATAATATAAACAATCATGAATTTTATGTTTAGGAATATTAAGTAAATATTTCTCTAAATCCTTTGTTACTTTTTTTTCTGAAGAAATAAAAACACGAGCATATTGTTCGAGTCCTGAAACTAAACGTCTTTTTTGTTCTAATGAATAACTACCAACACCTGCGTCATGTACAGCATCAAAACCATTGAATCGAACAATAACAAAATTTTCATTTTTTCCAATGTTTAATAAATCAAAAATGTTTTCATCGGGAGTAAAGTAATGAGGATGAAGATATGCTAGCTCTTTATAACTATTCACTTTTATATGCTTTTTTCCTAAATCATCAATATATGATTTCGTTGTAACAAGAGAATCAACAAAAGGCATAAACATTTTATATTGAAGTAGATAAGCAAAATTAATATGAGGTTCCGAATCTTGAAATACTATTGAAGGGCATCGAAGGATAAATCCAGAATAGGATTCCTGACCACCAAAGCCTAAAATCATCTTAGGTTTATATTTTTTTAAAAGATTACGAGCTCTAAGGACATTAATAGGTAAATCTACTATTTTACCAATTTTACTTTCATGGGATTTTCCATATAAAAAAAACTTTAAACCTAATTCATTAGCCAATGGTAATGTTTCACCGTAATCCCTAACTAAAATTTCAACAGTATGTCCTTTTTTTTCTAAAGCATTAACTATATTTTTAAAAAAATGAACCTGAGCAGGTGTATTAATAACGATTCCAATGTTCATTAATGTTTCCTTACAATTCTTTTGACACCATCAATAGTATAATGCATTATATTATTGCTTCGTATTCTAGTACTTAAATATTGCTATTAACGAAGATTCTTATGAAACTAATCTTCCTATTGTTTTTCATCCATTGCATCCCATTATAAATGAATAACAGGAGAGATTATTTATTTTTTCAAAATCCTATATATTCATTGTATTATATCAACCTTTCTTTTAGAAATCAAATAACTCTTATTCTATAATTTTTACAGGACTTTTATACTTTTCAAAATATGAAGGAATTATCATTAAGTATACTTCTGTATTTATCTCAAATATTAGAAGGAGAAATCGAATAAATAGTTAATTCATAGCTACTTTAAAAAATCGATTATATATCCTTGAAGAAAAACAATATTTTTATCGCAATTAACTTAAATGGATTTACATATAGAAGGATTGAATTATACGAAGGAGATTTCAAAAAATTGAAACCATCATTTCAATTAACATCAGGCAATAAAACAAAGCAATATTTCAAGAAAATCATGGGAATGATCTTAATAATACTCGGTATCATTTTTATCTTTCCTACTTTCCTTTTTCATTTTAGACTATCAGCAACGCTACTTTTAATAGGATTTGTTATTATTTTCATAATAAACGGACAAGATACAGATAAAATAATTAATACTAAAAAAATTAATAATATGCAACTCATAATAATTATTGCAATATCAACTCTTATCTTATTGTTAATAACAATACAGGTAGAACTTGATATGTTTATAATTTTAACAATTATTAGTTTACTCGCTCTTAAAGAATTTTTAGATACATTCCTAAGCTCACATCTTCAAAAACGAATTACGATTCTTCTTTATATCCTTTTCATTCCCCTTGTAATAATTTTTGCACAAAAAATAATAAATATTTTAAACATGTATCCAAGCTAATATCATGAGATATCACTTCAAAAAATATCCAATCGACATTCTTCTATTTCTTCTTTGGAATATAACATTACTTCCGGTTGTTTTATTAAACATAGAAGAAATTATACGTATCATTATAGGATTACCCATCCTTTTCTTTATTCCAGGATATTTCCTCATTTTTGTACTTTTTCCAATAAAAAATGAAGAGAAGGGCATTAAAGGATTGGAAAGAATCGGATTAAGTTTTGGATTTTCAATAGCGATAGTTTCTCTACTTGGATTAACTTTAAATTTTACCCCTTGGGGAATACAACTTGTATCTGTCCTCTTATCACTCTTCTTTCTGACAGAAGGTTTAGGAGTAATCGCATATTATCGTTGGAAAACAACTGACCCAGAAAAACGGTTTACAATTTCTCTTGATACATCACGATTTAAATACCAAACAAAGATTGAGAAAATACTAACAATTTTCGTAGGTCTATCAATTATCTTAGGACTATCATCTATCGTCTATATTATCGTGCAACCAAAGGATATAGACGGATTTACATATTTTTATATTCTTAACACTGACAAAGACGCAACTAACTTTCCCCAAGACATATTAGCTGGACAAGATACTAGCGTTATCCTTGGTCTTATCAACCATGAATATAAAACAATAACTTATACCATCGAAGTATGGCTTATTGATGAATCAACTATTTTTAATGAAACAACACAAAAAAATGATACTATCTATAACCACGCTTGGTTTATAGATGAAGTAGTCGTAACGCTGAATCACACTGAAATTACTAATGATAAAAACAAAACACAAAAATGGGAATATAATTACACATTTACTCTAACAAAAATTGGATATTATAAATTAGCATTTCTTCTCTTTACCACACCTTCAGAGACCTATGATAGTCAACACGACTACAAAGATAGTATACATCAAAAAATAAAAAACTCTTATAGGGAATTGCATCTATGGTTCTATGTCGGATAATATATATTTTGTAAAAAACAAAAAATATATTAAAAACTAAAACAGTAGGTTTTCACTTTAAGGTTCTAAGAAATACATTATTATAGGGCAAGATTATTATAAAATTACAGAACGGAGGCAACGGTGAAGGGAAAAGCATTGATTTATCTTTTCATTCTTCTGTTATTAATGGGAGTGATCGCCATTGCGCTCTCACATCAGGCGGAACTCTACATCACTCCGTCTACTCTCTCTTTTAATATAAAAGAAAAAATAAATGATACTCCTGAGTTTATAAAAAATTATACAATCTCCTTTTCAAAAAATGATTTTTCGTTTAATAAACTCAAAGGATTCGACACGATACAATTAGACGACGGAATATACACAAAGTGGATAGGAAAACCAATGATACCAATAAAAACAATACGAGTGGCGTTACCAGTGGATATGAACGTATCCACTGTTAAAATCTTGTCCCTTGTAGAACAACCAATACATGGGACGTATCTTCTTATCCCTGCTCAATTACCACAACACAGAAACATAACTCTAATGACAAATCTCAATCAACAACTAAATCATACACTCTATAATTCAAATACACCCTATCCGAATGAGCACATCAGATTCATTCGACAGATGGATCTCGCAGGACAAAACATAGCAGAACTAGCCATATATCCAATTCACTATCTAGGAGCTCAAAAACGTCTCACAATAGTAACATCACTTACATTCAGCCTCGAAGGAACAAAAGGTTATCAATGCGGTGATTATCTCTCAAAAAAAGCTTCAAATGCCAACCGAGAAACATATGAACAAATGGTAAAAGAGATGGTTATAAACCCAAATGAGGTTCAACTACAAGTTTCACCACGACCACAACCACTTGGTGTCCAACCAGGGAATTTCGAATATGTGATTATCACCCCCCAGGATTGGGTGAGCACGTTCCAACCCCTTACGGACTGGAAAACAAGAAAAGGTATTCCTGCAACCATTGTGACCACATCATGGATTTATACCCAAGGTGGTTACAGTGGCACCCAGGCTCAAAAGATAAGAGCATTTATTATAGATGCGCATACTCATTGGGGTACGACATATTTCCTTTTAGGAGCAGACACAAACAATATACCAACCTATACAAAAAGCTTCACACTTTCTGGAACAAATTATGATGTTCCCTCAGATACGTACTATGCTGATTATGATGACGATTGGGTCTGTGAAGTACACGTTGGCCGTGCATCTGTACGGAATATAACTCATGTTACTACATTTGTTAACAAAGTTCTCACGTATGAAAAAACTCCTCCCCTCACCAATTATACCACAACAGCTTTTTTCTGCGGATTTGACCTAAATGAATCCGGAAGCGGCGAAGGACAAGGATGCAAAGAGTACATAAAAAACACATGGATCCCATCAGGATGGACATACCGATGGGAATACGATGATGAAACCACTAACCATAAAACAGAGACCATTAATAACTTGAATCTAGGAAACAATTTAGTCAATCATATTGATCATTCAAGCACAGATTTATTGGGAACAGGGACCATCAACCATAACCAAGGAATCACCACGACTGATGCCCTAAACCAGACCAATGGGAATAAACAAAGCATCATCTATTCAATTGGATGCTGGGCATGTGATTTTATTGATGAAGAATGCGTCGCTGAGGGATTTCTTCATAGTACAGATGGGGGAGCAGTCGCATTTATCGGAAACACACGATATGGATGGCATTTACCCTATTACACAGATTACTACTCCCTTCGATTCGACCGGTATTTCTTTCGATCTCTTTTCACTCAAGAGCACTACACACTTGGAGTAACTTTTTCAGACCATAAAAACGATGCCTATAGTGATGCAGGAAATGGAACACTGACAGATTACAATCAATACATCTTTTATGAACTTACCTTACTTGGTGATCCTGAACTACCAGTTTGGACAGAGAACCCAATGAGTTTGAATGTGACACACCCTAATCAGCTACATCGTAACTCCGAACCATTTATGATTATGGTCACATCAGATACCGGCACCCCTATTAATCACGCCTCTGTCTGTCTCTGGAAAGACACTGAGATTTATTTAACGGGGTATACAAATACAACAGGTGCAGTTACCTTCTATCCATCACCAGTAACGGTCGGCTGGATGAACGTAACTGTCACCAAACATAATTACCTCCCCTACGAGGGACAACTCAGTCGATAACCGTCAGCAATATACCTCCTCTTGCGAATTTTATCTATTCCCCAGTGCATCCAACAACATCAGACCCACTCCAGTTCACTGACATCTCCGTAGACATTGATGGAACAATTATCTCCTGGTCATGGAGTTTTGGAGATGGAACCACATCTACAATCAGAAATCCATCCCATCAGTATGCTGATGATGGCGTTTACCTTGTCTCCTTTACTGTGACTGATAACGACGGAGCGGAAAATACAACAACAACTCAGTCGATAACCGTCAGCAATATACCTCCTCTTGCGAATTTTATCTATTCCCCAGTGCATCCAACAACATCAGACCCACTCCAGTTCAACGACACCTCTATCGACATTGATGGAATGATCACTCTTTGGTCATGGAGTTTTGGAGATGGAACAACCTCCCCTCTACAAAATGCGAGTCATCAATACACAAAACAGGGAACCTACAACATAACATTAAATGTCACTGATGACGATGGTGCCCACGCAACAAAATCAACATCTATCTTCGTCGCCAATACACCACCAACTGCGAACTTTATGTATACTCCCCTTAATCCAACAACAAGCGACATAATCCAATTCACTGACACATCAACAGACCCCGATGGCACAATCATCGCATGGTCCTGGACATTCGGCGACGGCAACACATCCACACAACGTCATCCCACACATACATACCAAAAGAAGGGAATATACATTATAACTCTCGAAATCAGAGATGACAACGAAGCAACAAATATTGTCTCGAAATCCATAGCAGTAGCAAATACCCCCCCAAAAGTATACTTCACGTATTCACCATCAAACCCAAAAACCATCGACACCATCCAATTTAACGACACCTCAATAGATTCTGATGGTCTCATAATTTCATGGATATGGACATTTGGAGACGGAGGCACCTCAACAGAACGCAATCCCTCACATACCTACGAGAGTGCAGGATTCTACACTGTAACCCTAACAGTAACAGACAACGATGGAGGAGAAAATATAACGAACACCTTACTACAAGTCGCAAACACCCCCCCCACAAGTAATTTTTCATATACCCCTACATATCCAACGATCTACGACCTGGTTTATTTCTCTGACACATCAATCGACCCTGACGGCACTCTTCAATCATGGTATTGGGATTTTGGAGATGGAATCCACAGCAACACACGTAATCCAACACACCAATTTACCCAAAATAGAACTTTCACAGTAACCCTTGAAGTAACTGATAATAATGGCAGCACAGATTCTTTTACGAAAGAGATCATTACAAGAAAAATCTATAAAAAAACTACATACGCTGGTAACGAAACAACACTTGATTTCCTTAATGAAACACAAACCATTCTCAGTATTACTACAACTACCCCAACGAACGTTACAATGTCAAAATATTCTCAAAATCCAACAGGAAAAAACATCTACAACAATATCAGTAATCTTGAAAATTATATCGACATCACAGTTGAAAAGGAATCCGTAATTCAATGGCCTGTGTTTATTAAAATGTACTACACTCAAGAAAATCTTGCTAATTCCCACGTTACAAAGAATCAATTGATAGGGATCTATTTCTGGGACAATAGCACCATGGAATGGAACTCTTATGACAACACAGGGGTTAACACAAGTGATAATCAAAATGGATATGAGGGATATTGCTGGGCCCAAGTATGGCATCTCACAACTCTTGTTCAAGCAGGAGATACAGAACCACCCATGAAAGTAGAAGGATTGACAGTTTCCAATGCACATAATGGGAGACTAAATCTCATATGGGGTACCGGAACAGATAATGTTCAAATCCATCATTATAAAATATATAGAAATTCCATTTTCTTAATCAACAGAACCTCCACTTCATATCAGGATATCGGATTAGTCAACGGGCAATCTTACACCTATCGGGTTTCTGCGGTGGATACCTCAGGAAATGAGGGAGAGCCATCTAATCCCAAATCAAGTACGCCTACAGAATCTAGTAGTGGCGGCGGAGGAAGCAGTGGCGGCGCTGGTGGAACACCACCACCTGGACCCCAAAACAAAAATCCCATAGCAAATGCATCTGCTGGCGCACCCTATCAGGGTTTTATCAATGCAGCGATTCTCTTTAACGGATCAAGTAGCTATGATCCTGATGGAAACATAACTAAATGGCTCTGGGTTTTTGGCGATAATAGTAACGGCACTGGAAAAACAGTTCAACATAGTTATTTAAAAACAGGAACCTTCAATGTGACTCTTACTGTGTTTGACGATGAAGGAGCGTCAAATACAGATACAATAACGTGCGAGATCACACAACCAAATAGACCACCATCAAAACCACTTATTACCGGCCCTATCAACGGCAAGAAGAACACTATGTACAACTATACGGCCTTATCCTCTGATGCAGATAACGATACACTACAATATACCTTTGATTGGGGCGACTCTCTGTCTCAGACTAGTACATTCTTACCAAATGGATCAGGTTTTATTGCAAATCATAGTTGGATGTATGCAGGACGATATGATGTTACTGTAACGGTTACTGATAATCAAACAGCATCATCTTCAAAAGTATCTATATATATCGATGCAACACAAATAGGTGAAATCGGTTATCTTATCGATTATGACGGTGATGAGATTTATGACGCATTTTACTCAGATAAATTAACACAAACAGTAACAATTGAGGAAAAGAACGGTAATTATAACATTGATACTGACGGAGACGGAGATTGGGACTATACGTATGATACAACAGGAAAACTCTCAGCGTATCAACAACCACAAACACCGGGTTTTGAACTTATTTTTGTTTTATGTGCATGTGTTCTCACAGTTCTCCTATGGAGAAAGAAACAGATTGTATAGATTGCTCAGAAAAAATTGTTTCAGGATCGCAAAACGAGAACACAAAGTCAAAAGAAATGGAAAGTGGATGGTTGTTTGAGTTTTTTTCTCTTGAGACATATTTTCAGGTTGATTCACCTGGATTTCAAAGGAGGATTGCTGCGAGAGAATATCAGAAAGAGTAAACCCTTCACATTGTTCGATATAAAGGGAGGAGTCATCCAGAAGATGGACGTGTTTTATCTGACTTTCCAATAGAGTATTTTCTGATGCTTGTATGAACGTGATGAGATCATCGGAAAATGAACATTGCGTTATCAGATTATACGCAGACCGAGCAACATAAAGACCAAATGCGACATTGTTGGTAAACTTACAATGGGAGATGATGTTGTTGTTATTGTTACATATAATCGCGTCAATACCTGCATGAGTATTGTGAGTAAACATACAGCAGGTGATCAGGTTATTTGTTGCATATTGAAGTTCAATGCCATCACAGTTTTCATAAAAATTTGAGGAAGTAATGGTATTATTTGAGGATGCTGTTGTCGGAGTACCTAAGAGCACGATTCCTTCATCGTCACAGTTTCTAAATTCACATCCCGCAATCGTGTTGTGTGAACTCCAGATGGCAAGTCCAATTGGTGTATCATGGAAACTACAATTCTGTATAGTAGTATTCGGCGCAATGATTTTTATACAGGTTGTATAGAGTCCTGCTCCCTGGTTCGTAAGATCAATATCGCTTATGGTGACTTCTTTTGCACTGATGAGGATGGCATATCCGTTTTGTGCTGAAATGGTTGAGATAAATGTGCTTGATATTCCTTCTCCTTTGAGGTGAAGTGGTTTGTTGATGGTAAGAGTTTCATTGTAGGTTCCTGCAGGGAGATAGAGTGTTGCGTGTGCTGGTGCCTGGTTGATGGCATCTTGAATAGTGGGAGAAACAAGGGAACAATCCATTGTTTTCTCAGAGTCAGGTATAGTATTTCTCAAGAGTGTTCCTGCAGCGATCGCTTGAGTAATACAGATGATGTAGAGACATACGGATATCGTAAGGAAAGTGTGTAATTTCTTCAGGAGTTGTTTCTCCATTTCCTTCCATACCACCCAATCTAAATCATGTTAACTGTTATCTTGCTACTTTCTGTCGATGACTCTTTATAAAACTTCTTTGGAAAAATAACAAAACAGACATTTGTCACAAGAAGAAAAATATAAAAAATAGGTGTTTTGCACACCACACCTACTGTTCATTAGTACTAACAAAAAGGACTGGTATTCAACAATAAAATATCACAGCATAGAATGAAAAAAAATGCATCAATTACAACCAAAATAACAAACGTAATGATAAAAGAACACACACAAAATTTTTTCTTACAGAACTACAACTCTAGGTTTCTTATTCCGCTCCATTCGGCTGAAAGAACGTAAAATCAAGATTCCCCCAGTCATCATAATCACCAAACCCATGCGTCCCATCAGAGTAATCCAAAATCTTGTACGTATAGTGATAGTTCATCACAGATCGATAGTTACGAAACAACAACCTCTGCAGACTAAACGGGATTCGCATCAGCTGATTATCACAACCAGGCGGATGACCCATGTAGATACCAAGTGTATGACCCAGCTCATGAAGCATAATAAAAGCCTGTCGCGTGAAGGTATGATTCTGAAAGAACTGCGTGGAAATCACATAGGAATTCAAACCAGGTTTAAAGAAACTCGTAAAAGGATTTTCACCAGGAAACTCCATACCAGCGATAGGACGATGATCATAGACATAGAGCGCATAACGAAACACACCACGACGCCAGTTCCCCGGATCATCATGCAAAAAATACTTCTGGTAATAGAGTCGTTCCTCACCAATCCACACCATCGGGTCGAAAGGAAGAATCTCCCCACCACCCATGCAGCCATCATCAACATGAAAGACAATGTTTCGTTTCCCAAACGTCTGATACACCTGCACCGTGGTATTCAACGCAACGAAAAACCCAGATGAGCCTGGGGCAGGCGCCATCTGATCAAGCTCAAGATACATATCCCTTCGATAGGGATCTGAACCCCATACGCTGACCCGGTACTCCTCATAATTCGTCAACCCATCCTTATCGAGATCAAGTGCTGTATGATCATTAAACAGGAACGGATCATAGCCATACCTCCACTCCCAAGACAATGGCACCAAATCCTCATCATCATCCCGCTCTGCATCATTAACAAACGGATCAGTACCATAGAGCTGTTCCTCAGCCCAGCGGGGAATCCCATCACCATCAGGATCAACAACAGCTATGCAAAACCATAATTCACAATCCCGTTCGAAACAATCGTAGCTAGCATCATCACACCCATTCAGCCGACCATACCCACTAAGATCACCACAATAATCATCCCCGGTCCACTGACCGGTATAGGTATCAAACACGACCACGGCAGAACCAACCCCCGGGTCTTTCTGAAGATCACATAGATAGGAATGGTTCTCAACAAGTTCAAAGACTTCAAAGGTAATTACGATG
>SMTZ1_10005392_pt1 | contig 14439 bp, 10 predicted proteins | sample DeeMarSWOR136_30_FD_25667 | JGI IMG/M metagenome (IMG submission 25667) | reverse complement strand
CATGTTTTGACATCCCAAATACTATGCAATCAGTATTTGGCGGAGTACCATCGGGATACAGGAAGCCTGTGGTGCCAGCCTCGAGGTAACAATCCTCAATAAACACTGAGATATCACCGGCCTGCCAGGTGACAAAGCCATAACCATCATCTACTGTTTTGATTCTGCAGTTGGCGATCTTAACGGAGTCTCCGCCACCTTGAAGGAGTATGCATATGCCCAATGATAAACACTCCGTATCCAAGTTGCTGATGATCACATTTTCTGTGTTACCAGGGCAGTTTATCTTGATGATTGAATCCATTGTATCCCATATGCCCGTTGGGCTCTTTGTGATTTTCGCTTGCCAAATTCTATTATCCATACCTGTCTTGGTATTGAAATTGCCCGATGGCTTTGGGCCTGTTATTTCAACGCTATTGCTGATGCTGAAATACACAATTCCGCCACCATCCACTGCAGCTTGGATGGTTTCAAGGTCATCGGTCGGTCGGACTTCAGTCGCTCCAGGTGGTACTTGTGCTCTCGCAGGTGTACTAACTGTGATTACAGTACCCAGGAAGATCACAAGAGCAGTCTTGAGGAACTGTCGTTCTGGTTCACCGATTGAAATTGACCAGGTGTTTCTTTTCTTAATCATGGTTCTTTCTCCTTTCGTCTTTGCTCTGACACTTTGTCAAATCTCATTCAAGCTGATTTCCGAAACGCATTCTTATCAACGGCCTTCATCTATAAATACCGGAAAAATTCCTGATATAGCGAACACTGTGAATTTTTTATAACTTTTTGCAGGGATATAGGGCCTGCCGGCCGGATGTGGCTGATTTCAAGGCAAAGGACATCTTGATATATCAGTAAGTGTTTGACAAAACGGTGTTTATGCTATATACTGAATTTTCAACAGCTTCCATAGGGTATCTCCAGAAGTTGTTCCTGGGTGAGAAGCAGTCATGCATCTGTTCAATGTACTGAAAACCTAAGTACGTTTTGGCGGCATACTGGCGGTGAGATCAGATGATTATACAGAGATGGGAGGAGTCGGAGAGGCATTTCTGACGACCCACTGGTCCCTTATCGAAGATGTTAACGCAAGCGACGACGAAAGGAACCGAGCTTTAGTCAGCCTGCTTTTGAAGAAATACTGGAAGCCCGTGTATTGTTATCTGCGACGAAAGGGCTTTGACAATGAGAAAGCTAAAGACCTGACTCAAGGATTCTTCCATGAAGTTGTATTGGGCCGGGACTTGATTCAAAAGGCCGATCAATCCAAAGGGCGTTTTCGAACACTTTTATTGACGGCCTTGAGCCGGTATCTTATCAGCGATCGAGAGTATGAAACTGCCCGGAAGCGCATACCCCCACACAAACTCGTTTCATTGGATTTGATTGATCCACCTGAGTTTCCTGAACCGATGTCAAGATCAACGCCGGAAGACGCTTTCAATTATGCATGGACCTCATCGCTCGTAGAACAGGTTTTACGTGAGGTTGAGACGACGTGCCGCAATCAAGGCCAGGCGGTTTACTGGCTGGTTTTTCAGGACAGGGTCTTGCGACCGATTATGGAAAGAACGAATCCTCCCTCGTTGGGGGAAGTCTGCCAAAGATACGGCATTGAAGACGGGATCAAAGCGTCCAGCATGATTCTGACTGTAAAAAGGCGTTTTCGAGCCACTCTGAAGAAGTACCTTCGTCATTCTGTGACATCTAATGAGGAAGAAGCGGATGAATTTCGTGAGATCATGCAATTTTTCCCAAAATCCATGCTATATAGAGAATAATTTCCGTATCTATTAGTAATGAGCACGAAACCCATATTCAATCCTGATCCGGATCAGTTGGATCGTCTCTTATCCATCGGGAGTGGAACGGAGGCTGAAACACCGGATGTTTGTGAAGACCGAAGCTTGGCTGACCTGGCGGACAAGTGGCTAGTAAGTTCGCTGGGAGAAAATGCATCCCTTCGTGATCCCCTCCTACAGAGATTTTCACGTTTAGGCCCGGTTGAAGAATCATTTGCTGACAAATCGCTCTTCGAATTACTGTTAGAGCCTGAGACAGATATTGCGATCCTCCAGGCCATCAGTTGCTATGCTAAGGAATTGTCACTATTAGTACAGACCGAAAGTGAGAGTATTATCGCAATCGCCATTTACTATGCGGCTATAGCCCGACTCCTGCTATCGCACGATAAGAAAACCAGTGAATACTCATACCAGAGCCTTATGGAATCTTTCGGCGATTTGATCGAGAAAAAATGGATGCCCCGAGAGTTGAAGGAAATGTTCCGTGAGGCTCAAAAGACCTGTCAGGAAAAACTAAGCATCGGGGACGAGGCAGACGAGCTCGATATTAAACGGAAACCGCAGCAGGCCGACGCCCCTCGGTTCTCTGTTCTGGCCGAACAGGCCACATGGGATTTGTCCGCAGAAACTCCTGGCGGTCAGATCGGACGCTACAGGCTCCTCAGCGTCTTGGGCGAAGGTGGGATGGGCATCGTCTATCTGGCCGAGCAGGAAAGCCCCATCAAACGTCGGGTCGCCCTAAAGGTCATCAAGCCGGGCATGGACTCAAAACGGGTGATCGCCCGCTTCGAGGCCGAACGTCAAGCTTTGGCCCTGTTGGATCATCCGAACATTGCTCACGTGTATGACGCCGGGACGACGGAGAGTGCCCGACCTTATTTTGTCATGGAACACGTCAACGGGTTGCCCATCACAGAACACTGTGATCACCATAAACTTCGTATCGAGGATCGGCTCAACTTGTTTCTCCGGGTCTGTCACGCTGTCCAACATGCCCACCAGAAAGGCATCATCCACAGGGACATAAAACCGTCGAATATTCTGGTTTCTGTGGAGGAGGAACGGGCCATTCCGAAGATCATTGACTTCGGGATCGCCAAAGCCCTTGCCCAGCCACTCACTGAGCGGACATTTGCAACTGAGCAGGGCCAGTTGTTCGGTACTCCTGAATATATGAGCCCTGAACAAGCGGACATGGCCGTCGAGGATATTGATACCCGTTCGGACGTCTATTCATTAGGTGTTCTGCTTTATGTGCTTCTGACCGGTGCATTACCCTTTGATTCCAAGACCTTTCGCGAGGGTGGCATCGAGCATATCCGGCAGGTCATCCGGGAAATCAGTCCGAAGACGCCGAGCACCCGGCTGACAAGTCTGGGCCAGAGGGCGCAGCAAGTTGCAGAGAGGCGCCAAACCGAGGTCGCAACACTTACCCGGCGTCTACATAAGGAACTCGAATGGATTCCGCTCAAGGCGATGCACAAGGAGCGCACCAAACGTTATCGGTCTGCATCCGAACTTGCCGATGATATAGAGAACTACCTGAAGGGCGCTCCGCTGATCGCCGGACCACTCAGTCCTGTTTACCAGTTTAAAAAGTTCGTTCGCCGACACAGGGCGTTGATTACAGGCACTGGAGCCGTTCTGGTTGTGCTTGTTGCCGGGATCGTGGTCTCCACACTGCTCACGATTGGTCAAGCCCGCGCCCGTGCCGAGGCGCAGGCCGTGTCTGACTTCCTCCGATTCAGCGTTCTCGAGTCCCTCGATCCTTTCAAAGTAAAGGGCAGGCAGATAACCATCCACACTGTTCTGGATAGAGCGTCGGAGGACCTTCAGGGCAAATTCCAGGACATGCCGATGGCTGAGGCAGAGATACGACACACGATTGGATTTGCATACTGGAGCCTCGGCTTGTATGAACAGCACGAGTTGCACATGAGACGTGCGGTTGACATTTGTCGCGCGCAACTTGGGAACAAGAACCCTAAAACATTGCTGTGGGTTAAGGAACTGGGCTGGGGGTACTTCCATAATAGTCGCTATGAGGAAGCAGAGAGACTGTTCGCAGAGGCAGTGGCGGGCATGCAGCAGGTTCTCGGAGAGGAAGATGAGCGTACGATGCACTGCAAGGGCGCGCTTACCATGGTTTATTGTATGCAGGGGCGTTTCCAGGAAGCCGAGCGGCTCTTCACCCCAGTTCTGGAGGCCGCCCGGCGTATGGGCATCGAGGCGTATTTTCTGGGCGGAGTGGGGTGGGGTTACCGTCTGCAGGGCCGCTACAAGGAGGCCGAGGATCCGTCCACCAAGGCGTTGGAATTCTACCGTCGCCAGCAGGGCAACACGGATTATATTACGCTGCAGTTGATGCGTATTGCTGGCGAGATATACGGGGATATGGGCCGGTACGACGAGGCCGAGAAGCTTCTCCGCGAGGCCTTGAACGGTTGGCGCGATGCGTGGGGCGAGGAACACCAGGAGACGCTTTGGACGACGACTGATCTTGGCTGGCTGTGTTACAGCCAGGGTAGGTACGACGAAGCCCAATCGCTTTTTGACAAGACGCTGAAAATGGCTCGCCGGACGGTCGGTGATGAACACTTCGTGACCGCACAGTCTATGCATGGCCTTGGCACGGTTTACTTAACTCAGGGGCAGTATGACCAAGCCGAGCCACTTTTGACTAACGCATGGAAGATCCTATGCGGTATCCTGAGCGAGGAGAATTGGGCTTCCCTTTCCGTAAAGAACACCTTGGGCAGACTGTACACGGCCCAGGGTCATTACGCTAAAGCGGAAAGGTTGTATCTTGAGACGACAGAGGCCCAATGCCGCAAGTTAGGTGACAATCATCCGGACACACTAGAATCTAAAAACGATCTTGCTGTGCTATACAAAGAGCAAGGTGACTACGATAAGGCAGAACCACTACTGCTCGAAGCCATCGAAGGTCGCCGCCTCAAACTCGGTGACACCCATCCACACACATTAGAGACTTGGCATAACCTAATCGAACTCTACAAAGCCTGGAACAAGCCAGAAAAAGCCAAAGAGTGGCGAGCGAAGCTGCCATAATCTTAGTGCTTTATGGGAAGACGGAGAAAGGCCGCTTGTCCCTTGGAAGATATTCCGGAGATGGCCGGAACACCACTCAGATCGTCTTGAGCACGATCCCGACAATCGCCAAGACCAGGGCCAAATTCATGGATACGACGAAAGAATAGAACCACGGCCCCGGCCGGCCGCTCTCCTGCATCGTGATCTTGCGGTATTGGCGGACATATTTCAGGATCAGGAGTCTGATGAACACATAATTGATCTTGACGCCGCGCCGGGCCAGAAACGCGGTAATCACGATGGACGATACCACACCCCACACGGCGCTCGCGAGAGCCAGGATAAGAAATGTATTGCTCATGGCCATTTCACTTTCCTAATAGAGTAGCAGGCCGGACTCAAAGCCCATGCCGCCTATGTGTTCTTCTATATCTAAGAACGCTCGTATTGGCTTTCTGTTGCAAATTCTGGGCGAAATTTCTCGACATTCCAAAAAAAAATCCACATTCATTTTAGTGCTTGATTCGCGGATGCGGTTCGGGTCTAATAATCGTGCGATGCGAATAGGCACGTGCAAAGGGCTGGGAACGGAGCACAGAAAACGGTGATTCGCCCAGATGAAATGTAAGCACACATTTTGAAAGGAGTAGAAAATGAAAAAGCTGATGTTTCTCATTCTGGTGATATCTTTCGGGTGCGGCCCGGCGCTGGCACTTACCCGAATGGGCCCCCCCACCGCCACGCTCGAGCTGGGGCAATTTGCCCTCGTGGCGGAGTACACGTACAGCGAGAATGACGTCGACCGCGAAGGCACCCCGCGAGATCGTACCGTCACGCTGAATACGCTGCTTGGAAGACTGTCCTACGGAGTCACAGATGACTGTGAGCTCTATGTCCGGGGTGGAACAGGAGGGGGCAGTGCCTGGATCCCCATTACCCTCGGAGCGGGGGCCAAGTGGACTTTCTACCAGGAGGCAGAATTTCCTTTGGGCGCTGTGTTTCAGCTCCACTGGTTTCCGGGCACGACCTTCGCGACGGAGCTTGACTTGTACGAGGTTCAGATAGCGGCCGGCACCACCTACCGCTTCGACAGGTTCTCCGTTTACGGAGGGCCCTTCTTGCATTTCCTGCGAGGTGAAGAAGACAGCAGCCTGTTTCGCACGCATATCGATTTGGAAGAGGAATCCGTGCTCGGTGTCTATGTCGGAGCCCGCGCGGACGTGACCAGCCGCGTCGGCCTCGACATTGAGCTCCAGGTCACCGGTGACGCCTATGGCGTGGCACTCGGCGTACCTTTCAGGTTCTGAGCACAAAGGTGTTCCCTGAGCTGTCGCCGGGCTGAAGGCAACGCACGGAACGGTTGAATGATCGTCTGGCCTTTCAAAAGGAGAGCAAGATGGCGGGAAGTGTATACAAGGTGATCGAGCTTGTCGGCACGAGCACGGAGTCGTGGGAAAAGGCTGCCGAGGCGGCCGTGGAGACGGCCGCCAAGAGCCTGCGAGACCTGCGGATTGCGGAAATCGCCCAGTTGGATATGCAACTCGAAGACGGCAAAGTCAAGGCCTACCGGGCAAAGGTCAAGGTCTCCTTCAAATACCACGGCGACGATTAGGCGGTCATTCACGTCGACCACGTGTATTCTGGCAGTACACACAATGGTGACCGTCACGAACAATCTCCTCGTGTCGCAGAAAAAGGGCTGGCGGTGTCTCAAACTGCCAGCCCTGTGACTATATTGGGCGTTTTGTCCCTCGACTTCGCTCAGGATGGTGAGCCTGTCGAACCATTGCTTTCTGACGTTGTTTTCGGCTTCCTCCTGTCTCCAATATGCGACCTATTGAGCCAGTGGAAATTCCTCAAACAGATGCTCCGCGAGAACGATTAGGTCCTCGACATCGACAACGCCGTCCCCCCAAGGCATCGGGCCTATGTCACACAAGGGATAATCTTCGCCCCAATGGTCCACCATGATGCACATGTCGTCGGCATCCACAATTTTATCGCCATTGAAGTCAACGATGGGAATGATGGGTGCCTGATAGATGTCTGTATTCTGAAAATACACCGATAGGTCTGGGCGGGAGGAAGTGAAGTATAGAACCGTACCATCAGGTGAGAGGCGTGGCTGACAATCATACGCAATTGTGCTTATGTCAGATCCGAGATTAACCGGTTCTTCCCAAGGATCTGCGATACTCTTGCGTCGAGTCATCCATATGTCTGATCGACCATGCCCTCCAGGTCGGATTCGGTAGGAGAGATTATCATAATCAGAGAAAAAAAGCAATAGGCCATCGGGTGAGAGGCACGGATAATACTCACCCGCGGTGGTGTTCACCGGCGGTCCCAGGTTCACTGGCTCGTCCCACTCATCGTTTTGGGTGGCTCGGGTCGCCACCCAGATATCGATGACACCATATCCGCCTGGACGATTAGAGCTGAAGTACAGTTCCAGGCCATCCTGTGCAATCCAAGGTGTCATGTCCTGCATAGATGTGTTGATTGGGGGCCCCAGATTAATGGGAGTACTCCAGTCGGAATCCTTGCTATCTCGCGTAGTGACCCATATATCTTGTCGACCATGCCCACCTGCACCCGGCCGAAAGCCGGAAAAGTAGAGTTCCAGGTCATCGCTTGAGAGAGACGCATAAGCATCAATGATGGGCCCATTGACCGTAGGTCCCAGACTCTCGGGAATGGACCAGGGATCGTTGGTGGTAGCTCGTGTAGACACATAAAGATCCCAATTCCCGGATTGTATCCCCCATCTATCGGGTTTTTCGATATAAACTTCTAGCCCATCAGACGAAATACAATTAAAGTACTCAATCTCACTACTATTGACAGGTTCGCCAAAAAGCGTAGGTTCGCCGAAGGTGAAATCCGCTTTCACTGATACACCATAGCCAAGCACAACAAACGACACAATTCCAACTAACACCATCTTCATTCTGTAATGATTCAACCCTTCCATTTTGTACCTACCTATATATTGAAGTTAATTCTTTTTGTTATTGACCCTATTGGATCACCTTTGCTTCTACTTGCCCGAAAAGGGCTTTAGCTGATCTTACCGTCCTTACTGGAGTGGTAAAGGTTCCTCATCTGTCCAGTGTAATACCATGATTTCTAGGTCAGTTCTATTGACTTGGCCGTCGCCATTGATATCTCCTGCAACAATGGTGTCACAGACCGGCTCACCAAAATAGGACTTACTGGCTTTGAGCGTACCGCCGTAGGCACCCATATTGACGAAGCCGCCGTTCGGAAAGGATTCCCACCCGATCGGACTCATGGGATCCCCGGCATCAATACACGGACTCGTTACATCATCATGAACCCACGTCTGGCTTTCGGAGTCCCAGCGACCGGCTTGCGACTTGAGATAGTAGTTGTCGTTTTCTGGATCTGCGAAACATGGAGCAAAATTCATATTGGCTTCGCCCGACCAGCCGCCCTGCACGTCGCTATAGGTAACAGTTGTCGAACAACCGTTGCCATTGTGTATTTGTGACCCGGTGTTACCCCAGAAGATGCAGTTGGTCAGCATCGGGTGGCAGTTATCCCAGTTGGCCATCCCGCCGCCACTCCGAGCCGCGTTCCCGCAGAACGTGCAGTTAATCAACATCGGGCTGCAGTTCTTCCAGTTGTTCACCCCTCCACCATCTTCATCTGGCGAGTTCCCGATGAACAAACAATTCGTCAACATCGGGTTGCTGAAGTCGTAGTTCCACATTCCGCCGCCGTCCCATCCTGCTGAGTTGCCAGTGAATGTGCAGTTGGTCAACGTCGGGCTACTCGCCCAGTTGGCCATCCCGCCGCCTTGCCCGCCGACCAATCGAGCCGCGTTGCCGCTGAACGTGCAATTGGTCAGCGTTGGATTGCAGAAGTAGGAGTTCCCCATCCCACCGCCGAAGTGGGCCACGTTGCCGTAGAAGATGCAGTTGGTCAGCATCGGGCTGCCTTTGTAGTTATACATCCCGCCGCCCTTATCGTACGGATTAGAACCGTCAGCATTGCCGGCAGTAATGGTAAAGCCGTCCAATACTGCGGTTTCGTTTGTTTCGCTGCCGGTAACAATGTGGTAGCTGTTCTCGTCATTGTTGGCAAAGCCCTGCCCATCATCACCCAGCAGGTCGCCGCTCAGGATCGTCTCATACACCTCGATATCCCGGGCATTGGGTTCTGGCTCACCGAATCCCGCATAACCACCCTTAATCGTCACGCCATTTCTAAGCTCAAACGTTGCGAACCGATCACCAGTGCCGGTGGGATTGCCCGCATTCGCATCGGGGTTGTAAATGCCGCCGGCCACCCAGATTTGATCCCCGGATATGCCTGTACCCAGGCCATCCTGAAGATACTTGTAAGCTGTGTCCCAAGTTTGCCCATCTCCTCCCGGCGACGCATCCGCGTCAACGTAGATGATTTTTGCACCAACTGTTGATACCATCGCTAACAGAAACAATGACATTAAGAGGGATGTTTTTAGATTTCTTTTTTTGATCATTTTCAATCTCCTTAAAAAAGGTATGCCCACGTCCAATACCAAAACCGAAATGGCTAAGATTCTTGTCGTTTTCATCTTTTATTCCTTTCAAAAGGGCTGATACTCTTATGCTGCACCTACTTTTTGCCATCTAATCAAAAGCCCGTGCCTTAAATATTCATCGCCAATGGCGGACTTTTCAAACGCTGCCAAAGGCTTGTTTTCCAAACGTCTCTACATATAAACACGAAGAAAATTTTCGATCTTGCGCGAAATCCTGTGCTTTTCTTCATTTTCTGCACCTAATAAGCCAATCCGTCCACAATTACTTGACATGAAACCGGTTATAGTTTATATTGAGCCATATGTGTATCCGGTACTCTGTACTATGAGGCTCAATTGACATCGGCCATCATGGGATAGATAAGACGTGCTGAGACCATAGGTGTGTAATTAGCAGGAGCGCCGTTCATGCGACGAGATGATTACACAGACATGGGGGGTACAAGGGAGGCATTCCTCACCACGCATTGGTCCATTATCGAGCAAGCCGGATCGGAAGATCAAGACAAGAGCCAAGCTTTAATCGGCTTTCTTTTAAGTCAGTATTGGAAGCCTGTTTATTGCTATCTGCGTCGCAAGGGACACGACAACGAGCAGGCGAAGGATCTGACACAGGGTTTTTTTCATGAGGTGGTGCTCGGTCGGAATTTGGTGAAAAAAACCGACCGATCTGGGGGACGATTCCGGTCCTTTTTATTGGTCGCCCTGAACCGATACGTTATTGACGTGAAGCGCGAGGAGGTTGCTCGCAAACGGATACCGAATGATAGACTTATTCCATTGGATGCGGTCGAGCCGCCCGAGCTGCCTCAAACCCTCGGACAGCCGGCGGCCGAAGACGCCTTTAACTATGCCTGGGTGTCGGTATTGCTCGAACAAGTACTGGAAGACGTGGAAACAGAATGTCGAAAAGACGGAAAGAGCATTTATTGGAACGTTTTCCGGGACAGAGTGGTGCAACCCATCATGAACAGAAACGAATCCCCTCCCTTGCGCGAGATTTGTGACAAATACGGAATTGAGAATGATGCAAAGGCCTCGAACATGATCGTGACGGTGAAGCGGCGCTTTCAGGCTGCCTTGCGAAAACATCTGCGCCATTCGGTTGTGTCGGATGAATACATAAACGACGAGTTTAAAGAATTAAGAAAATTCTTCCCGAAAATGGCGCAAGATAAGAGATAGTTTACGTACTTATTATTAGTACCGGATATATTTAGCATTTCCCGAGAGAAATCAAAAACATGGATAAGACATCGGTATTTGGCTTGGATCCGGATCAGTTGGACGAGCTTCTATCCTTAGGCTCTGACATTGTTGATGGGTCTGATCCGGAGCGGAAGGCCATTGCGCCGGATCCTTCAGAAATACTTGTCGAACTGCCCGGCTCTTGGATTGGGCAGTATCAACTGCTTAGAGTTCTCGGCGAGGGGGGCATGGGGATTGTATATCAGGCCAAGCAGGAGCACCCAATCAAACGAGATGTGGCGCTGAAGATCATCAAGCTCGGCATGGACACCAAGCAAGTCATTGCTCGCTTTGAGGCTGAACGTCAGGCCCTTGCCCTCTTGGACCACCCTAAAATCGCCCATGTCTATGACGCTGGGACGACGGAGACGGGCCGACCTTATTTCGTCATGGAGTATGTCAAGGGCCTGTCTATTACCGAGCATTGTGACCGTCACAAGCTGACGATCGAAGATCGGCTCAATCTGTTCCGACAAATCTGTCTCGCCGTTCATCATGCCCATCAGAAAGGAATTATTCACCGCGATATTAAGCCGTCGAACATTCTGGTCTCGACCGAGGATGATAAGGCTACACCGAAGATCATCGACTTTGGCGTCGCCAAAGCCGTTGCTCAGCGATTGACTGAACGAACATTGGCTACGGAGGGAAGCCAATTGCTTGGTACGCCGGAGTACATGAGTCCTGAGCAGGCCGATATAGCGACTGAGGATATCGATACCCGTTCTGATATCTATTCGTTGGGCGTGTTGCTGTATGTTCTGCTCACAGGCTGTTTGCCCTACGATTCCGATACACTTCGTACAGGCGGCATCGAACATATCCGGCAGATTATTCAAGAGACAGACCCCAAGACACCAAGCATACGCCTGAGAAATCTGGGTAAGGATGCCATAGAGGTTGCGAACAGCCGCCAGACGGATATAGCTACGCTTGCTCAAAAGCTACATAAAGAGCTTGAATGGATTCCCCTCAAGGCGATGCGTAAAGAACGCGCTGAACGCTATCGCTCGGCCTCGGAACTCGCAGACGATATAGAGAATTATTTGAACGGCGAGCCTCTGATCGCTGGTCCACCTGGAATGGGTTACAAATTGAGGAAATTTGTGCGACGTAACCGCATATTAGTAAGTGGTATCGCTGCATTGCTGGTCGTGCTTATTGCGGGCGTAGTCGTTTCTACGATTTTCGCCATCGGCCAGGCCCGCGCTCGTACGGAGGCGGAGCTCATTTCTGACTTCCTCGGGAATGACGTTCTGGCCTCGGTTGGTCCAGGCAAGACAAAGGGCAAGGATGTAACCTTTAAATATGTTCTTGATGCAGCATCGGAGAATCTTGAGGGCAGGTTCAAGGACCAGCCGCTCGTCGAGGCATACATCAGCTTTATAATCGGCCGGACATATCGTCATCTTGGCGAGTTAACGAAGGCTGAACAACACTACGAGCGCGCCATCCAGCTCTATCAGCGGAACATTGGTGATAGGCATCCGGATACACTATGGGTAATGACTCAACTTGGCTGGGTTTACTGGGACCAGGGTCAGTATCGCGACATGCAACGCCAGTTCACCGAGACTCTCCAAATCAGTCAACGTATACACGATGTGATCCCATCCCTAGGAGCCATGAATGGCCTTGCCTATTCGTACTTGTGCCTTGGTAAATACAAAGATGCGGAATTGTTGTACGACAAGTTATTTAAGATAGTTCAGAACGAGCTGGGAGAAAAGAATGTTCCTGACCTTTTTTACTTCAAGTCCAACCTTGCCCAAGTGTACACATTTCAAGGCCGGTATGGAGAGGCGGAGCAGCTTTTTGCGGAGGTAATGAAGACTGCTAAGTACCGTGAGGAAGCAAGCCACTTTGAGTTCTACCAGACGACCACGATGGCCGATATGTATAGAGAGTGGGGCCGGTACAAGCAAGCTGAGTCGTTGTATGTCAAGACATTGGAGAAGGAGCGCCTTGTATTGGGCAACGAGCACGTGTGGACGTTGTTCTGTATGTACGGTCTTGCACGCCTATATACGGCCCAAAACCGTTATGAGCAGGCAAAGAATCTGTTCACTGAGATGCTGGATATTGCACCTCACCGACTGGGCGAAGAAAATCCGAACACCCTCAGCTATATGAACGGCTATGCCGTGTTACTTACAAAGCAAAGGCGATACGATGAAGCGGAGCCTCTGTTCAAAAAGGCATTGGAGGGCAGGCGGCAGACGTTATATGAAGACCATCCAGACACCCTGGAATCCAAGAACGACCTGGCTATGCTACACAAAGAGCAAGGTGATTACGCTAAAGCAGAACCACTCCTTCTCGAAGCCCTCGAAGGCCGACGTCTGAAACTCAGTGATACTCACCCACACACAATCGAGTCATGGAACAACCTCATCGCCCTCTACGAAGCCTGGAACAAACCGGAACAGGCCGAACAATGGAAAGTTAAGCTGTCGGAATCCCGATCACGTCCTTGAAGCACTTTGGGACGCGAGAGGCCTCTTAACAAGGGCGAGACCAAGCCGGAAAAGGCCAACCAATGGCGAGCACAACTGCCGCAGCCTGCCGTATGTATGAATGCGCCTAATGTGGCTTCAATGTGGAGCGAATGTTGAACGAGCGTGCACCAAGTTTTCGGAGGCAATCCCGATCCAAGGTGTTCCTGAAATCGGGGAAAACGGCCTTATCATCATGCTGTGATCGGAGTCGCCACCGCGGACGAGGTCAAAAAATTTGGCCCTTGACAAGAATCTGTTCCGGTCAGAGAATTCCTAACCGTGTACTTCGATATGTCCTTTGAAGTAAAAAGGTAACGAATCTCAGAAGGGGCATCGGAAACCTCTTCAACGACATATTTTAGTCAGTACGATGCAAGAGAGTTTGGAAAAAGTCAGATTTTCTATTTGACAAGCTTGCGGAAGCTGCGATAGCATTCAAGCGCTTTGTTTGGCCTGCGCAATAACGATTGGAGTTGGATCGTTATTGGAGGCAGGAGATGAGGCTACGTGCCAGCCTCGTACGTTTCTGCTGTTGAGGATAGGGTGATGAGAGTGCCTAAGTTCCTTTTCTTCGGAAATGCCGGCGATAGCGCAAAGGTGCTCCACAGACAAAGCAAAGGCGCGCAGAAGCGAGCCAGTTTCTCCGTTGAGCAGCTTGAGAAGCGGCTGCTTTTGTCCGCCACGACCGGTGCTGAGGATGAGCTATCATCGCTCGTATCGTCACATTTCTATCAAGACGAAGTCTATCATCCACTGGCCATTGTGGTGGAAGGCTGCGAGTCGCCAAACGATAAAGACGACAGCGATGAGCCTGTTCAATGGACCGAGCTTTCCGACCATCTCAGTTTCTCACCCGAGCCGATTATTCAGATCGAACTGGACTCCAGCGATTCTGAGGGCGATCTTGCTGAATCCTTAGACGATGATCTTGTGCCTCGAGCTGACCTGCAGGATGACAATGCCGAAAGCATGGGGTTCGATCTGTCTCAGGAAGTGAGGGATTCAGGCACAGAGTGGGATCTACTGGCTCCAGAATGTAGCGCTTTTCCTTCAAATTCAACAGGGGGTTTAGAGGACTTGTCTTCTGGTATGGTGGATTCTGATAATGACAATTCCTCGACAGAACAGTTTGTTGAAACGCTTCTTGCGGCTAATCCGCCACCGACATGGGCTGGGATCGCTCGGGCGCAACCGTTTGTTTTTGACATGTCCCCAAGCGTGACCGAAGTAACCTTGCGTGTGGGCCCGTCGGTGGTCCAAATTCTCGATGCGGGGACAGTTC
>SMTZ1_10004238_pt1 | contig 14439 bp, 14 predicted proteins | sample DeeMarSWOR136_30_FD_25667 | JGI IMG/M metagenome (IMG submission 25667) | reverse complement strand
CGGTTCGCGGACGCCTCTTTTTTTGACATTTTTGACTTCCCCTTCCTGGCCGGGGATCCAAAAACAGCGCTCCAGGATCCCCTGACTGTCGTTCTCACTCAGTCCGCATCCGCCCGCTATTTCGGCAAACAAAATCCAGTGGGCAAAATCCTTCATTTCGAAGATACAAAAAGAGATTTCAAAGTGACCGGCCTCATCCAAGATCTCCCTCCCCAGTCCCATCTCCAATTCGACTTTTTGGCCTCTCTCATTACCTCCTCCAATGCCTACAGCAAGCGGTGGATGCAGCATAACTATTTCACCTATGTTCGCCTCCATGAACAGGCTGATCCCGAGGCCCTGGAAGCCAAGTTTCCAGATTTCTTCAACCGCCACTACAGTCCACAATTCCGGGCCGAGACCGGCAAAAGCCTGGAGGACTATCTGGCCAAGGAGGGCTATTATTCTTCCTACATCCTGGAACCGCTAAAGGATATCCATCTCAACAAGAATGTAACAGACAACCTTTCTCTCAAGGGGAGTTCGTCCGATCTTTTCATCTTCGCCACCATCGCCGTCTTCACTCTCCTCATTGCCTGCATCAACTTCATGAATCTGTCCACAGCCCGCTTCACCCACCGCTCCAAGGAAGTGGGGATCCGCAAGGTCCTGGGGTCCAGCCGGAAACAGCTCATCGGGCAGTTCCTGACCGAATCCGTGGGGCTGAGTCTTGTTGCCTTCGCTCTGGCCCTGGTGGTTATTCTCATCCTCCTCCCCTCCTTTGCCAGGCTGACCGAGCGGCAGATCCAATTCTCGAATCTTATGGATCCCACATTCCTGATTCCGATGATTTGTGTTTTGTTTGCCGTGGGAGTGTTCGCCGGCAGCTACCCGGCCTTATTCCTTTCCTCCTTTCCTCCGACCCAGACGATCAAGGGGCCTGTCAGCGTGCGGGGGAAAAAACATTTGTTTTTACGCAGGGGCCTGGTTATTTTACAGTTCACGATCACTTTTTTTGTCTGCCTGGGCACACTGGTGGTTTTACGCCAGCTCCATTTTGTCCAAAACCGGGATTTGGGGTTCGATAAAGAGCACATCGTCATCATTCACAGGGCTGACGCACTGCGGCCCGAACGTTTGGCCTTCAAGCAATCTTTACTCCGTTACCCAGATATTTTGGCTGTCTCCCACAGCGAATCTCTGCCCGGACGCCACTTCGACCCTACCACCCACCGTCTTGAGGGAAGCCCTCCCACAGAGGAATACCGTTTGATGACAATGTATGCGGATGAGGATTTTGCGTCCCTCTTGGGGCTGGAAGTGGCGCAGGGACGGTATTTTGACTCCCGCATTCCCACCGACGCCACCTCCGCCGTGGTCATCAACGAGGCAGCGGCCCGAGCCATGGGTCTTTCAGATCCTGTCGGCAAGCGGATTCACAAAGAATGGGGTGGGGCCAAACAAGGAGAGTTCGTGACCATTATCGGCGTTCTGAAGGATTTTCACTTCGCCTCCCTGCATCAGGAGATTCAACCCATGATTATCCGCCCCTTTATGGACCGGTGGTGGAACTACACCTCCATTAAGATCCGCTCGGATAACATTCCGCGAACCCTGGGGCTCATCGAATCGGAATGGAAAACCTTTACCGGCGGACAGCCCTTCGAGTATTCCTTCCTGGACAGCGACTTTGACCGCCTGTACAAGGCCGAGCAGCGGACCGGACGCATTTTTGGGATTTTCGGCTTCCTCGCCCTGTTTGTGGCCTGTCTGGGCTTATTTGGACTCCTCTCCTTTACTGTGGAACGGCGCACCAAAGAAATCGGCGTCCGCAAGATTCTGGGTGCCTCTGTGGCTCAGATCACCGCCCTGATCACTCAGGAGGTATTTATCCTGATTCTGGTCGCTTCTTTTGTTGCCGCACCTGTGACCTATCTCGTCATGCAGAAATGGCTTCAGAACTTTGCCTACCGCATTCCCATGAGCGGAATTATGTTTCTGGTCACCGCTCTGTTTTTGATGATGGCGGCCTTGATGTCCGTGGGCTTCCGCGCTATCAAAGCTGCCACCGCAAATCCTTCGGAATCTCTGAAGTATGAATGAGAGAGAAAATAATCGGACAGCTTAGTGGATAAAAATTCTAAGCTCTCAGATGTGCTAAAAATATAAAAAATGCAGGGAAAAAATCATGATTGACCTGACCCTCAATGAGACTGTCGTGCTCCTGGCCGTCCTGCGGTTGAAAGAGAATGCCTACGGAGTGGCCATTCGGGAGGAAATAGCCAAGATCACCCAAACCACTGTGACCTACGGCACCCTCTACAGCTATCTCGACCAGTTGTTCCGGAAGGGCTTTCTGGCAAAGAACCTTGGGAGGCCAACGCCAGAAAGAGGCGGACGGCGCAAGATCTACCACCGCCTCACTCCGAAAGGGCGAAAAGCCTTGAGCAAGGCCTACGAGATCCAGAAGACGCTGATGGATGAAATCGGAAACTGGATGGTCGAATTCACCTGATCCCCCGATAGGAAAGCCTCACATCCAAACCAATATGACCAGTGTCTCCTCGGCTGTTATCAGGAGGTAGTTCTGGAAGCCTGGTGCCGGAGGTGGGATTCGAACCCACACTCTTGTCGCCAAGAACTGGATTTTGAGTCCAGCGCGTCTGCCAATTTCGCCACTCCGGCGTCATCCTATTTTTATCACTTTTGTGTTTTCCGGTCAATGAGAAGCATCGCAGTCGAAGCCCGTTGCCGTTTCTAAAATTATTTTTTACAATTAACATGGACGCAAAAAATGACATGACAAAATATGAAGGGGGCTTGAGGGCGGCCTCAGCGCCGACCATTGATTGTCACATCATTTATTATGCTCGCAATAATTAAGCTGTGAAAAAGATCATCTTCTGGGACTGGACAGGAACATTGGCCGATGAGTCTCGGCTGGATAAGGCCTTCTGCCGGAGTATTGAAGAGGCCATCTCCAAGAAGAAGAACATCCCCTTCCAGGAGGCAGAGAATGCTTTTAATGATTACCTCAAAAGCCTCGAGAACACCTGGGAATGGCATGACTATGTCCGTCATGGCCAACACTTCGGTCTGGACTGGGCGCAGCTCCAGGAAAGACACTTGGATAAACTCAGGCTGCTTCCTGATACTGAGAAAATTTTAAGGTTTGCTAAAGAAAAGGACTACAAAAATATCCTGGCCACAAATGCTGTTCGTAAGGTCATCATTCTACGCCTTGAGTATACTGGCCTCACCCCCCACTTTGACAGTATAATAGCTTCGGATGACGTTCAGGCTCTAAAATCGGAGGGAAAACATTTCAGACACGGGCTGAAAATTTTGAATGGTTCGGCGCCCCTTTCCTTCTCCATCGGGAATAACCCTGTCCAGGATATCATCCCGGCCAAGCGGCTGCACCTGAAGACGATTTTATGTGAATTCGGGCAGAATTTGACTCATTACCATTCCCCACATATTCTCGGCAATTACAGCGAGACAGCAACGCCGGATTACAGGATTCGAAATCTCACGGAGGTAAAAAATCTTATTTAGACAACCCATTGTTTTTTGCCTAAATTGTCATCAGATAAGAAAGGATTCTATCTAGCATAAGTGTGAACATGGCCAAGCCATTGTGTCCCTACTTCGGAAAATGCGGCGGCTGCTCTTTTCAGGATGTCGACTATGCCGAGCAGCTTGAAACGAAGAAACAAAGAATACTCGAAGCGGTCGATGTCGAAGACATCCAGGTCTTTTCAGGACGAGAATATTTCTACCGGCACCGGATGGATCTGGTCTTTCATGAGGGGGGGCTGGGCTTTAAAGAAAGAGGAGCCTGGTACAACATCGTAGACGTTGAACGGTGTGTCATTTCCGACGAAAAGCTGAACGAGTTTATCAGAGAAATCCGAGCATTCTTCTCCGGTGTCGATGTTTTTCATGTCAAAAAAAAGAGAGGCACATTCCGGTACGCTGTGATCCGGACGCCGCCGACCGATTCCTCAATCTCGATCGTCCTCAACCAGGAATCCCCTGGATTGGAAGAAGCTGAGGCAAAGATACGAGAATTCGCAAAAATCACCTCGGCCTACAATGTCCTGATGACCCTGGTCCCACCCAACAGAGGAGTGAGTGTTTCAGAGGAATTCACCGTGATCAAGGGAAGAGAAATGCTTAAAGAGGAATATGTAGGGAAGAAGTTTTGGTATCCCATCCAGGGTTTCTTCCAGAACAACCACGATGTTGCCGAGAAAATGCACATTTACATCAACGGGCTGTTCAGAGAGCATAAAACTCAAAACGCTCATCTGCTCGACCTTTATGGGGGGGTGGGGACATTCGCTCTCGTTAACGCAAAACTTTTTAAAGAAGTCGTGAGTATTGAAAATTCAGAGCGCGCCGTCGAGGCAGCAGAGAAAAATATCGAAGAAAACAAAGTTGACAACGTTCATCCCCTTCTCCAAGACAGCAAACAGCTCAAGCAGATTGAATTGGGAAAGCCGCTTTTCGTCGTCGTCGACCCGCCGAGAACCGGAATCCATCCCAGGGCAGTTAAGAGACTTAACGAGCTCAAGCCAGAGGCTATCATCTATGTCTCCTGCAATGTCAACCAGCTTCGGGATGACCTCGGAAAGCTGGTGTGGTATAAGATTAAAAGTGCGGCACTCTTCGACCTTTTCCCACAGACACCCCACATAGAGACAGTGGCAGAACTTATTCCTCAGGGATAGCGCGGCTCTTGGCTTTTATTTCCTGTGGAGCTCGAGAAGATCCAGGGCCTTGATGGCCAGATCGAAGAGATGCTTGTGGGCCTGATGGCCGTTCGTCAAAACGGCAAAACCCATCTTTTTTTCCAGGTTGCCGGCCAAAAACGCAGTGTAGCCGGAGACACTGCCGCTGTGAGCGAAGAGGGTGTCCCCTTTTCTCTGGGAAATCCACCAGGTCAGGCCGAATCCCGTCGTCTCGTTCAGCCAGCCGGCGCTTATTCGCTGTCGAAACTGGTCGTACTGGCGGGTCATGACTTGCTGGAATGTCTCATCGCTTATCAGGTGGTGTTCTTTATAGACACCGCGATTGAGGTTGGCGATCAGCCAATGAGCCTGATTGGTTACTGTGCCGTAGACAATTCCGGCAGGCCAGACATTGGCTTTCAAGCGGACACCTGGCTTGTGATGTCCTGTCTTGCGGTCGACGATGTAAGGGATAGACAGCCGCTCTTCCATATCCTGACGGGGAAAAAAATCCGTATCCTCCATTTCCAAGGGCTTAAAGATGTGGTCTCTGATGTACTTCTTATAAGGAGTCCCTGAAAACTTTTCGATAAAATAAGCCACTAAGGTATAGGCCATGTTTGAGTATTCGGTTTTGGTCATGGTGGGCTGCTTGAGTTTCAGGGACTTTGTGAGGTAATCCTTGAGAGAAAGGGGCACTGTGTCGCCCCAAACAGGATGAGGGCCGAAATCGGCGGGGAGACCGGAGGTGTGACTCAGCAGGTGACGGAAGGTGACCGGATGGGCTGGATCCTCACCCTGGATTTTAAACTCGGTCAGGAAATCATTCACCCGGTCATCCAGCTTGAATTTCCCCTGCTCCAGCTGCTGAAGCAGGGCGACCATCGACATGGTCTTGAAGGTGGAGCCGATCAGGTAAACGGTGCTGGGGACAGCCGGTGTGTGCGCCCAGAGGTTCGCGTATCCGTAGGCCCCTGTCCAGACGATGCGATCGTCTGAGACAAGGGCCACGGTTGCCGAAGGGACTTTCCCTTCAAGCATCATTTTGTTAATCTCGGTTTCGAGCTTGGGGACCAGGCTGTCGATATCGATTTCCTGGGCGACAGAGATTCTGGGCCAAACCAGCAGCAAGATCACGATCCAAAATCTGATTAAATGCCTGAAAATATGAAGTTTGCGCATCTTTCCTCCTGATGATATCAGGTTTTGAACCAAGATTATACAAAATTGCCGAGATTCTCTCCACTGGATGGCCGATCAACTTGAAAATTTGACTGGTTTACGATTATACTGGCCATTCCCTTTTAAGAAAGCGGGAGGGATGATAATAGAGATGACGGCCAAGAAAAATTCCGGTGAAAACACCGACAGGTTGAAGGCTCTTCATGGTCAAGCTCTCGACAGGTACAGACTCTCCCTCGAAGAAGTCAAGCGGCTGCGGCTGAGCGGCTGGAGAGGGTTCAAGCTCTATCTTCAAAACCCTGAGGGGCGCCTCAGCCGCGAACCTGTGATCAAAGGCATTCACAGCCGAGGCGGGAAGGATGGCGTCAAACCCTGGATGGACCTGGATTATCGGGAAGAACTTGAATTTGAAACCGAAGGGACCCGTTTATCCTTGAGCGAGGTGGAACTCGACCACAAACTCTTCAAGGCTCTCGGAAACATCATTCCCCCTGGAGGACATCTCATGGTTTCCTACGAAGGTAGAGATAAGATTCATGAGGAAACCGTAAAACTGCTGAGCTTAGGCGTTCCGCCCTCCATCACCCCTCTTGGCTGGCTTATCTTTATGGCCGGATTCCAGCTGATTAAGAATTGGTACCTGGCCGAAGGGGGATTCGAAGGGCCGCGGAAGCTGTGGGGAGAGAAAGCTCCTGATGAGCGTTGGGAAAAGATTTTTTTGGACAGGACGGGGCAGCAGGTATCTCAGTTTTTGGAAAGAAGGTCGGACTTACTCCCTCAGGAAGAAGAGGAGGCCGCGCTTCGGAGGGCTGGGGAAATTATGGGGAGGAGATAATTTTTTATATTTCTGGATCCCTGCTTTCGCAGGGACAAGGCTGGATCCCTGTTTACACAGGGATGACGGGAGGGAGACCGGGTCCTTGCTACCCGCCTGCGCGGGCACAGGTTTCGCAGGGATGACGGGAGGGACTGGGTCCCTGCTGGAGCCTGTCCCTGCACCTGCTTCCACAGGTACAGGCTCCGGCAGGTGCGGGGATGACGGAGAGTGGTTGACCTTTTGGCGCTTTTCTGATAAACATTTTGGCTACAGTTCAGTGAACAAAGAAAAAGAAAAGCTCTGCCGTATTGTCGATCGTTTCGCCCAGAAAAAAATCGCCGTCTGGGGGGATTTCATCCTGGACGAGTACCTCTACGGCCACACCCGCCGCATCTCCCGGGAAGCGCCTGTACTCATCCTCTCCTACGAGTCAAGAGAGTTCGCCCTGGGCGGGGCGGGCAATTCCATACTCAACATCAAGGCCCTAAGAGCGACTCCGGTTCCGGTCGGTGTCATCGGAGCTGATCAGTCAGGACACAGAATCCTTCAGATGTTGAAAAAACAATCCGTCTCCACAGAGGGACTGATCAAAGACAAGGACTATAAAACCCCGATGAAAACCCGGATTCTGGCTGGGGAATTGAGCACGAGGAAACAGCAAATCTTGAGGATCGACCAGGAAGTCAAAGTCCCGGATTCGATAGATATCCGAAGAAGGCTTCAAGGCCGACTCAAAAACCTGCAAAAGCGCGTTGATGCTCTACTCATCTCTGACTACAATTATTTTACGGTTAAGGAGTCAATATTCACTTCAATCCTTCCGCATTTCAAGAAAGCCAAAATTCCTGTGACTCTCGACTCCCGTTTCCGTCTTCTTCGATTCAAGGGAGTCACGGCCGCCACACCCAACGAACCGGAAGTGGAGGGGGTCTTGAATGTCAAACTCGACGATAACCTCCAGACTCTTAAACAATCGGGAAGGTATCTCCTCAAAACCTTGAAAGCGAGGTCTCTTCTGATCACCCGGGGATCAAAAGGCATGGCCCTGTTCGAAAAGGATAAACTTCCCTTTCTCATCCCCATCCACGGACCGAAAGATATCGTCGACGTGACCGGGGCTGGAGACACCGTGATCAGCGTTTTCACCCTGGCTTTAGCCTGTGGAGCGACATTCAAGGAAGCCGCTCTCATCGCCAACCATGCCGGCGGGATTGTTGTCATGAAAAGGGGCACCGCCACGCTGACGCCAGAAGAGCTCAAAGAGAGTGTCATTTCCTGAAATTGAAAAAATACTGTTCCCTACCACAGTTGAAAAAAATCGTCGCCGCGGAGCGGAAGAAAGGAAAATGCATCGTCCTCGCCAACGGCTGCTTTGACTTAATCCACGTCGGGCACATCAGATACTTAAAGGGGGCTAAAAACAAGGGGGACATTCTGGTCTTGGCCTTGAACAGTGACGCCTCTATCCGTCAGCTTAAGGGAAAAGGACGGCCTTTCTTGGACGAAAAAAATCGGGTACAGATAATGTCCTCGATTTCTTATGTTGACTACATCACTGTTTTTAAGGAAGAAAACGTGGAGAAAGTGCTTCTTGCCTTAAAACCCGACATCCATGCCAAAGGATCGGACTACACGGCAGAAACCGTTCCTGAAAAAGAGACTGTCCGCAGCTATGGGGGCGCGATCGCGATCACCGGAGGTCCGAAGGTCAGATCCACTTCCCAGCTGATCGATCACATTGTCCTGATAGTGAAGGATCTAAAGCCGACCCAATCGGAAAAATGAACAGTTTTCTGATCATCCGACTCAGCTCGCTCGGCGATATCATCCATACTCTCCCCGCCTTCTCTGCCTTGAGGAAAAATTTTCCGGAAGCAAATATATCATGGGTTGTCGAAGAGAAGGGAAAGGAGATTCTGGATCTTGTTCCAGGGATTGATAGAATCATCACCGTTCGACCAGCCGGATGGCAGATATGGAAAAACAAATTCTGGTCGGAGCTTTCTGGATTTCGAGAAAAAACCAGGGAAAAAAATCAGCTGGCCCTGGATTTCCAGGGGCTTTTGAAGTCCTCGGTTCTCTGCTTTCTTTCTGGAGCCTCCAAACGGTTTGGTTTTCACTGGAAAAACTGCCGGGAACCTCTCGCTTCTCTTTTTTACACCCGAAAACTCCGCAGAATTCCTGAAGATATCCATGTGATCAGGAAGAATTTGATGCTCCTCACCCTGTTCGGGATCGAGGAAGAAAAATATGAATTTCCGCTCGTCCTTCCCGATGAATTAAAGAAAGCCGTCCAAGCAAAGTTAAAAAAAATCGGCTATGAAGAAAATAAGAGACTGGTCATCTTCAATGTCGGCGCGGCTTGGAAGACGAAGAGATGGTTCCCAGAAAGATGGATTCAGGTGATACAGAAACTTGTCAGAGGTAATCTCTTCCCACTCCTGCTGTGGGGAACTGAGGACGAAAAACAACTGGCACTCAAGATCAACAGTCAAACCAATGTCCCTTTGGCCCCATTTCTCTCTCTCACCCAAGTCATGGCCTTAGTCGAGAGAGCCGAACTGCTTATCAGCGGCGACACCTTTGCTCTTCAATTGGCCTGCGCCTTTTCTCGACCCGTTGTCGGCATCTTCGGGCCGACCAACCCGCGTCGCAACGGGCCTTTCGGCTTCCACGATAAAGTGGCCTTCCATGAACTGCAGTGCAGCTACTGCTACAAGAGGAGTTGTTCGAGCTTGGAATGCTTAAAGGCCATCCAACCCGATGACGTGACTCGATTGAGCTTTGAAATCCTGGAGAAACATGCTTAAGAAAACGCTCAAGGAAATCCTTTACAGATGGAGAGTGAGAACAGGTTTTATCTGCATCCTCCTGGCTATCGTTCTTTCCCGGGCGACTCCGCTCTCTCTCCTTGGGGGCGTGGGTATTTGTATTCTGGGACTTTTGCTAAGAACCTGGGGCTGCGGTCATCTCCGGAAGGAGAAAGAACTCACCTGCAGCGGCCCCTATCGTTTCACCCGAAATCCTCTCTATCTGGCTAATCTCATCATAGGGATAAGCATTGTCGTTGCCTCTTGGACCTGGTGGGTGGTTGGGATTTTCTTCGTCTACTTCCTTACCTTCTATCCATTGGTTCTGATGAGGGAAAGGGAAAAGATGAAAATGCTGTTCCCGGAAGAATATGAAGAATTCAGGAAGAAAGTGCCTTTCTTTTTTCCTCTTTTCGGCCGGACCTGTGCCTCTAACGGGAACAGGTTCAGCCTGGACATTTACAAGAAAAATAGAGAATTCAGGGCTCTCCTTGGGGCTGTGGCTTTCTGGCTGGCGATTACGGTAAAGATGATCATTTTTTAGAAAGGAGGAAGATTTATTTTTTCTATCTGGGTCCCTGCTTTCGCAGGGATGACGAATTTATTTAATGGGGACGGTTCTATTTATTTTCTGGATTCTTGCATATGCAGGAACAAGCCTGGATTCCTGCTTCCGCAGGAATGACGGGGAGAAAAAATAGGACCGTCCCCATTATTCCCCATTATGTAGTCCCCATTATGTAAATTTGAATCATGCCGACAAAAGAAAGAATCGAAAAGATTAAAAGGGTTCTGTCTCTCAGACAGCCGGATTTGAGGATTGTCCTGGAAGAAGTTAAAAACATCCATAACGCGAGTGCTGTGGTGAGGACCTGTGATGCGGCAGGAATCCTGTACGTGGACATTATCTCAGCCGCAGAGGAACCTTTTCCGGTCAACGAGGCCGTTTCGACAAGAGCCGAAAAGTGGATAGATTTTTGCTATCATACCTCAACCGAGGCCTGTCTTTGGAAACTCAAGGAAAGAGGATTTAAGATTGCCGCCACGCACCTCACAGAAAAAGCCGTCCCCTACACTGATTTAGATTACGTTCAGCCCTTAGCTATCGTGTTTGGGAACGAGGCTGAGGGGATATCCGATGAGGCCTTGTCATTGGCGGACTACATCATCAAGATTCCGATGCTCGGGATGGTCCAGAGCCTGAACCTCTCTGTCTCGGTCGGAATTATCCTCTACGAGGCGATGAAACAGAGACAGGAAAAGGGTTATTACGGCCTTAGGAGGCTGCCTAAGGAAGAATTCGAGCGATTCGCGAAGGCTTGGCTTACCTCAAAAAATTCTAAGGAATCCGGCTGAAAGAAAAAAAGGAGCGAAAGGATTTCTCCCTTCGCTCCCTGTGAGGAATGGAAACCAGTACAGGGCTAAACTCTTAGGCCCTTGTACATTCCTAGATAACGGCTCAACTTTTTGGCAGCTTCTTGGCTTTGTTCACCTACCCGCTTGGATAATTTCTTCGCTTCTTCGTTCAGTTTCTTCATGTTCTTTTCTACCTCATCCCCATGCTCTTTCCACCAGTCTTTATAGGACTTCTCTAAATTTTCATAATAATCACCCAAGGTATCCCTATAATCATTCCAACCCTGGGAGAATTGGTAGAATAATCCTCTTTCTCTCTTTTCTTCATCGATCTCCACCTTGACCGTCATCTTTTTCTTATCCCTGAGGAACTCGATTTCTAGCTGATCTCCTTTATTTTTCTTCTGGATCAACTCGCTCAACCCGCTAATCTTATCAACCGGTTTACCGTCGGCTTTAATGATAACATCGCCCACCTGGAGTCCGGCCTTCTCTGCAGGACTGTCCTTTTCCACTCTCGACACCAAGAGCCCTCGGCCTTCCTTCACCCCAAAAAACTCTGAGAGTTCCAGGTTGAGCTCTTCGAGGTAGACACCGATAAACTTGCGGGTTTCGAGGAATCGAGGCATAAACTCTCTGTAAAGAGGTTCTCGGGGCTGGAGTGCCTGAGGAGGCTGAGGAACGCCCGGGGATTCTGGGGGAAAGAGTCTGGGGAATTTCAGCGAAAGTTCGCGCCGGATATCCTTTTCGGTATAGAGTCCCAATTTGACCTTGACTTTCTGTTCCTTGCCATCTCTATCAATCTTCAAGGTTACATTGTCTCCTGGTTTTCTCTTCCTGATTTCATCCACCAGCATTTTGCTTTCAGTCAGTTTCTTATCTTCGATCTCGAGAACAACATCCTTCTCCTTCAGTTTGGCTAACTCGGCCGGGCTGTCCTTCTCCACTTGGGCTATCTCCACATTGCCCTCTTCGTTCTCGATAATATTAACACCCAGCCAGCCTCTCTCGACCTTTCCTTTTTCCCTGATTTCATCGCAAATATCGGTCAGAATGGCGACAGGAATAGCCAGGGCCATCCCAGACGAAGGGGCTTCAGCTCTGCTGATGACATAGCCTGAGCCGACCAACTCCTTCTCTCTGAATTCGAAGACAACAGGTTTATCCTCCGAGTAGATGCCCCGCAGCAATCCGACCATTTTCCCTTTTTTGTCGACAACAGGGCTTCCGCTCGAACCCGGGGTTACCCAGACATTCAGACGGAGCTTTTCTTCAGAGATGGAACTTACGATACCCTGAGTGACGGCGGGGGGGGTTTCCGGAGACATGCTGATAACCCCGATCCAAGCTCCGGGAGCAAGGTCCTTCGTCTCCCCCTCTTCGATTGGCGGTAAACCTTTCTCCTCCACTTTGAGCAGGGCCAGATACGTCACCGGATCCATACCCAAGAATTGGGCTTCAACCCTTTTGCCTTCGGAATTTGTCACAAAGATTTCCTCATCATGGGGTGTTATCAGAGCTGTGGTCAGGATAATTCCATCTTTATTGATCACGACCCCTGTGGCCACTTTCCTGGTGAAGTTTCTGGCTTCCACCTTGACAACAGACGGATAGACTTTTTTGGTGATTTCGCTGATGTCACCAGCGTCGTTCTTGAGAGCTGCGGCTGTGTCCACGCTGAAACAGAAGAAGAGGACTAGCAAAAAAAAGGGTAAAACGAGATGACTTTTTAACTTAGCTCTCATTTTGTAATCCTCCCTAAAATTTTAATTCTGCACTGGTTTCGTCACTGATTTGTTCGAGTATATATATGGTCGATGGATCCCGAGAGACACTTCGAATTTCTCGGGTGTAATCCATCGGTTCGATGATGGGGATAAACTCCCTCCCTCTCAATCGATCCGTCTCTTGGAGAGGAGTCGACAAGTCTTTGTCGAGGCCAACGAACCTGACTAGGCCTCTCTCGGGCAGAACAAAAACGTTGATGACGATGAACAGGACTATGATAGCGCTGAACGCTCCGGCCAAAGAAAGACGAAGCTGTCGTGCCCTGAACTGTCTTCTCCGCAGGGAGAGCTGAGCCATAATTTTTTGTTCAAAGTCGGGGGGAGCTTTCACCCTCTCTAACTTTTTCAAGAGATTAAACTCTTCCATATTCTTTCTCCTCATGGTCTATTAAGAAAGTTAGACCTGAAGCTGATTTTTCCAAATTTTTCTTGAGATAATTCCGTCCCCGGCTGATTCTGGCTTTGATGGTTCCAACAGGTTTTTTCAGAATTTGGGCAATTTCTTCCTGAGAAAAGCCCTCGATATCCTTAAGAATCACAGGAATCCTGTAACGCGGATGGAGCGCGTTCAGGGCTTTCCTGACAGTCTTGGACAAGTCAGAATCTGCGCTGTCACCCGTCTTGGGAGACTCGGACACTCGGTTCTCAACTAAATCAAGAGGCACAGTCAACATCCTTCTCGCTCTCTTTAACTCAGTTTTTCCCAAATTAGATGCAATCGAATAAATCCATGAAGAAAACGGAGCGATGGGCCTGTATTTATTCGCTTTGAAGAAGACTCTCATAAAGGTCTCTTGAGAAAGTTCCACAGCCTTTTGGTAATCTCCTGTGAGCTGCCACAAATAATTGACGATTTTGTCCTTGTACATCCTGACGATTTCTCCGAATGCCTGCTCATCGCCGGCTTGGATCCGCTGGACCAGTACTTGTTCATCCATCCTCACTTTGATTAAACCTTTATCCATCTTAATTCGTTGCACCACTGTATATTATTTTTACATCTTCCCCTGCTCTATGCAAGAATCCTATCTAATACGTAGAAAATGGTGCAAGACCTCCCCACATCGTCATCCCTGCGGAACTTGTGCCTGCACCTCCCGAAGCCTATCCCTGCATAGGCAGGGGCAAGTGCAAGCTTCAGCAGGTAGCAGGGATCCAGTCCCCCTCTCGTCATCCCTGCGGAAGCAGGGATGACGTTTTTTAGACTGGTTCCCTGTTTACACAGGGACAAGACTGGTTCCCTGCTTGCGCAGGGACAAGGCTGGGTCCCTGCTTGCGCAGGGATGACATTTTTTATTTGATTCCGAGTTCAAGGAGGGGTTTTTCGGAGTCGACAATGTCCCCCTCGGAGACATAGACCTTTTTCACGTAGCCGTCGATCGAGGATTTGATTTCGTTTTCCATTTTCATCGCCTCGACAATGGCCAGGGTCTGATTCTTCCTCACGGGCTGCTCTTCGGCCACGTTGATCTTGATGACTTTGCCGGGCATGGGCGCCTTGACCATCAGCTTATCGGTTGCGGCCCCTTCCTCGCTTTTCTCCAGCTCCTGCCTTCCCTCATCCGGCTCTCTGATGACAAACTGATTTCCCCCAACGTCAAAGTACTTTTTGTCTTTATCCTGGGCAAAATAAACTTTGTAGGAGCGCCCTCCGAGCAGAATCGAGATCGTGTTGGAGGAGATAAAATCAATATCCGTTTCATAAGTCTTCTCCCCATCGGAGAAAATGAACCTATCTTCCTTCTTCTCGAGTGTTACCTAATGGATCTTAT
>SMTZ1_10004236_pt1 | contig 14444 bp, 12 predicted proteins | sample DeeMarSWOR136_30_FD_25667 | JGI IMG/M metagenome (IMG submission 25667) | reverse complement strand
AGAATAATTCTCACAACCAAAAAAAACATTCGCTAAAGACTTGCTCATGTTGTGCATTTCTTGAATTAAGTTAGGATTGAAAGCGAACGAACATCTATGATAATGGACTCCATCTATAACTTCATATTCTTTCTGACCAGGTCCTAATCTGGTGAAGACATGAACCTCATTTCCTGCTCTTTCTTGAGCGGCTGCTAATTCAGTGACTGCTACAGAAATACCCCCTGCCGTGATCGAATGCAGGGACTCCCAAGATAAATGGGCAATTCTGATATAAACACCTTATAAATTAATATTATTCTTATGCATTATTAATAAAATTTATTACAAATTTCTTATAATATTTAACTAATCTTTCCCACTGCATAAACCAGAATGAAGTATCCCAATAAGTGTAACAACTTGTTTCTAAGATTAACAACATTTTTTTAGCAAAGTTATAAACTGTCATTTGATTTTTCTTCAATTTTTCAGGTTTAATCTTATGGAATTTTTTACTCATATCCAAATTCTTTTTGTTAACTAAACTTCTTCTTGTGCCTTTTGTCCAACTTTCATGGCCACCCACCCATGAGCTACCAGATTCTTTAATTTTTATCTTAGATTTAATTTTTTCTTCTGGATAGTATTTATCTAAAAACTGAGAAATCGTTAGAGAAGAAACTTTATTATCGATCTTCTCCTTAAAGAACCTGAGAAAAGTATTCGGGAAGAATTCATTCATCATTACATTTCCATTCTCACCATCAGATGCAGGAACGACTAAAACTGGCCTTTTCTTTTTAAATATTCTTCCTGCTTCTAAACATTTCTCGTAAACACCATCAGCATCACATCCTGCTTGTTGATCTATAAAATCATACTTCACTTTTATGATAGTAGTTATTCTCTGATTTTTTACAGATAGAATATGAGGTTGACTAGTTAGTTTTATTCTTTCCTCATAACTCATATTTTTTTCTCCTTCTATAGAATCTAGAGGTAATATTAACCATTCATATCCAAAATCTTTGAGAATTTTAATCAACTTTGCTAGTTTGTTCTTATCACCAGGAATTCCCATTTCCGGAAGCCAAAAACCTTTGACATTATTTGAAGCCTTATTACCAAATAATTTCTTGAATACATTTATCCATTCTTCAATCTGCCATCTCCAATCTTCTTCTGGAGTTACAGGAAAATAACAGTGAGAATAGGCAGTTCCTGTAAATTCTATATTAGAAGGATATTTTTGCAAGACTTCATTATACAATTTGATTATATCTCCTATTTTTTCCCCGTTTATTTTTGTCTTTTTAAATGTTCTAGTTAAGTCTTTAAGCCCTTCCAATAATATACCAGAGAAATCTAGCATCATCTTCGGTTTCAATCCATCTTTACATAAATCATTTACATACTTTGCTGGATTCTTGTATGCCCTTGCAATAAGTTTTCCATTCCAACTGGCCTGGGTATCATTAGAAAGCAACATCATCTCTAAGTTGCTGATCAGTCTATTTCTATACCATACTAAAGGTTGGTGCATGTGAAGCCATGGAACATAAATCGCCTGCATATACCCACAAATATTTTTAATATTATAAACCGATATAGGTTATTGTCTTAATAATACATTAAGTTTATTTATGAGAAAATCTAATTTGAAAGAAAGGTATAAAAATGTCACATATAAACCTGTGTTTTGAAGTCCATCAACCAATGAGACTAAAACATTTTCCCTCTTCTACTGATGGACTAAAAGATGAACATCTAGAAGATCACTATCTCAATACAGGACTGAATAAATTTGTTTTTGATAGAGCGGCAAAGAAGTGTTATTGGCCTACTATTCGAATCCTTATGGATAATGTCGACACTTTTAAGAAAGAAAAGAAAAAGTTCAAGTTTTCGTTCAATTTTTCTGGTATCTGGTTGGAACAATGTGAAAAATGGCAGCCAGATTTATTAGATTTTTTAAAACAGCTTGAAAATTCTCACTTAGTTGAATTTTTAGGAAGCACTCACTATCATTCATTAGCAAGTTTGTTTTGTTCCAAGAATGAATTCATAGATCAAATAAAATTACAAAATCAGTTGATGAAAGATTTACTGAACGTTAAACCCAAAATTTTCATCAACACTGAGATGATTTACAACAACTTGATTGCAAAAGCTGTTGAAAATATTGGATACAAAGCTATTTTTACTGAGGGTGTTGACAGAGTATTGGAATGGAGGTCACCAAATTATGTTTATGCACGTGGCCCAGTTTCAGATAAAGACATAAATTTAGAAAAAAGAATCAAGGTTCTACTTAGGAATTACAGACTCAGCGACGATGTAGGATACAGATTTTCATCTAAATCATGGGATGAATGGCCTTTAACTGCAGAAAAGTATGCTATTTGGCTATCTTCGACTCCAGGTCAGATAATAAACATATTCATGGATTTTGAAACTTTTGGAGAACATCATCATGAAGAATCTGGAATATTCTATTTCTTAAAAGCCTTACCGTGGAAGGTATTTGATTGGCAGAATCTTGATTTTACTACACCTTCTGAAGTAGTAAGTAAATATAATCCTATCGGTGAAATTGACGTGCATGAATTTAATACGATATCATGGGCAGACATGGAAAGAGATACTTCTGCTTGGCTCGGTAATTCAATGCAACAAATGGCGTTCGAAGAATTGAAGAAACTTGAACCATTCATAAAACATAATGGAAATGGACATTTACTCAGGCTGTGGAGGTTGCTGCAGCAAAGTGATCATCTCTACTACATGTGTACTAAATGGTGGGGCGATGGTGATGTACACAAATATTTCTCTCCATTCTCAACTCCTCATGACAGCTTCATAAACATGGTTTCTGGTATATCGGAGATAAAAGTGAGGATCGCAAAAGAACTTGGAAAGTTAGAATTAAAGAAATTCAAGGAAGAAAAAATTAAAGATTTGATAAAAAAAGAAGTCGACACGATAAAAAAAATTAAGAAGAAAAAGAAGAAAAAAGAACTCAGACCAGTGATGAATTTAGAAGAAGAAACCTTGAAACCAAAGATTGATACAGTTAAACCACCAACTACGATAGAAAGCATTCTTGTAGAGGATGTGACTTATCCAAAAGCAAGTATCAATTTAAACGGGATAGAGAAAACTTCTAAAGAATTAAAAGAAAGAATAAAATAAACTTATACCTTTCCTTCACATTTTCCAACTATATATCTTGTCTTATCAACAACATCTGGATTAACAGAAATACTGGTTATTCCCCAGCTGAAAAGTTTCTTCGTGAGTTCTGGATAAAAGCTTGGTGCCTGCCCACAGATAGAGCAAGTTACACCATTTTTCTTGCATGTCTTAACTACTCTTTCCAGACACCACAACACAGCCGGGTCGAGTTCGTAGAACCATTTCTCTCCTAATATAGCCGAATCTCTATCAACACCTAGCACTAGCTGAGTCAAGTCATTGCTTCCAATCGAGACACCATCTATACCTTCTTTGATGAATTCTTCTATCAATATAGCTGAAGAAGGAACTTCAACCATTATCCACAGCTTGAACTTTTTATCTTGTTTCAAACCAACTTTTTCTATTAACTTTCTGATTTCTTTTAGTTCCCAAGTAGTTCTAACAAACGGTATCATTAAGTAAACATTATCCAAACCTTCATCTCGAACTTTCTTTATTGCTTTCACTTCAAACTCGAAAACTTCTGGTTCTGTGATGTATCTGGAAGCACCCCTCCAACCAATCATAGGATTAGCTTCCTTAGGTTCAAACTTATCTCCACCCTTTAAGCCAGCATACTCGTTAGTCTTGAAATCCAATGCTCTGTAAACGACTGGTCTAGGATAGAAAGTTTTAGCAACTTTAGCAATACCCTTTGCAAACTTATCGATTAATTCCTCTTCACCACCTTCTTCAATCAGAAGTTTTGGATGCTTCCCTAATTCGGCAGCCATGAACTCTGCTCTGAATAAACCGATACCATCAATTTTCAAGTCTTTATACTTCTCAGCCATATCCGGCTCTCCTAGATTCATGTATATTTTGGTATCAGTCTTCACATACTCATATTTCTCTTCCTCTTCAACTTCTATCTCAACTTTTCCAGGATAAACTAGTCCTTCACTACCACTAACTGTTATTACGTCACCCTCTTTCAATTTATTGGTTGCTTCTCTAGTTCCTACGACACAAACTACACCCAATTCCCTAGAAACTATGGCAGCATGACTAGTCTGTCCTCCCTCGTCTGTGACTATTCCAGTAGCTCTTTTCATAGCTGGAACAAAATCAGGGTTAGTCATTTTCGTGACTAGTATATCTCCTTTTTGAATCTTATTCAATTCTGAAGGATCGTTAACAATCTTTACTACGCCTGTAGCAACACCAGGACATGCAGAAATTCCTTTTAGGATAGGTTCAACTTCAGTTTTAAATTTCGCCTTTTTAACACCCTCTTCAAAGAACACAGTTACAGGTCTTGTTTGAACAAGATAGATATTCCCTTTTTCAGCAACCCATTCAAAGTCTTGTGGTAAATCATAATGTTTTGTAAGTTTAATCGCCAAATCATACAATTGTTTTAACTCATCATCATTTAGACATGCAATTTCTTGTTTCTCTTTTGGTACTTTTACTTCCTTTAAACCACCTTTCTTTTTATCTAAGATTCTCATCTCACCTTTTTTACTGATTTTCTTTTCAAGGATTTTTCCTGTTTTTTTATCGATAACAAAATCATCAGGTGTAACTGAACCAGAGACTACTGATTCACCTTGTCCCCAAGAACCTTCTATCAATATCTTATCTTTCTCACCAGTCGAAGGATAAATAGTAAAACCTACACCAGCTTTTTCAGAATCTATTTGTTTCTGTACTGGTACAGCAATCAAGACTTTCTCATGTTCAAAACCTTTACTAGCTCTGTAGAAAGTAGCTCTAGCAGTGAATAAAGAGGACCAACATTCTTTTACTGAATCAATTACATTCTTTGCTCCTTTAATATTCAAAAGAGTAAGTTGTTGACCTGCAAAACTTGCACCAGGTAAATCTTCAGCAGTGGCAGAACTTCTAGCAGCCACTAATTCTTCTTTAACTCCGTATTCCTTTGAGAGTTTTTTATAGGCTTCTATTATCTCATTCTTAATTTCTTTAGGTATCTTAGCTTTCATTATCACATTTCTTATTTTTTTAGTATTCCGTTGTAATTCTTCAGAATTATTCACATCAGTTTTCTTAAGAATATCAAATATACCTTTTTTGAGTTTGTTCTTTTCAATAAAATGTTTATAAGCACCAGAAAGAACTACAAAAGCATCAGGAACAGGTAAACCGATTTTGTACATTTCCCCAAGATTTGCACCCTTACCACCCACATCAGCTAAATCTTTTTTAGACAAATCTTTTAAAAATTTTACAAAACGCATGAAATTTCACCTCTAAACCCGATAACAATACTGCTGATTTTACAATTCTAAATTTATATAAATTATTTTGAAATTTTCCATTTATTTTTGTACTTTTTTTGTATTTGTGGCATACTCGTGTATTCCATATCAGTTTCTGGAAGTCTATGCGGTTGGAATGGTCCATGCATCCTCATATAATCTGCGATCTTGTTGGCAATCTGCCTTGCTCTATTGAACGACACATCTTTAAAGTGATCAACAGGACCAATCAATTTTCCATTGCATATAATGAAACCCAATGCAACTACTCTTGGAGGTCCATCAAATCTTGTTGGTACAGCATCTTCTAGACTAACAGGCATTAATGGGCCATTATGACTACCTCTATTCCATCCTTCAACCAAATGTGGAAATGCGTAAGGTTCGGTAATTTCTCCAACATCAGGCAAGCTATGTTGAGCCCTAACGATGCAAACGGGATCATCTTTACCTACATATTTTCCTGCGATGAGAGAGAGCCTTGATGTACTAGTTGTAGCCGCAATAAGATTATCACTATTTCGATAAATGTTCTTTACCACATATCTTCCATGAGTTCCGATGAAAGCAAGTAGATCATACGTATCTTCAGGACACTTCAACTTGAGAGATTTATTTTTAATAACATCTTGAATCTCAAAAGTGAAACCTTGGTTCATATTTGGAGAGATAATAAGCCCAGGTTGAGTGAAAGGATCAGCAAATGTCTTAAATAATGGAAGATTCCATGCACCTGGGTCTGTCTTATCAGCCGCAAAAACAACTATTGGTTCACTGGGTCTCTCTTCGAAACTCATCTCAGCTACACCAGGACCCATACCCTTTACATTTCCGGAAAAAGTTGATTTTAGCATATCTTGTCCAGCACCGTATAGTTTAAGTTCTTTTGCTCTTTTTGTACATTTTTTAAATATATCCCATGCTAATCCATGTATCTTAGGATCTGATACAGGCCTCTTATGTGTCATCAAAAGTTCTAAATCATCTCCACAGTTGAACGTGAAATAGTCGAATAATAAACCATTATTTCTTGCCTTTTCTAAGTCAGAATTGGCTATCTTAAAAAAATCAGGATGAACCCTATTATGACCAGCATAACTTCCTACATCAGCTTTTATTAAACTAATTGTTTCTTTCATTTCACCACCTAAGAATTTTTTAAAGATAGTAATATTATATTTTACTTCTTTTTAAGCGCTTCTATCCCAGGCATCTTTTTTCCAGATAAATATTCTATTAATGCTCCACCACCGAGACTAACATGTGTAAACCTGTTTTTATCGATATTTAATTTATCTAATGCTGAAAGAGTATGTCCACCACCTATTAATGAGAATCCTTTTGAATTTGCTATTGCCTCAAGAATAATTCTAGTACCCAGGTCAAAATTATCTTTTTCATAAACTCCTGAAGGACCCTTCATTACAATACTTTTTGAATCATGAATGATTCCTGTATAGTTCACACATGTTTTAATTCCGATATCAAGTATTAATGATTTCGCTGGGAGTTTTTCTAATGAAACTTCTTTTCTTCTTTTGTTAATATCGACAGCTACATCGATCGGTATTTCTATTTTTTTCTTGTATTTTTTCCACAATTCTTTTACTTTAGGAAGATAATCTAGGTATCCTTCTTTTTTCAGAAAATTAATATTGGTTTTTCCAAGTTTATAACCATCAGCGATCAAGAAAAGTTCACCTATTACTCCAGAAATTAAAATTCTATCCACAGTCCTTCTCTTTAACATGGATTCCATTACTTCTAATGGCTCATCTGGTTTAGCACCACCAAGAACAAAAGTATCATGTTTTGATATTTTCATTTTGTTGAATATTCTTTTCAATGAAGTTATTTCCTTTTCCATAGATCTTCCAGCAACTGAAGGTAGTACTCTTGTGAAACCTACTATAGATGCATGTGACCTATGTGCTGCAGAGAAAGCATCATTTACGAATAAATCAGCTAAAGGTGCTAAAGTTTGAACTAACCTGCTTTTAGAATGTTCTCTTGGTGATTTGTTTTCTGTCTCTTCAGGCAAGAATCTTACGTTATCTAAAAGAATTACCTGACCTCTTTTCAAACTTTTTATTTTTTTTATTGCTTTTTCTCCAATTATATCATCTACATATTCAACACGTTTACCAACAAATCTAGTTAATATTTTAGAATGTTGTTTTAAAGGAAGAAAATCTGAATCACCTTTTCTACCTTGATGTGCCAATACAACTACTTTTGCACCTTTTTTTGAAAGTTCTTTTATGGTTTCAGAACAATCTATCAATCTATCTGAAATTTCGATTTTTTTTCTTTTTTCATCATAAGGAGAGTTGATATCAACTCTCAAAATAATAGTCTTGTTTTTAACATTGACATCATCTAATGTCAAAAGATTTTTCATTCAATATCACTTGATAATGTATTTCATTAAGTCGACTAATCTACAAGAATAGCCCCATTCATTGTCATACCAACCAAATACTTTCACAAGATTGCTTTTACCACCTAAGACCATCGTACTCTCACCATCTATTATACAAGAATGATGATTGCCAATGATATCAACAGAAACTATCGGGTCTTCTGTATACTTTAGAATTCCTTTTAATTTCTTTCCAGCTACTTTAAAAGCAGAATTTATTTCATCTTTTGTAACTTCTTTATTCAACTCAATTATCAAATCCACTATTGAACCATCAGGGACAGGTACTCTCAAAGCAACACCATCCAACTTTCCAGCAACTTCTGGTATTACTTCACCAATTGCCTTTGCTGCCCCTGTTGTGGTTGGTATTATCGATAAATTCGCAGCTCTTGCTCTTCTCAAATCTTTATGACTCAAGTCTAATACTTGTTGGTCATTTGTGTATGCATGGCAAGTGGTCATAAAACCACGTTTAACCCCAAAATTATCATTCAAAATCTTTATCATCGGTGCAAGACAATTAGTTGTGCATGAAGCCATAGAAATTATACTATGTTTTTTTGAATCATAGATTTTTTCATTAACACCTAGGACAATTGTTGCATCTGGTCCTTTACCTTTACCGGGTGCAGAAATTATAACTTTCTTAGCGCCGGCCTTCAAATGTTTTTCTGCACCTTCCCTTTCTCTGAATACCCCAGTTGATTCCAAGACTATTTCTACACCCAAACTTTTCCAGGGTAATTTTTCAGGATCTTTTTCTGAGAAAATTTTTATTTCATTACCGTCAACGCTAATTACATTTTCTTTTGTTTTTAAATTGGCATCTAGAATACCATGAACAGAATCATATTTTAGAAGATGAGTCAAAGTCTTGGCATCAGTCAAATCGTTAATAGCAACAATTTTAAACTTCTTATTAAATTCCTTATCTTTTAGAGCAGATCGAAAGAACAAACGACCAATCCTTCCAAAACCATTGATACCAACTTTTACTGACATTTTATTACCTCCCATCTTAAATTATAATAATTTAATTTAACTCGGAATTGTATATAACATTATGCACTTTTCCATCTTAAATTACTCTATTAAAAAGGGAAATTTAAGTAAACTACTTGAAAGATTAAAAAAAGATTATGAAATCATAGTTCCAGTAAAGTATGGACCTGATTATAATTTTCAAGTAATTAATTCTGAAGCTTTGGATTTAAGTGAGTATATTAATACAAGATTTTCTCCAAAAGAATTCTTTTTACCGAATCCAGAAATATTATTCGCTTTTAATAAGAATGGGAAAGTAAAAATTTTATCTAGGATTAACAGAAAAAAAAGATTGATATTCGGAATGAGACCTTGCGATGTAAATGGATTGCTGGTTCTCGACAAGATATTAATTGATGATTATCCCGACCCATTCTATAAATATAGAAGAGAGAACACCGTAATAATTTCTTTGAACTGTAATAAAACTGGTAAATATTGTTTTTGTGAGTCATTAGACACTGATACAGTAAAAGACGGTGCTGATTTAATTTTCACAGATTCAAAATCAGAATACTTAGTTGAAGTTGGGAGTATTGTTGGTGAAAAAATAGTAAATAAAAATAAAGATTTGTTTAAAGTTATCCACAAAAAAATTGAAAGACCGAAATTAAAATTCAAGAGAAAAATTAATACAGAAACTCTTGTTGAAGATATGATTACTGGTATAAACAATAAAATTTGGGAAAAAGAAGCAGATAAATGCATATCATGTGCTGCATGTACGATTGTGTGTCCTACTTGTTATTGTTATGATGTACAAGACGTTACTAGCATGAGTGGAAAAGAAGGAGAAAGAATAAAAAAATGGAACTTTTGCATGTTATTAAATTTTACTAGGGTTGCAGGTAATATGATCTTTAGGGCAGATAGGACTGAAAGATTAAAACAATTTTTATATCATAAGTTGTGTTATCTGAAACAAAGTGATAACATTTTCTTGTGTGTGGGTTGTGGCAGGTGTATACAAAGTTGTATAGTTGCTATCGATTTGACTAAAATTGCTAATAGGTTGAAGAAAAAATGATTTTAAATAAATTGGTAAAATCTAAAATAGAAAATCCATATAAACCATATTTAGCAAGAATTATTGAAATATTTAGAGAAACCAATACGATCAAAACTTTCAAGTTTAAATTCCTAGATAAAAATCTAAAAGATTCTTTTATGTTCACACCTGGTCAGTTCATCCAAGTATCTGTCTTTGGAACGGGTGAAATTCCTTTAACAATCTGTTCTTCTCCTTTTTATACAAAATTTTTTCAAATTAGTGTTAGACGTGTAGGCAATGTAACAAATGCTTTATTCGATTTAAAAAAAGGAGACATAATTGGAATCAGAGGCCCTTATGGAAATGGTTATCCGATTAATCAGCTCATGTACAAAGATATTGTTTTGGTCGCCGGTGGTATAGGTTTTCCACCCATAAAATCACTAATCGAATACATTCTTCATAGAAGAGATAATTTTGGTCATTTGTGGTTATTATATGGTGCCAGAAATCCTGAAGATATAGTCTTTAAAAAAGAACTAATAAAATGGAAAAAAGAAAAGGATTTCAATATCTTAATTACAGTCGATAAAGCTATCCCAGGTTGGAAAGGTAATGTAGGGGTCGTAACAAATCTATTCGATAAAGTAAAAATTCACAATAAAAATACTGTAGGAATTACATGTGGACCACCAATCATGATGAAATTTGTAACTCAAGAATTCAAAACACTGGGCTTCAAAGATGATCAAATATACTTATCAATGGAAAGGCTAATGCATTGTGGAATCGGAAAATGTGGCCATTGTAACATAGGAAAAAAATATGTCTGTAAAGATGGTCCTGTTTTTAGATACGATGAATTAAAAGAATTAACTGAAAAATTATGGTGAATTTAATGAAAAGATCAAGAATTGCATTTTTCGGTCACACATCTTGTAAAGGATGTTTTTTTGAATTTTTAATACTCGAAAAGAAAATTCTTGAGATATTGAAAGGAGCAGAAATAGTACATTTTGAGTTAATCAAGGAATACAATGAAGAAGGACCCTTTGATATAACATTCATGGATGGTGCCACATCGACAAAAGAAGAGTTGGAAATGTTAAAAAAGATTAGAAAAGATTCAAAATTTCTCATTGCGATGGGTACGTGCGCCTGTTGGGGGGGTATTCCTTCCATAAAAAATCTTGCTAAAAATCTAAGAGTAGCTTATCCAGGTCGTGTACCACAGAAATCAATAGAAACTACTCCGATAGACAAACACGTTAGAGTTGACTATTATCTAAGGGGGTGCCCCATAAACAAAGACGAAGCCTTTGAAGTTATTAGAGATCTGTTGAACGGTAAGATTCCTAGAGAAAAGGATTATTGTGTTTGTGTCGAATGCAGAATGAAAGGAACAAGATGTTTGTTTGAAGATGGTATTCCATGTATGGGTCCTATTACTTATGCCGGTTGTGGTGCACCCTGCCCAGCAATTAGAGCTGCATGTGATGGTTGTAGAGGACCTTTACCAGATGGTAACATAGGACAGGAGATAAAACTCCTCCTTGACTACGGTATTAGTAGAGAAGATATCAAAAGAATGTTTAGTAAGTATGTCTCATTCTACAAAAAATCAGGTGAAATAAAATGAGTCACCACACATTCGAGATAAAGAATCTTACCAAAGTAGAAGCACGTGCTAAGTTAACTATTAAGTTGGAGGATAAAGAAGTAAAAGAAGCTAATTTACAAATCACTGAGGCTTCTAGATACTTTGAAGCGATGCTTAGAGGCAGAAAGTACAACGAAGCTGCTAGTATAACACAGAGGATATGTGGAATATGTTCAGTTGCTCATACGATTGCATCACTTAAGTCAGTAGAACGTGCTCTTAAAATCCAACCATCTCAAAATACGATAGATCTACGTAAACTTTTGTTAATTGGTGGTCATCTTCATAGTCATCTTGTTCATCTGTATTTCCTGTCATTACCCGATTATTTGGGTTTCGAAAGTATTCTAGAAATGTCATCTGAAAAACATGAATTAGTACATAGAGCATTGAGATTGGAGAAGATTTCTACAGATATAATTAGAATAATTGGTGGAAGGCCAATACATCCCGTTTCAGCAGACATTGGCAGATTCACTGATGTTCCAAACAAGGAAAAACTTGAAACAATGTTGAATAAATTCAAGGAGATGAAAGAAGATGCTATAAAAACAGCAGAATTATTCATGTCTTTTAAAACACCCGACTTCCAAAGCATAACAAGACAATGTGCCTTGAAAAAGGTAGGAGATTACCCATTATATGATGGGAAAGTCTCTACTATAGATGGGTTTGAGTATGATCCTAAAGATTATAAAAAATACTTGAAAGAATACATGAAAAAATATTCTACTGCTATAAATGTTAGATTCAATGATGAACGGCTTATGGTTGGTTCTCTCGCGAGATTCAATTTAAATCATAAGAATTTGACTGATGATGCGAAAGAGTTGTTGAACTCTAGTGGCATGAAATTACCAAATCATTCTCCTTACATGAATAACCTTGCACAAGCGATAGAAATCGTACATTTTATTGATAGAGGTGTTGAAATTACTGAAAAGTTACTTTCATCGGGTTTGAAAAAAGAACAGATAAAAATTAAACCAAAAGGAGGTGTAGGGATAATAGCAGTAGAAGCACCCAGAGGGGTTTTATATCATCATTATAAACTCGATAAAAATGGGATAATACAATATGCCAATATAATTACTCCAACTGAACAGAACTTGGATAGTATAGAGAATGACATAAAGAGAATATTTCCCACAATTTTTCATTTACCGAAAAAAAGAATCACTTTAGAATTGGAAAAATTGATAAGAGCTTATGATCCTTGTATATCTTGTCCAACACACTTCTTAGAAGTTGAGTTTATATGAATAAATTTTTAATTTTTTCTTTAGCTTCTTCCTTATCATAACTCATTGGTATTCCAATTATCTTAAGATTCTTTATTTTTTTTATTTTGTTGACCAATTTTAAGTAAAGACTCAAATCAAAATCATGGAGTGTATATATTTTTCTTTCTTTCAAGAGTTCTAGATCATCTATGATAGAAACATCCTTAATACCTATTACTGTGTCTAGTATGAAAACTCTCTCATAGTTTACATAATCTAATATTTCATTCAACGAGTCACATAGGATGAAATTAACGTTTGGGATTTTACCCTTCAATTCTCTGTATAGAATTATCGGTAATTTATCCATTTCTACGAATTCATTTCCAAAACATAGAACGACAGTTTTCATTTTAATTTATTCCATTCTTTAATTATTTTTGTAGCATCTTTTTTACTAAGTTTTTGAACGGCCATCCCTGAACCAACTAGGATGTAATCCCCGACCTTTGCTTTAACTATACCTAAAAACACATCCTTCTTAATATTACCGAAATCAACTTTAGCTGTATTATCCTTTATGCTAATTATTTTACCCGGTATTGCCAAACACATGTCTACTCTAAACTTTTTTACTTCAAACTTCTTAATATTTTTATTCATTGGGGAGATTATTATGAAGAAACTTATTTTTGTTATATTAGATGGAATAGGTGGAAGACCCATCAAGAAATTTAATGGTTTAACTCCATTAGAAGCTGCATATACACCAAATATGGACCATCTTGCAAAAATAGGTCAAACCGGGCTAATAACTGTAATAGATGAAAATACTGCTCCTGAAACTGATAACGGAGTATTGGCATTGTTTGGATACGATCCTTTTATTTATAGCAGATGTCGTGGTGTGTTAGAAGTTGTTGGAATGGGATTAAAATTCAATGAAGGAGACTTGGCTATAAGATGTAATTTTGCAACTTTTAAAGATGGAAAAATCACCGATGCTAGAGCTGGAAGAATAAAAAACGTTGAAGCAAAAAAATTAGTGGAATCCATCAATAAAAAAGTTAGTCTAGATGATTTTTCTGTTAAATTTAAACTTATCCAATCGTTAAATTATCGTTCAATATTGATTCTTCATAATGATGAAAAAAAACTTTCAGACCAGATTTCTAATACACATCCTGGTTATGAAAGGAAACGAGGATATGAAGAACATCCCAAACCCCTTCTAAAGGAAAAAATGTATGAAGATTGTAAGCCTTTAGACGATACTGATGATGCTAAATTTTCTGCAAAACTAGTAAATGAGTTTATCCAGAGAAGTAGAAAACTCTTAGAAAATCATCCTATAAATTTGGAAAGAATGAAAAAGAACATACCAATAGCAAACATCTTATTGATGAGAGCTGCTGGGAATAATTTACCAAAATTAGAAGATTTTAAGAAAAAATATGGTACTACTTGGTTATGTATTGGAGATACGCCTGCAGAGAGAGGTATAGCAAGATTACTTGGGATGGAAATTTTTGACTTACCAGATCCTATATCAGATAGTCTGAATAAAAAAAATACTGACGAGGAAATAGAAAAATTATTGAAAAAAGATTTGCTCATAAGATCTGAAGCATTATTGAAGAATATTAACAATTACGAT
>SMTZ1_10016354_pt1 | contig 14445 bp, 11 predicted proteins | sample DeeMarSWOR136_30_FD_25667 | JGI IMG/M metagenome (IMG submission 25667) | reverse complement strand
ATGCCTCCACCAGGTGTACATAAAAACCAGAGTCCGCAAGATCCAGCGCAGCTTGCATCCCCCCAATCCCACCACCAACAACCAGCACAGAGCCAACGTATTTATCAGCCATTCAGACACTCCTCATTTTGTCATTCAGGGTTGCATACCTTAGTCTTTCCTCGCAGAAACTGTCAACCAAAATATTCCTTCAGAAAATGGGAACTTCCTGTTTTTCGTATTATTTTCAATCAGTAAAAGGAGGCCGTCGTCTCTAAACACCATTGACCAATGCGAGAGCCCCTCACTCAAAATGCCTTGAAACAAGCCTTCATGCCGTGCTTTTAGTAACGTTCAAAAGTGTTGGCATGGACCCTCTCTTGTTTACAACGCCCCTGTTTCCGGCCATGGCCATTTTTCTCAAGGGGATATCTATAGGGCTCGGAGCCTGTGGCTAAGAATTCGAGGTCTAACAAATTCATAGGAGATTCCTATAAGTTCAGGGGCGCAGACCCCGAATTCTTAGCCACAACAAAACTCAGTGGAATTTTTTTGTGAGATATCCCCTTTCGAAAAAGGTCACGGCCTTCTCCAACGATGCAGCGTTGATTCGCCGTGCCAACACTTTTGAACGTTACCAACAGTTTAGCTTTACCGCTTTTAGAACGTCATGAGGAACGTATTTCATGTCCGTTGACAACCTGGCCAACCTGAATATCGCTTTAGTCGGCGGGAGTCTCATATGTGAAGCAGTGCTTGAGAAAGCCTTCCAAAATTCTGGAGAGAGTTCGGCTGGCGTCCGTATTGTGGCCGTGGCTGACCCGGATCCTAAAAGCCCCGGAATGATGCGCGCAGAGAAACTGGGGCTCCTCACGGTCAAGGATTATCATGACCTTTATCTTCCCCAACACCAAGTCCATGTCATCATTGTTCTCACCCCTAAGAAAGACCTCTTGGAAGACATCATCCGGACGAAACCTGTCCACATACAAGTCCAACCCTACCACGTATTTGATCTTTTCTGGGAAGCCCTTGGCCTTCAAGAGAAAAAACTGAAGGAAAGAAGTGAAGAAATTGAGACCATCCTAAACGGTATTCAGGACTTGATCGTGCTGATCACCCCACAGATGGAGATCGTTGAGGTGAACCAAGCCTTTTTGGATCAGATGGGCTATTTGCGCGAAGAGGTGATAGGCCGCAAGTGCCATGAAGTCTTTCAAAAGATCAACCGCCAGTGTAACGTGGCGGATATCACGTGTCCGTTGAGCACAGTAATCCGTAACAAGAAGCCAAGCCAACAGGTTTTGACTCGCGTAGACCACGATGGCAAACCCCATTATATAGAAGTCACCATCTTTCCCATTTGGGAAAAGGATGGGAAAATCTCCAAGTTCATCGAGATAAGCCGGGATATCACGGAACGGAAAAGAGAGGAAGAAGAGATTACCAGGCGTCTGGAGAAAATGGTGGAGGACCGAACCCGTGCCCTGAGGGAGACCCATGCCAAACTTCTCCACCAGGATAAGATGGCTTCCCTAGGCAAACTCTCTGCATCGGTCGTTCATGAAATCAACAACCCCATCTCCGGCATCCTAAATCTGGTCATGCTCATGCAACGGGTTATGGAGGAAGGTTCGGTCCGTGAAAAAGATTCCGACAACTTCAGACAGTATCTGAAACTCATGGAAGCGGAGACCAGAAGGATCAGTCGAATCGTTTCGAACTTGCTCGCTTTCTCCCGTCAATCCAAAATGGAGCTCAGAGGCCTCGATATTAATCAGCTTATTGAAAAAACCCTTTTTCTGAATGCGAATCTTCTCAAGATCCATTCCATCATGGTCGAGAAGAACCTCGATCCCAATCTCCCGGATCTCATGGGATCAGAGGACCAACTTCAACAGGTCTTCATGAATCTCATCTCCAACGCCGCCGAGGCCATCGAAGCAGCAGACGGTCGTCGCCTTCTGAGCATAGGAACACGGTATTCCACGAAGACGCGAAAAATCGCCGTCACTTTTAAGGACTCGGGCGTTGGCATACCTCAAGAAAACCTCCCCAAACTCTTCGAACCCTTTTTTACCACCAAGAAAAAGGGCAAGGGGGTTGGTCTAGGGTTGTCTGTGGCCTATGGGATCATTCAGGAACACGGTGGCTCCATCCTGGTTCGGTCGAAGGTGGGAAAAGGGACAACCTTTACCGTTGAGCTTCCGCTGAAGCCCCCGGCATAATCACCAACCATTGGAGGACCCGGCGGATCAATGTTGATTCACTTGATACAGATACAGGACTGGCGGCAAGCCTTTCCTAGTCTCGCGTCCCAGAAATTCCTATAATAATTCCCAAAGAGGGAAAGGCCAAAATTGGATTTTAAGGGGGCCGTCGGGGGGTGGTCTTACAGACTTGCAACCCAAATTCCCTCGGAGCATGTTGGACGCCCCCATAATGTCAATAGGGGCACCTTGCAGGCCCGCCCGCCATCGCGAGCCGCTCCCCGCCCCATCCTGGCGCGGGACAGGCAGGCGAGGCGGGCGGGCCCAGAAGATGTAAGGTGTTTGGAGGTATGGTTGCGGACTGGACGACCACCCCCCGACGCCCCGTGAGCAAGCGAGAACTTATTCAAATTATTTCTGGGAGGCGATACTGGCTTCAAGAAGACATAAGGGGAATGTAGACTCTGAAGGTGGAACCCACATCGGGCTCACTTTCCACTGTGACAATGCCGTTGTGGGCTTCCACAATGCTCTTCACAATGGCCAAACCCAACCCCGTTCCAGTAATAAGCCTTGTTCTATCATCTTTCACACGGTAAAACCGCTCGAATATATATTCCAAATCCTCAGCAGCAATGCCCATGCCCGTGTCAGCGACGCTGATTCGCAGATAACTGTTTTCGACCGCAGCCTCAACAGTGACCCTCCCTCCCTTCGGGGTGTACTTGATGGCATTGCTTAGCAGGTTGGACAAGACCTCTTCCATATTCCGCCTGTTCCCCAGAACAGGCGGAAGCTCGGAGAAGGGCTCCAGAGTGAGCACGATGCCTTTTTCCTGGGCCTGAGGTTGGTGGAAAGCAACATGATCCTTCAGAATGCTGCCCATATTGAGTTTCTCCTTCTCCTGGGTGACAAGGCCAGATTCAATTTTGGCCAGATCCAGAAGCTCTGATGAAAGGTCCACGAGTGATTTTACCCTTTCTGAGACCCTCGTAAGGACATCCCGCTGGTTTTCTGTCACAGGGCCCACCAAGCCGTCCTGAATCACTTTCATCTGCATCAAAACCGTGTTCAAAGGACTGCGAACTTCATGAGCCACCATGGACACAAAGTCGGATTTAAGCTGGTCCATCTTTCTTGTAGCCGTAATGTCATGAAGAACGGTCACCGTTCCTAAATTCCGCTCAAGCCTGTCTCTGAAGGGCACGCACCAGACCCCTAGAATCTTTTCCTCCCGTTCCCCCAAATCCCTGGAAACGACCTCCTCTGTGAGCTGGGTAAATTCGTCAGGCGGCATAGCCAGCGCTCGATCAATCATGAGCTCAATCTTATCGTCCAAAACAAGATCCCGCACTTCCATGCCGATCACGTTCTTACCCTTATAACCCACCATCTTCAGAAAAGCCGGGTTGGCCAGCGCCACGCTTTTTTGGGCGTCTGTAGCCATCACACCGTCCGCCAGACAATTGATCATGACCCGCATTCGAGACTTTTCCGTGGCAATGTCCTGCAACGTGCGAATATACTCGATCGCTTTACTGACAACCGCCCGCAGGTCTTGAGGCGAAAAGGGCTTGGAGATGAAATCAAAAGCCCCTTTTTTCATCGCTTCCACAGCATGTTCGAGAGTCGCGTATCCGGTAATGACGATAATGACCGTGTCCGGGTGCTGGACCTTGACCCTTTCAAGAATGTCCATGCCAGGCACGCCGGGCATCATCAGATCCAGGAGGATGATATCGAAGTGGGCCGCTTCTATCATCTTCAATCCATTGTACCCATCTTCCGCAACCGCCACTTCGAAACCATCCTTGATCAACACAGCCCGGCATCCATCCCGAATACGCTTTTCATCATCCAGTACCAGAATCTTGGCTTTATAGAATATCATCGGTTCGCTTTTCTCTCTCATGACTACACGACCTATTCTGCTGGCTCAAGGGCCTCGTCCTGAAAGTCCTGACCGTCCTCCGAAGGGACATAAAGAGGAAGCTCTACCAAGAAAGTGGTACCCGAAAAACTTGATTCCTTGACTCGGATATCCCCCCCGTTTTCCATGATGATGCCGTAGGAAGTGCTCAGCCCGAGACCGGTACCCTCTCCCGGTTCCTTGGTTGTGAAGAAGGGGTCAAAGATTTTCGAGAGATTCTCCTGAGGAATGCCGCAGCCTGTGTCCGAAACTTCCAGGTATACCCTCTTTTTGGGCTTGTCCCGATAGGTGTGTAACCTGAGGATACCGTTTCCTTCCATGGCTGCACAGGCATTCATAATGAGATTGATAATCACCTGAATGATCTGGTTCTTGTCAGCGTGAATCACCATCATTTCTTGACCCAGTTGCTTGTCGACGACCACACTGCTGAAAAGCTTCCGGTCATGAATCAAGATGAGGCCTTGGTTCACAAGGTCATTGATGTGAATAATATCCTTTGTCGGAGCGGATTCTCGGCTGTACGCAAGGAGGTTTTTGACGATACCCTTACACCGGTCGACATCTTCGATGATGAACTGCAGATTCTCCTTGACGGGGTCGTTCTCATCGACACTTTCTGCAGCCAAATTTGCATTAAAAAGGATGCCGGTCAGAGGATTGTTAATTTCATGGGCCACGCCGGCTGCGAGCTGGCCCATGGAGGCCATTTTCTCTGATTGGGCAAGTTGGGCCTGCGTCTCCTTCAGTTTTTTCTCCACAGCCATTCTCTCTCTGAGATCGTTATAAATGCCCATTGTTGCGATTTCTTTGTCCCCCTCGTATATGATGGACGCGGTGATCTCGACCGGGATCTCTTCGCCTTCCTTGTTGATAATGGTCGTCTTGGTGCTGGGCAGCTTACCCCTTCCTCCTGTATTTTCGTCCCGAAGTCTTCTCATGATTTCTTTGGCCATACCAGGGGGATAGATGCGCTCCACGGATCTTAGCTCTGTTGCTTCTTCAATGGAATATCCAAAAAGCTCCTCTGCGGCACGATTCATCAACAAGATTCCACCTTGTTTATCTGCTGCTACAATAGCACTGGCAGAACTTTGTATAATCTTTTCCAGGAATTCCTCGGTCGCTCTCAATTCTTTTTCAAGGATTTTTACCCGGGTCACATCCCGGACACTCTCCAGGATATAGATTAATTGGCCATCGTCGTCCATGATAGGTGAAAAAACCCGGTCTTCCCACTGTTTCGAACCATCATCGTTTGTTATCTCTCTGAGGGTGGAATGGCCTTTCTTGTCTCTAAGCACACTTGCAAAGGGACAGATATCGGTGGCACACGGTTCCTTGGAGTTGTAGAAGATTTCATGGCACATCTTCCCGACAATGTCCGCCCTAGCCACACGAAACTTCTCCAAAAAAACCCGATTGGCGGTAACAATGCTTTTGTCCGGTCTCAGAATGAGGGTTGGGAAGGAAAGGGAATCAAAAACCCTAACCCTCCAGTCCGTGTGTTCAGAAATCTTAGTGTTCATCTCGCCCTCTCAACGCTTTGCTGGGTTCTTCCTGAAGAAGACGCTTTCTTTGCCGGAACGTCAAAGACTTCTCTTAGACGGGCTTCCGCCTCCCGCGCCTTTGCCTCCGGCAGGACCAAATACACACAGGATTGGGAGCACGCCGCCAGAAGGATGGGCACCGAAACGGTGGCCAAGGCTTCAAAGACCGCAGTTGCTATCCCGTACCGATCCCCGTAGTGGGGACCTTGAAAGTGGATGAGATCCACCGGCGAGGTGACGAAAATCGTTTCTTTCGATCCCAACCCCCCGATCTTACCCATACAGTCCAGGACACGCCCTTCCGAATGCCTCTGGATCAAGAGGAATATTCTGCACGTTCCATCCGCCGAGGTGTCCGACGCAACAAGATGAAACCCTGCCGGGAGCTGACCCAACTCATATATCATGAGACCGCAAGAGCTCAGCTTATGAGCGGGAAATTTGAATTCAATTAAGGACAAATCAGTGCCCACTTGAAAGCCATAGGTCTTGATCTTGGGCTCCCAATAAACAGCCATGGTCTGCAGTGGTCTTTTTCTAAATGGCCCGGTCACCTTATACAGTCCGTCCACCTAACGGATACCCGTCCGTCGATTACGCTCTCCCCCGCTTGGTGATCATGGTTGCGGAAGTAGGGGAGGATTCAAGCTGGGATTTCATTTTTCTTAACATTTTAGCCTTATGAAACAGCTCGGTGATAACGTTGACCATGGGGGTCTCTTTTCAAAAGCGAAAAGTCGCTGCCCGGTAACCAGCGTAAGGCCATGGGTGAGGCGGGCGGAGAGCCTCCTGGGAAAATCCATGCAAGATGATGTATGGAATCGACTGAGCAGGTCCTCCGCCCTGCCTGTCCCGCCCCAGCGGGGCCTTTGCTACCCCTTTTTGCGTGGTTTCTCCTCGATGCCCCTCGTATTTGAAAAGAGACCCCCATGGTCAACACGCCGGGAATTCTCATGCGGCCAAACTGCTACCGTTTTTCAAAGGGGTCTGGATTGAAGGTGTCTTTGTCAACGGGCATGTTCAAGTATTCCTGCAAAGCAGCAACCGCTTTATTCAGATGAACATAGTCTGTGACGAGCGTGAGGGCTGACAGGGACGAGCTCATCCCATGCAGCGCAACACCCGCGGCGCCGACAGCGAATAATGACAAACCCAAGATCTTGAGACTGAACTGATGTGGAAACAGGGAAAGCAAGCCCACGGAAGGAACGAATTCTGCGTTATCCCTCAGTCCGGGATCCGCATGGATGAGCTCTCTTACTCGACCCTCTTTTTCGGCTCTCACGCAGCATGTTGCCTGACTCCGTCCCCGCAGGCATACTCCTGACAAGAACTGCATGTTAATCTGATTTGCCGACAGAAGCTGGGAAAGGTCTCGTTTCGCATCCAAAGCATGTGAGAACCCTGAAATATTGACTTGGAGTAGTTCGCCGCTCAGTTTCACTCCAGCTATCTGGATCTTTTCCATCTTCGCTGGCACAGTTGCCTCTTTAAAGATTTGTTCTAGGCCACATAATCCTTGACAATGTCCATAAGGTTGTCCAGATCAATCGGCTTGGGAATGAATTCTTCGGCCAGAGCAGTCTTCCCATCCCAGTGGGTGTAACTGGTCGAGGTTACAGCATCACCGACGGCTGTAAGCAGAACGACTATGATGTCTTTGTATTCAGGATCCTTCTTGATCTCATCGCAAACCTGGTAGCCATTCTTCTTGGGCATCATGACATCCAGTATTATCAGGTCAGGTCTCTCCTCTTTAATCCTTTCCCAGGCCTGAATGCCGTCGTAGGCTTTTGCTACCCGGAGATTTTCACTTTGCAGCTTAAGGATCATCATCTACGACCAAAACCAGTTTCTTATCGCTCATTTGTTCCCCTCCTTGACACACCGTTAATATGGTGCCTCATTCAACAAAATCCTCGCACTGCCTTTCGGCAAGAATTGTCACACCCCAATGGGTGTTCATAACAGAAAACCCAAACCCATTGCAACAGGCATTCCCCGAACCAGTGAGTCTCCTCCCGCAGAGGAAAGCCATAAGGTGGCTCCCCGAGGGGGGCTCAGGGACGAAGCCTTTTCTGAACTAAACTTGAGGTCTCGGATAGAGCCCGGCGCGCTCAACAATCTCCGGGACCTTCTCTTCCCATTCAATGGCCATAATGTGAAAGCCACGCACGCCCTCGAGTTTTTTCAGCCGTTGAATGGTCTCCACACAGATCTGAATGCCCTCTTCGGGCTGCTCTTCCTTGGACACTCCGGACATCCGCTTGATCACCTCGTCCGGGACATCCATGCCAGGAACCTTGTTCTTCATGTACTTGGCCATCCCCGCCGACTTGAACGGTGTAACCCCCGCCAGGATGCTGACCTTTTCGTGAAGGCCCCGTTCCCGAACCCCTTCCATCCACTTTTCGAATCGCTCAAGGTTATAGATGCACTGGGTCTGGATAAAATCCGCGCCTGCTTTGACTTTTTTTGCAAGTCTGGCCACCCGCAGTTCGGACGGATCCGCAAATGGATTGGCCGCAGCGCCAATGAACATCTTGGGAGGATTCAAGATCTCATCGCCTCCCTGGAATTTTCCGTTCTCCCGCATGGTTCTCACCATCTGGATGAACTGAATCGAGTCCAGGTCATAGACATTCGCAGCCATGGGATGATCCCCAAAACAGGGATGGTCTCCCGAAAGGCAGAGCATGGTGTTGATTCCGTGCGAATAGGCACCAAGGATATCGCTTTGCATGGCCAAACGATTCCGGTCCCGCGTGACCATTTGAAGTATGGGATTGAGACCCATCTGTTTAATAATAAGACAGGCGGCAAAACTCGACATGCGGACGACGGCGGTCTGGTTATCCGTCACATTAATCGCATCCACATAGCCTCGAAGCATCTCAGCCTTGCTGCTGATTTTTTCAGGAAGAGCACCTCTCGGAGGACCACATTCGGAGGTGACTGCCAGGTGTCCGGCTGCCAGAATCTTTTCCAGTGCGCTTTCCGTTTTCATGATGCAAGATCCTCTCTAATGATTCGCCTCGGACCACCGTCCCGGCTGCTTCGCCAGTCTTTTGCCGGCATGATGTCCTCATAGCGCGACTCTAGCCCCAGGGCTTTTAGCCTGTCCCAGATGAGCTGCCATGCACAATCCAACTCAGGGTTGATTTCGCATTTCCCGCGGGTCGAACCGCCGCAGGGACCGTTCAGCAACCGTTTGGAGCACCGGGCTATGGGGCATATTCCTCCGGTAAGCCCGAGAACACAATCGCCGCAGCCCTGACATCGCTCGGCCCATTCCCCCTGCCGTTCCGATGCGCCCATGAATTTCGTGTTCACCGCCGGAAATACCGGTTTTTCTTTGAATCGCCTGGCGATTTCCTGGACGCCGCACCCGCAAGCCATGGACAAAACCGCATCCACTTGATTCACGGTACCTGCGAGCTCCTCAACGTACTCAGGATCACATTGCCGCTCCAGGGTCACCTCCTTTACATCCAGGACTTTCCCTTCCTGCATGCAGCCCATCTGAAGGGCGGAGGACAAAAGCCCTACCTCCTTCCGGCCTCCGGCGGCACACACCGTCACACACTCATTACAGCCCACCAGAAGAATCCGGCCATAGGGCCTGATGTATTCCATGATTTCATCGATCGGTTTTCGTTCAGCCGTGATCATTGCTTCCCTTTCTCCTTCGCACTGATTTAAACGCATTCATTCTTTCGACGACCGGCCCCCCTCACCTTCTGCCCCCCCCAGTGGGCTCTTGCTTCATTGATCAACGCGAGGCGACCTTGTTTTTATTCCGCCCCGCCTCTTTCACCGGGTTGGGTCCCAGGCGTCGTATCTTTTCTGTGATTTCATCTGCCGTTACAGCGAATTGCTCCCCCATGCCGGCAGACATGGTGATCATCTCAAGCCGTTCCCCGCCAATGCCGATTTCGTCGAGAAGTCGCTTTACATAGGCCACCCGGCGGGCCGCTTTGAGATTGCCGTTTTTAAAGTGGCAGTCCCCTTCCAGACACCCTGCCACATAGACGCCGTCGGCCCCCTTCTGAAAAGCCTTCATGATATGGATTGCGTCCACCTTTCCGGAGCAGGGGACCCTGATGATATGCACATTGGGAGGATAGCAACGCCTCATGCTCCCTGCCATGTCTGCCGCCGTGTAAGCGCAGTAATGGCAACAGAATGCGACAATGACGGGTTCGAACTGTTCCACTACATGACCCTTTCTAGAAGACCATCGAGTTTGGCCATAATGTGATCATCTTCATACTGCATGAGCTGTATCGCCTTTGCAGGGCATTCAGCAGCGCAAACGCCGCAGCCGTGGCATTTGGCCGGATCAATTTCAGAGTATCCTTCGGCATTGATGAAAGGCACCTCAAATGGACAAGCCCGGACGCAGACCAAGCACGCGGCGCACTTTTTGCCATCCACCCGCGCAACAGCCGCGCCCAGGTTGATCACATTCCTGGCAAGCAGTGTCTGCGCCCGACCCGCAGCGGCTTGTGCCTGGGCGATGCTCTCACGGATGGTCTTGGGTGCGTGGGCCGTGCCGGCCACAAAGAACCCGGGAACGGGCAAGTCCACCGGCCGAAGCTTGACGTGATCTTCCAAGAAATAACCATCTTCAGTCCGAGGCAGGCGAAAAATCATGGCCAGATCTTCCGCTCCTTCCTCGTCTGCAACCAGTCCCGTGCTCAGGGCAAGACAATCGGCGGAGACCTTGACCTCTCTTAACAGAATGGGATCCGTAAAGGAGACATCAACCCGACTGCCATTGGCTTGCACCAGGGGTTCTCCCTGCTCCTCGTAGCGGAAGAAAAGAACCCCTCGCTCTCGTGCCCTCCGGTAGTCATCCTCTTGAAAACCGTAGGTTCGCATGTCCCGATAGAGGACATAGATCTGGACATAGGGATTCAAATCCAGCAATCTCAGAGCGTTTTTGATTGCGGACTGACAACAAATGCGGGAGCAGTTGGGATTCTCCGGGCACCGTGAGCCCACGCACTGAATCATGACAACCTTTTGCCAGGCTTTGGCTTTTTCGGGCTCATCTTCAAGCGTTTGGTCTAGATCGAGCTGTGTTACGACCGCCTCGTGCTCGTCGAGCAGATATGCTTGCGGCCGGTTGGGAACAGCGCCTGTAGCCAAGATGGTGACACCATGTGTAATTTGCCGGTAGAACATCTGTGGGCCGACCTGAAGGCCTGTCTTGAAAAGCCCCGGCATGCCGCTGTGATCAACGATCACCGAGCGGGTCATCACCTGGATATTTTTGTGATGCATTGTTCGGTCTATGAGAGCACCCATATAGGCTCGGACATCTTGTCCCTCGAGGGTCCTGCGAATGTCCGTTGCCACTCCTCCGAGCTGAGCAGCTCTCTCCGCCAGGTAGACCCTGAACCCCTGATCGGCCAAAGTCAGGGCCGCGTTCATCCCTGCCACACCCCCGCCGACAACAAGGATGTCTTTGTTCATGGGCAGAACATGTTCCGTGAGAGGTTGGGCAAGGGCCACACTGGAGACAGCCATGCGAATCAGGTCTTTTGCCTTGTTCATGGCTTCAGTGGGGTGGTCCAGATGAACCCACGTGTCCTGATCGCGAATGTTGGCGATCTCTACCAGATACTTGTTGAGGCCTGCCTTTCTTACCGTATCCTGAAAAAGGGTTTCATGGGTTCTCGGTGAGCATCCTCCAATGACCACGCGGTTCAGACTTTTTTCAACGATTTGTCTCTGAATGTCCTCGAGAGACTCAAGGGAACACCCATGGCCGATCATCTGAGATACGACCACCTGAGGGAGGCGGCGGCCGTACTCGACCAGTTGCGGCACATCGATGAGGCCGCCGATGTTATACCCGCAATCGCACACGAAAACACCAACCCTGGGTTCCTCAAGGCTGACGTCCCGCTCGGGCGGCAAGTCCCCCTCTTCTTCCTCCAGCTCCTCTGAAGCCTTGAGCCACTGAGAGGCCATGCAGGCTGCCGCACTGGCTTGGACCATGGTCTCAGGAATATCCTTCGGGCTTTCAAGAAGACCGCATACATAAATCCCAGGTTTAGAGCTCGTAACGGGATTGAAGTCCCCCGTCTTCAAGAAATGGTGTTCATTCAATTCGACGCCCAGCCTATCCGCCAGTTCCACCATGTCCGGAGGGATTACAAACCCCGTAGAAAGGATCACCATGTCAAAGATTTCTTTCTTGAGCATGCTGGCGCCAACAGGAATATAAGTAATGGACAGGTCATCTGATCCGGGCACCGGCTCCACAGTATGGGGTCGCGTTCTTTCAAAGCGAATACCGAATTCTTTCTTCGCTCGATTGAGATACAACTCATAGTCCTTGCCCGAAGTGCGCATGTCCATGTAAAAGATGACCGTCTCAATGTCATCCTGAAATCTTTCCTTGGTCACCATGGCTTCCTTCAGGGCGTACATACAGCAAGCACTGGAGCAATAGGGGAGGCTGGAGTCCTTCACGCTTCTTGATCCCACACACTGGATCCAGGCGATTCTTTTGGGTTGTTTCCCGTCAGAGGGTCGCAAAAGATTCCCCAATGTGGGCCCTGAAGCCGAAAGGATTTGCTCGTATTCCAGCCCGGTAAGCACATTTGGGCACCCGCCGTATCCATAACCATCCAATCCACCGGGATCAAACACGCTTGCCCCTGTCGCCAGAACGATCGAGCCCACTTGAAATTCTAGGGTCTTTTCAGAGTCCTCTGCCAAAATCGCGCCAGCCCGGCAAACCTCCACCAGCTGGGCGATGTTGCTGCATTTTCCAATCTCAATGGAATAGGCGTAGGGTGTGGCTCTGGGATACCGCATGCAGGTGGGTGCCCTGTGATCCAGGCCCGGGTCAAATCGGACGCACTCGGGGAATTCTTTGAAGCAGTCACCACAGGCTGTGCATTTCCGCAAATCAATGAATCGGGGATGCGTCCCCAGAGTAACCTTGAAATCGCCTGCTTCCCCTTCTACGTTGATCAACTGGGTCAAAGGCAGAAGCTCAATGTGGAGCTGTCGGCCGCTTTCTGCCAGGTGCGGAGAAAGGGTGCACAAATCGCAGTTGTTGGTGGGAAAAGTCCGGTCGAGTTGGGTCATCAGGCCGCCAATGGACGGCGCCTTATCAATGAGGATAACATCCCGACCCGCCTCAGCCAGATCCAGCGCGGCCTTGATGCCTCCCACGCCGCCGCCGACTACGAGAGTCCTGTTGTTGGCTTGAATAATCTTTCGATCTTCCATTTCTGTCCCAATTCAGTTCAGATAAGAAAATATCCGCCTCCCTGGTGTAGGAGGCCTTGCTTGTCTTCGCATAGCATGGTGCCGTGCATCACAGGTCTGCATAATCCAGAATGGTAGGAAGCCTGTGTTCCCATCCGAGGGTGACGATCTGAACGCCCTGGGCAAGGCCTCTGAGATGCTTAATGGTCTCTCCTGCGATGATGAAGCCCTCCATTTCACGATCTTTTGCCTGCCGCATGCGTTTGATCAATTGCTCCGGAATGAACGCACCAGGCTCATAGGTGGCCATGTACCTTGCGATACCAACGGTCTTCAAGAGAAAAACGGTGGGAATAATGGGCACTCCCAGCCCCTTCGCTTTCTCCATGAAGGAAACAAACCGCTCCATGTCAAAAACAGAAGGAGACAGGATGAATTGTGCGCCGGCTTCAACCTTTTGCTGTGCCCTCTGGAGCTCTTCATCCAGCGTCTTTTCATCAACGAACGGTCCCATCGTGCACCCTACCGTGAAGCTGGGACTGCCGCTGAGTTCGAATCCTGCCACATCCGTGCCATTCTCAAGGGAGCGGATAGCCTGCAGAAGGCCCAACTCATCCATATCGTCCACGGGCTTGGCGTCGACGTGATCCCCTGCGGACATTCCCTCTCCTTTCACCACGACAAGGTTCGGGATACCCAAAACGTGAGCCCCAAGGATATCTCCCTGCAGAGCCATCCGGTTCCTGTCACGACCGTATACATGGATAATCGGCTCCAGACCCTGCTGGCGCATGAGAACACCACCGGCAAGCGCACTCATTCTCATGACCCCGTTGTCCATGTCAGGGATGACCACGGCATGGACGCGCTCCTTAATTCGGCGAGCACTGTTCACCATTTCAGAGATATTCACGCCCTTAGGCGTATTCATCTGTGCCAAGATGACGAAATCCCGTGACGACAATCGCTTCTGAAAACTCATCGGCCACCTTTCCCTTCCTATCCCGCCCTATATAGGGGGTGCATACATCCTGTTTTCAGTCAACCTCACCACTCGAGGTAACCGCGCCAGTCCTAAGCGGCTTTTTTTGCCCGTAACTCTTAGAACAAGAAAAGTCAAAAGTAAAGCTCCCGCCTTTTTGGGCGGGCCGATCAGGCCTGCTTCAAAGTGTGGGGAATTTTCAACTTGAGATAGGATAATAAAGCAAGTTACATGCCACTGGGGACACAGGCCCAAACCTGGTAAAATAGCCAGTCAAATCAGGGCATTGTCCCGCATAGCCCGAGCAAGAGGAAAACGATGGAGCGTCAAACAGTTGCACATATGCAATTCTAAATTGCAAGATAACTGCTTTTTTGCAATCTTTGCTGATACGCAAAAATGTTTCAAAACCGGTACCCTCCTTTCCCTGCCCCCTGGCACCGATGACCTCGTATCCCGTCTCAGAATTACTACTCGGAGCATCAAATTGTTTGCATGGAACGTCAAACATACGAGGGTCATGGGGCTTTTCTGAAGTGACTGGTGGGAGGCCGCCGTTTT
>SMTZ1_10004539_pt1 | contig 14446 bp, 12 predicted proteins | sample DeeMarSWOR136_30_FD_25667 | JGI IMG/M metagenome (IMG submission 25667) | reverse complement strand
CAGGAAGATATCGCGCCCGCGCTGTTCCTTGTAGGTGGCATTCACCAACTCCACAAGATAGCGGCTATCGGGAATCCACACTGTAGGAATCGGATCCATCTCCCCCCGTTCCCACCGCCCCATGGCCGCCAAGCCATCCATCGGCTCCACGGTGACCTGGATGAGATGTCCCTCAAGCTTGTGCCTCTCTGCGTTGAACTCTTTCGCCGCTGCCTGCACGAACGGTTCCACCGGTAGCGCACAGATGATGCGCACCTGGAGTGTCTCCGGTTGCTCAATCAGAGGCTGCACGCCGCCTGCACGCTGGATGACCAGTGAGATACCCACGATAGCCACAGCCAGCAGCACGACGATGAAAAACACCCAACGCGTTCTGTTCATATTTCTATCTCCGAAAACTGTACACCCGTCAAGCGGGACGAACGGTCCCGTCAGGCGAGATGAACTGCCCCAGTCCCTCAGCCCGTCATTTGGAGCACCCAAGTCACGGTGTTGCAGCGCATACACCCATCAAGCGACTCTGCCCCCAAGGGTGCATCCACATCAGCCAGAGTCTCCATGCTCTGGCAATCCTGCCAATCCGCAGCGCTGACTGCGCGCCCTACCTGGCCCCGCGCTCTACGGCAGGGAAACGTGACACCAGACGAGAGCGAGGAGGAGCAGAGCCAACGGGAGCTCTGCTCCGGTCCAGTCTATCCCAAGCCAAGCTTGGCCTTGCGCTCAGCAAGCTGGCGCTCAATGGTGTCCTTCTCCAAAGCTTCGGACATCTGGTTATCCAGGCGCTTGGCATCAATCTCACCCTGCGCCGTGGCCTTGTCCAGGCGGCGCTGTATTTCCTCGCGGATCTCGGCAATTCCTGCCTCGGGCGTGGTAATGCCGCTGACACCCTCGACGACCTTGTGCGTTAGCTCCTTGCTCTTGGCCAGATCGAGCATGGCCTGCAGTTCCGTACGCTCACGCTTGGCCTCTGTCAGCTTGGCTTCCAACTTGAGCTTGGCAGCGAGAAGCTTCTGGTATTCAGCTTCCTGCGCCTGGTATTGCTCACGGTACGTATCCGCCAGCCGGTCTATCGTATTGTAGCGATACTGCGCGGCTTGGGCCAGGTCCTCTTTACCCTTGGTCAGGAACAGGTCGATGTTGCGATCCAGTTCCTTCGCCTGCCCCTCGTACTGTAGGTACTTGCGCTTCAGTGTCTTCGACTCTCCACCAACAGTGGCCGCCGCGTCCTCGAGGGCCTCAAGGTTGTCCTCGACCTTGCGGATGTACTCATCCACCACAGCCATACTGTTGGCTTTGAGCGCCTGGCTAACGAGGTAGTTCAGGTTAGCCGAAATCAGTGTGCGAATTCTGTCCAGTAGCGATGGCATTTGCTATCCTCCTCAATCTGTTCTTCAATCTGTCTCCGTTCAGTGTGGCGGAGACTGTACCACAGTGAATATCTGCCCCTCATGCTCGAGCTAGCCCATGAAGAATCCCTTGCGATGGGAAACTCCCAAGACCTTTTTACAGTTCGGGCAGAAGTAGACATAGCGGTTCCCAAACGCTGATTTTGCCCTGCGCACCCACATTGTCTGCAGCTCTGCTGAACAATGAGGGCAGATCGGAGTGACGTCTTCTTTCTCCTCTACCTGAATCACAGATCTCAGCCTCCTTTTCGTTCCTGCACGCGCGACCAATCAATCGCTTGGATCTCACTTTTCGTCATCAGCATTCTACTGAGCTGATAGTCGCCTTGCATGACAGGTAACGGACAGGAAGCTGACATTGACTCCGTTGCGCCGAACTAGTCGGGGCTAGCCAGTTTATAGCCTCTACCGCGCACTGTGATCAAGTACCGAGGCTCATCGGGGTTCGGTTCGATCTTGTGCCGGAGGCGGCTCACCAGCTTCTCGATGCGCGCGTCATCCACCTCATCGATATAGTCCTCTCCCCAAACCGACTCCACGATCTTGTACTTGTCACAGATTTTCTCGAGATTGCCGTACAACAACAGTAGCAGTTTGTACTCCAGCTCCGTGAGCGTCGGGGCAAGCTCGCCATCCACCCAGACGTCACCAGCTTCTACATCAACGCGTACGCCTCGAGCGCCACGGCGGCGCACCAGCCGCTGGCGTCGCACGAAACCAGCGAAGAGGCCAGCAAACACCTGGACCTCATCAGCCGCGCCCGGAAGGTCGATGGCCGCATCGCCTGCTGGCTGAGACGCCGCCTCGACATCAGTCAGGCGTGCCCGGGACTCGGCTGGGATGTCAATCATGCCCTTGTCGGTCAGCGAGTCTAGGCCAGAAACGAAATCTTGACCTGTGAGCAAGAGGATCAAAGTCTCCTGCTCCTGGCTGCTCAGATCATTCCATAGCTTGGCGCATTCCAGACGGACGTTTGCATCGCTGTCGAGCTCCTCACGAACTCGTTCATAGCCCGCAGCGGCTGGTCGCCAGAGCGCTTCTTCCTTGGCTTCGGCCAAGACACGGCAGGTGGCCTGTAACAGGGCGGGGTGCCCGCCAGCGCACTCCAGTACGAAATCCATGTCTTTCGCCGTGAACTCGACCTCGGCCTCCACGGCCCACCTCTGTACGAGCGTACGCGCGTCGCCCTTTGCAAGCGGAGCCAGATGATGCGTGTGAGCCACGAACAACTCACAGAACTCACCGACCTGTCGCCCACGCCGGATCTCAGCGAGAGGATGGCCCGTTGCGGCCACATAGCAGAGTCGCGACAAGTGCCTGTCCTTAAGTGCACGCAAACGGACAAAGACTCTGGGCTCGATATCTACGAACACCTCATCGAACTCGTCGAACAGGAGCACGACCATCCCCGGTTGATGATCCACAAGGGCTTCCAGGCTATCCTCAAAAGCCAAGGGAAATAGGAACGGGCTGTCGGAGGCAATGACCTTCTCGTAGGCCTGCCGGATGGCAGATCTGAGTTCGCTGCCGCCTTGCCTCGCGTCAAGCAGCTCCAGCACGTTGCGCAAGATGACCTCATAGAAGCCCTGCTCAGTCATCTGAGAGATCAGGTTAAAGTCGACATAGACGAACATATGGCTGTGGGCGGTGGCTCCGAGGTATCTCTCACGCACCACAGGAAGGGACAAAGCACGCATCACTGTCGATTTGCCGATGTTGCTCACGCCCACGACAGAGCAGCAATCCGCGTCCTGCACACAGTCCAAGACGTAAGCAACGTCTTGTTCCCTGTCGATCATGCCCGCATCGAGCTCCTTGGGCGATTCCTTCTTTTTCATCTGCTCTCCAATCAAGGCATTCACATTAGCACATCTGGTCAAGAGCCAGGACCAGTGGCCGCGTATCCTGAACTCGCCACGCAATGGCCAGGGCAAGCCATGCTGGAACGCTGGCCAGCAAGAGCAGTGGCTCGATCCGCCCCAACGGGCCATAGAGCGATAGAGCCAGCGCAGGAGCCACGAAGATCACCAGGTCTATCAGCGCATCAAAAGCCCCAAGAACCGCAGCACAACGGTCACCAGGTGTGATGTCAGCCATCATCACCGAACTCATCAAGAAGGTCATGCTGCCGCCCAGACCAAACAGCGCATAGAAAGCAGCTAGACTCTGCAGCTCTCGAGACCATGCCAGGCCAAGGCAGGCCAGTATGATCAGCGGCTGCGCCACCAAGACAAAGATCCGCCGCCCCCAACGGTCGGATAGCCGCCCGGCCAAGTATGAACTGATGGTATATACAGTTGCCTCACTGGCTACGACCAAGCTGACCTGCCAAGGTGCCAGGCCGAGCAGTTGCCCCTTTGTGGGGACAAATGAGGAAAGAATGGGAAAGGCGAAATTGTTCACCGCCCCAAACAGAACAAACGCATACACGCGTCGATCCACGAAGATGGACTTTAGCTGGCCCCATTGCTCCGCAGTGCGTGACGTGCTGGTCACCTGTACTCGCTCGCCCATAGCAAAGGCGATGATCACACCGGCCAAGAGAGACAGCAGGCCATCTGTCAAGAACGGGACGCGCAACCCCCATAATGACAACCAACCACCCATCGCAGGAGCCACAGCGAATGAGAGCCCCTGACTTGAGCGCAAGATGCCAAAGGCAGTGCCATGCCGGCCCTCTGAAATCTCAGCAGTCAGGCCCAGTAGCGCGGGCATGGCGATCGCATCTGCGGCTCCTCCAAGTATGCGCAAAAGCAATAGGAATTGCCAGCGCCCAACCACAACGCACAGCAGCGAACTGATCCCCCCTAAGAAAGCGCCAGCAACAAGAACACGGCGTCGCCCATACCGGTCCGCGAGCAGGCCACTGAAGAACTGCAGCAGTACGAGTGTCATGAGTGCAGCAGCCAACGTCGCAGCCATGCCACGAGCATCTGCTCCCAGATCTGCTGCCAGAGCCGGCAGCACTGGCACTCCCACCTGTGTGCTCAGGAACAGGACAAAGCTGGTCAGAGCGATCAAGTAGATTGGCACAGGCTACCGCTCCGCGAACAACCGACCAAGGTCCAACAGACAGAACGAGCTGGGAACATGACCTACGGTTGGTCATGCTCGCGCAGCACTGGGTGGCCCCCTGCCGGCAGTTGCCCCGCCACTCTTGTCCACGCTTCACGCAAGCTTTGACGCACCGACGTGGCCCGCTCTCGAAGGCTACGCGACATAGGTCCGCGAGCTCCGGCCTCGCTTCTGGTCATCGCTTCGAAGGTCGCCCAGCGATTGCACTGGAAACAGCGCGCCTGTTCTTGTCCAGTCACATACCCACATACCTGACAACGGTACACCGTTTCTTCAGCAAGAGCTGCGTCGAGTCCGGCCCGGTAGACCGCCTCGGCTTTGGCATGCAGCCCCACCCGGGAGTACAAATCGCCCAACCGTTCCTTTGCCTCCAGCAACAGTGGCGCCAGCCGCACTGCTTTCTCCAGCAGTGCGGTGCTCTCCTCTTCTTCTCCCGCGAGTTGGAGCAGCTTGGAAAGCAGGAAGGGATACCTCCCATCCCGAGAATGGCGCGTCATACATTCCCGCACTAGATGGATGGCAGGCCAGACACCTACATCATCTGCTGCCACGGCTAGCACTCGCTCCGCGAGCGCCTCAGAGAAACCTACCCACAACCCGCGGCCCCATGCTTCGAGCGCGGTAAGAGGCTGCTGCTGAAGATAGTAAAGATCCCCCAGAGCGACATAGGCCGACACACAGTCGGGGTCAAGCTGCAGTGCCAGTTCATAGTCACTAACGGCTTCGCCGTAGCGCGCCATGCGAAAGTGTTCCTCTCCATAGCGGGAGAACAGCGCAACCACTGTTTCGTTGCTCTCACCGGCTTTGACGATGCGCAACTGCTCCAGCGCCTCACGCTCCATTCCGGCCTGCCGATAGATTGCATACAAGTGGTAGTGCGTGTCCAAGTTGCCCGGATCCAATTCCAAGGCCCGTTGAAACTGAAAAATCGCTGGGCCCATCTCGCCAAGCTGAAAGTGAATCATGCCCAGGCGTAGCGTTGCCGCCAGGTTATCGGCGTCCAGCTGCACCGCTCGCTGGTAATGGTCTCTCGCCTGCTTCCAAGCACCTCGCTGCTCATCCAACCAGCCCAGGCGCAGGTGAGCCAAGACGTGCAGCGGCCTCAGCTCCTGCCCTCTGTCCCAGAAGATGGCCCGCGAGAACTTGTGCCGTGCCAGCTCATAGGCCCCTTCATCGAAGGCAGCCATGCCTTCCCGGAAGCTGGCCTCTGCGTGCCGCGCCCGTAGCGTGAGCAGATCTGACACCGCACCGGCCAGCGATCCGCTCAGCCCACTGCGATCAAGCGGCTCCTCGGTCGAGGTGGTACGAAAGGCTTGGCGCAGCTTGGCCCTTACATTCTGAGTTCCCTTCAACATGCGGCCGGGAGTGTTCCAAAAAGCCAGCACCAAACGTCGTAGCGGCATAAAGACGATGCCAGCGAGAAAACCAAGGAAGAACGCCCCCAACAGGATGAGAATGTCCGTCAACAGACCTACGTCCTGCACGGTCGAAGCTCCGCTCTACTCATGATGTCCGCACCCATCGGCACGGACAGACAGCATCTCTCCTCTGGCCGCCCGCAAATCTTCCACCAACAGCCGCATCCGCCTCTGGTTCTTCCAAACATCACTCTGCATCGTGTAGACCACATCTATACGATCAGGAACTTGTTCCGGTTGCAGCCCCTGACGAAAGGCAAATGCATCCCAAACCGCCACCCCATCAGTGAGTTTGAGCTTCAAGCTCGCGCCGTCACGTCCAATGGATCGACACTCACGGACCTGGACATTCTGGCTGACAAATGTGGGCCGAGGGTTGCCAATACCAAAGGGAGCCAGGTCTTCCACAAGGCTCAGGTTCTCCCAGGTTGCTTCAGCTAGCGGCAAAGCCGCATCAATCCTGAGCACTGGCACGAAATCCTCCTCGGCCAGCTCCCGCTCCGCGATGCCAAGCATTCGCTCACGAAATGCATCAATGTTGTCATTCCTTATGGTGAAGCCTGCAGCTGCAGCATGCCCGCCATGTCTGACCAGCAAGTCCTCGCACTCGTCGAGGGCTTGGGTGACATGAAAGCCCGGGATGCTGCGCGCGGACCCTCTGCTCTCCTCCTCTTCCACAGCGATCACCAGTGTCGGTCTGTAGAACTCCTCCGTGACGCGGCTGGCGACGAGCCCGGCGATGCCAGCCAGATACCCAGTGCTAGCCAGCACATAGAGCCGCTCCTCCCCCAACAAGCGAACTTCTTCCCGCGCCTGCTCGACCATTGTGTTCATCAACTGCTGGCGTTCCCGGTTCTGTGCGCCCACTTGCTCCGCGAGCGCAGAAGCCTCTCCCACAGAATCCGTCGTTAACAGATTATAGCTGGCCAGAGCTTCGTCGAGCCGCCCTGCAGCGTTCAAACGGGGGGCCAGCACAAAGCCGATCTTGCCTGCGTCCACCTGTCCAGACTCCAGCCCCGCCTCCTTCAGCATCGCAGCAACCCCTGGTCGGAGCGCCTCGTTCAGCTTCTTGATGCCCTGACTGACCAGTGCCCGGTTCTCGTCGGTCAGAGGCGCGAGATCGGCCACCGTGCCCAACGCTACGAGATCCAGCAGGGCCTCCTCCTGTGGCAGAGCAGCCGCCTTGGAGAGCGGTACTTGGCTTTGTGCACGCAGCAACGCTTGTGCCAGCTTGAATGCCAAACCCACACCGGCAAGCGACTTGAACGGATATCCATCATCCTCTCTGCGAGGGTTGATTACTGCAACCGCTGGGGGCAGTATTGGGCCCACAGCGTGATGGTCGGTAATGATGAGGTCTAGACCCAAACCCTTGGCGTATTCCACCTCGTCAACAGATCGCACTCCGCAATCCACAGTGACAACGACCTTGACGCCTTGACACGCCAGCTCTGACAGTGCAGGCTTGTTCAAGCCATAGCCTTCCTCCATGCGGTTTGGGATGTAGGGGGTCACACGTGCTGCACCCAGAGCATGCAATGTGGGCACCAGTAAGGCCGTAGCTGTCACGCCATCCGCGTCATAGTCACCATAGACAGCGATTGCTTCGCCAGCGCGGACAGCCTGCCGCAGACGGGTGACCGCCTCGTTCATTCCCTTCAGCCGGAAAGGATTATCCACCTCAAAGCTTCTGGACAGGAATGCCTCCACTTGGTCCTTGGTGCGCATGTGACGGTTGTACAGCAACTGCACAACGAGCGGTGCCAAGTCCGGGAAACTGGTCAGATGGTTTGGTGGGAGAGGAGGCAGAACCTCCCAGCGTTTGCGCAATGTAGTCAAGTAGCTGACACCTTCAGGTAGGATCCAGGTGATTATAGGTGAGCCCAATTGAAACTGCAAAGCTATGCGGGCCTTCGGATATACATAATTCTCACAGTGAGCTTCCAGGGAGCTGGAAACATATTTGCAGACAGACTAGGTTTAACAAGGAGCATTAAGCCGCAAGCAGCACACCACTGGAGCTCCTGAGGAGCGAGCGAGATGCGCCAAGCCCAACATAGGCTCGACACTCGACACCTATGATTTGACAGCTAACGAGATTTGGCTATAATGGAGATAGAACATATGTTCTATCTCTATGAGTGTCTGTCGCTGCTACTGCACGCAGGAAGAGATACCATGGGATCGAAGAAGACCAAACGCCTGGAAATGACGGTTGCCGCCATCCAACGACGGTGGGGACGAAAAGCGCTACATAAGCTAGAAGGTTCTGCGATAAAGGTCGAGGTTCCCCATATCTCCACTGGCTTCTCTGCCCTGGATCGGGCATTGGGGATCGGTGGCTTGGCCAAAGGTAGGGTGAGCGAACTTCTGGGCCCTGCTACCTCGGGCAAGACGACGCTAGCGATCAAGTTCTTGGTCCAGGCGCAATCGAATGCCGGGTGGGTAGGCTATATAGACCACGCCCGTTTCTTTGACCCCGACTATGCCCATCGCTGCGGCCTTGACCTTTCCCACTTGCTCATCGTTGCCCCCTATGACCTGGAGGAAGCGCTGGCCATGACCGAGGCGCTGGCAGGAAGTGGCGGGCTTTCAGCGCTGGTCTTTGATGGACTGGACATGTTTTGGGCTGATGCAGATGCTACACTGCGGATCGCTGCCTGTCTTGATCGGCTGGTGGCTCCACTGGCCCGTTCGGGCACGGCGATGCTTTTCCTACACGCCCCCGCTGTGAGGCGATCCTCGGGGCTCTCTGCCCTTGCCCATCATGCCACCACGCGGCTGTGCATCGCGCGAGAGCGCTGGCTGCACCGCCATGGCGACATCCGAGGATACGAAGCCAGAGTAGAAGTACAGAAGAACCGATTGGGGCCCGCCGGCCGTGTGGTTACCATCGCCATCAAGTTCAACGGCACGGTGCGTGGCAACGGCTTGTAACAGATACTCGATGGTGATTTCACATGTCCATCCTCTATTGCTGCATCTCGGATTTTGCCCCAGCTCTGGTGCGACGGGACGATCCTAGACTACAGCGTCGTCCACTTGTCCTCATCGACCCTGAGGAGCGGGTCTTTGCCGCCTCAGCAGAAGCAGCAGCCTGTGGTGTCGTTGTCGGCCAGACAGCCAGGGCGGCGGAGGTCCGCTGCCCTGAAGCACATCTGATGGAAACAGACCTAGCCCGCTGCCGGTCCGAGTTCGAAACCCTGCTGCAGCTTTTGGAGCACACCAGCCCACGCGTGGAGCCACACGGCTGGGGAGCGGCCTACATAGATCTGGGTAACCTCGTCCAACGTCACGCTGATGGCGTGTCCCTTTGTCAAGAAGTCGGGCGGGCTGTGCGGCGTGAACTGGGAGAACCACTTCAACCCGCACTGGGTTGGGACAGGACCAAGTTCACCGCCCAGGCGGCTACCAAATGCACCCAGCCAGGACATCTTCGAGCTGTGGACTCGGTGCGAGAGCGTGCCTTTCTACAACCACTACCAGTGACTTTGCTGCCACTGGGGATTGATGCGTTGCAGCGGCTTGGCTTCTTGGGATTGCGCACACTGGGGCAGTACGCCACGCTGTCACCGGGCGCGGTGTGGCAGCAGTTCGGTCGAGCGGGCAGGCTTGCGCAGCGCTGTGCCCGTGGTGAGGATGATCGGCCTGTAGTACCTCGCTCGCAGGAGCGCCGGCTGGCAGCCCATTACGAGCTGGAGAATCCACTCGCCGAACAGCAGCATCTGCTGACGGTACTGCGGCACTTGGTCTCTCCGTTGCTGGCAGGGCTGCGAGAGAACCTGCAGGCCTGCGGCCAGATGCGGTTGACTGTGCACTTTGCCGACAACAACGCCCAGGAAAGAGCCCGTACATTTCTCTTTCCCACAGCTGAGGAGAAACGGGTCCTGCTGGCAATAGAGCACTTGTTAAATCAGATGAGCTGGCAGGCCGGAGTTGAAGCCCTCGAGGTCACGTTGGAGAGGATTCAGGACACCGTGGCCAGTCAACTGTCCCTCTTCCCCGGCGAGACCGAGCGGGAGCGCAAGCTGCACAAAGTGCAACACTACCTGGCGGCCCGCTTCGGTGCCAACCGGCTGCGGCGGGCAGTGCTTTCACACCCTGGTGCGCCGCTGCCGGAGTGGCGCGCCAGCTGGCTGGAGGAGTCATGACACGATTGTGGCTGCAGGGGGAGCAGGTGAAGGTATGGAACAGGGAAGGGACACCAGCCGGATTCAACTGGCAGGGAGAGACCCATCACATCCTAGGTGTCTGCAACTGCTGGCGGATCCACACCCGCTGGTGGGAACCACAACATGCCATCTGGAGGGAGTATTGGAAGGTGGTTACAGATGTGGGACTGCTATGCCTGATTTATGAGGACCTACCATCCGGCGGTTGGTTCTTGTCAAGGGTCTATGACTGACGAATAGGCCGTCATCGTGCAACTACATCAGCCAAGGACGCTGCCGGACGAGTACGCTGAATTACATTGCCACAGCTACTTCTCCTTGCTTGATGGTGCCTCGTCGCCTGAGGCACTGGTTGAACGAGCGGCAGCATTGGGCTACCGCTCGCTCGCCCTCACGGATCACGATGGCTTGTACGGTGCAGTGCGCTTTTGGCAAGCTGCAAGAGAGTACGGGATCAAGCCTATCTTTGGAGCCGAGCTGACGCTGGCGGACGGCCAGCACCTGACGCTGCTGGCAGAGACACAAAGCGGCTATGCCAACCTCTGTCGGCTGATCAGCGCTGGACAATTGGCAGGACAGAAGGGACAGCCCAGGCTGACCTTGGACACCCTGGCCGAGCACGCCCAAGGCTTACTCTGCCTCTCCGGTTGTCGCGAAGGAGCCGTGGCCTCATCTCTGTTGGCCAAAGACAAGGAAGGTGCACTCTCTGCCGCTGCCTGCCTGCGTGAGGTCTTTGCTGACCGTTTTTGGATCGAAATGCACCGCCACTACCTACCAACGGACTCTCAACTAAACTCAGAACTGGTAGCCTTGGCACGCCGGCTGGACGTCAGCTGGGTGGCAACGAACAACGTGCACTACGCCGAACGGAGGGGGCAACGTCTACATGACGTCCTGACTTGCATCCGCCACTACGCAACCCTCCCCGAGGCACTGGCAGCAGGGCTGCTGCATTCCAACTCGGAGCTCTTTTTGAAATCACCGCAGGAGATGGCCTCCCTCTTTGCCGACCTGCCCCAGGCTATACGCAGCACCTGCCAGATCGCCGAACGCTGTGACGTCAACCTCGACTTTTCCAAGCAACAGCTGCCCTCCTTTCCCATACCCGAAGGGCATACCGCTTTGAGCTACCTGCAAGCGCTGTGTGAGAAAGGGCTGCGGCACAAGTTCAACCCCATTACCTCGCAAGCGCAGACCCAACTGGCCCACGAATTGGCGGTTATCGACCACACGGGGTTGGCTGGTTACTTCCTAGTTGTCTGGGACATCGTGCGCTTTGCTCGCTCCCAGGGGATCCGTTGCCAAGGGCGGGGCTCGGCCGCCAACTCACTGGTCGCCTACCTTCTGGATATCACTCCAGTGGATCCGCTTCGCCACAGTTTGCTTTTCGAACGCTTCCTCAGCGAGGGGACCCACACTATGCCGGACATTGACATCGATTTCGCTGCAGATCGCAGGGAAGAGGTTATCCAGTACGTATACGAGCGCTATGGCCAGGAGCACGTGGCGATGGTGTGCAACGTAGTCACCTATCGCGCTCGTTCTGCACTGCGGGACGTGGCCAAAGCGCTGGCCTTCCCAGCGGATGTCATTGACCGCGCGGCAAAGGCCCTCGATACTCGCTCCACCGCCTCGGCCGCGGAGCAAATCCTGCACAGTGATAGCCTGGGAGTTATCGATAAGCCTGACACCTCACCACGACGCGAAGAAGGGAAAGCGGCTCACTGCAGAGTGTCCACGCAGCAGCACGGAGTGGGCTCGTATGCCCAGCCGGCTGTCTTCAGAGACGAAGCCGAGCCTGGCCAATCCCCCTCCCTTCCCTGGCAGATCCTGTCCAAGCTATTGGCTGACATGGATGGTGTCCCTCGCCACCTCTCCATACACGTAGGTGGGATGCTCATCACCGCAGCACCGCTGGTAGAGATTGTGCCGGTGGAACGGGCAACGATGCCAGGCCGGGTGGTAGTGCAATGGGACAAAGACAGCGTCGAGGACGCCGGGCTGATCAAAATCGACCTTCTCTCGCTTCGTACGCTGGACGCGATCGAAGAGGCGCTACACCACATCCGGGAGCAGCGAGGAATTGACCTCGATCCGGCTCACCTGCCGTTGGACGATCCTACCATCTACGACATGCTGCAGAGAGCCGACACCATCGGCTGTTTCCAGGTGGAAAGTCGCGCCCAGGCACAGATGCTGCCCCGGCTGAAGCCGGAGACCTTCGAAGACATCATCATCGAGGTGGCCCTGGTGAGGCCAGGCCCGATTCAGGGTAATATGGTGCATCCCTACCTGCGCCGGCGCCAAGGGCTGGAGCCAGTTAGCTATGCTCACCCGGCGTTGGAGCCAGCGTTGGCGGAGACATTGGGAGTCATCATATTTCAGGAGCAGGTGATCCGTGTAGCGGTGGCTATCGCTGGTTTCCACCCTGCAGAAGCCGATCAGCTGCGCCGGGCGATGAGCCGCAGCCGTTCACAAGAGGCGATGGCCGCGCTGCGGAAGCGCTTTGTGGCTGGGGCACGGTCCAACGGTGTGGACGAGGAGATCGCAGCAGAGGTCTTTCGACAACTGGCTGGCTTTGCCGAGTTCGGTTTCTGCAAGTCGCACGCCGCTGCCTTCGCCCTCGTAGCCTACCACACGCTGTACCTTAAACTGTACTTCCCAGCCGAGTTCTACTGCGGACTGCTCAACCACCAGCCGATGGGCTTTTACATCCCTGAGGTGCTAATGAGTGACGCCCAAAGGCATGGTGTGCCCGTTCTGCGTCCGGATGTGAACCGCAGCCGGGATGCGTGCACGCTGGAGCCCTCGGTTTGTCACTCTCAGCCCTCACCCTGTCACTCCGAGCCTCCCATTTGTCATTCTGAGCGAAGCGAAGAATCTCCCCGCTCCAAAACCATGGAGATCCTTCGCTACGCTCAGGATGACACGTTGGAACGTTCTCCGCTTCCCCTCGCCATCCGCCTTGGCCTGCGCTATGTACACGGCTTGGGCGAAGCATTCCTGGAGCGAATCGCGGAGCGGCGGGGAGAGGGCCCGTACCGCGACTTGCGGGACTTTTGCTGGCGCACCCGCCTGCCGCGGCCTGTGGTGGAGAACCTCATCCGGGCCGGAGCGCTGGACAGCTTCGGGCAAAGGCGCCGCGATTTACTGTGGGCACTGGGCGGGCTGGAGTATCAGCAGGAGGGACTGGACATCGAAGTTCCGCTGGAGCCGGTGGTACTACCCATACTGAGCAAAGCAGAGCGCTTGGGCTGGGAGTATGAACTACTGGGCATGGCCCCTGGTGAGCACGTGATGCAGCTCTACCGGCCGCAGTTGCGGAGGCACGGGGTGCTGAGCAGCAGAGAGTTGGAGGAGATAGGAGATGGACAGACGGTGTGTGTTGCCGGGTGGGTGGTTGTGCGCCAGCGGCCGCCGACGGCCAAAGGTCACGTCTTTATCACGCTAGAGGACGAGGAGGGGCTGATCAATCTCATTATAAGGCCCGACGTCTATGAGCGGTATCGGAGCACGCTGCGCAACGCACCATTGCTGTGGGCCGAGGGGCGCTTGCAGTGTGAAGGGCACGCGATCAGCGTGCTGGTGCGCAGGGCAGCGGCGCTCCGCCGGAAAGGCGAAGTAATCCCTCAAGCGTACATTACGCCCAATCGTATTCGTTGAGTGTCAGGAGCTCACTGCCGTTAGGAGTTACCAACAACCTGGTCAGGGACCCGGTGTGCAGCGGGTACACCCACCACTCACTGTAGCCATTCGGGACGAAATGGGCCAGTGTGGCGCGGATCACCCCGCCGTGACAGACAATCACCACTTTGTCACCAGTATGCTTGGACGCGATGTGCCCTACCGCCCGTGCTGCACGCTGGAAGAACCGGTAGCGGTTTTCGCCGCCTGGCCACGTGAACCCAACATCCGTGCGGTCTTGCCACCTTTCGTAGGCCTCAGGGAACTGGGCAGCGAACTCATCCATGGTCAATCCACCGACATGACCCACATTGACCTCGCACAGGTCCGTGACTATCACCGGTGTCAGCCCCAAAGCCTTGCCGATGATCTGCGCCGTCTGCTGCGCTCGCTGCAGTGGGCTGGTGTAGATCTCCTCTATGTCATCCTCTGATGCCAAGCGATCTGCCAGAGCCTGTGCTTCGGCTTCACCTTGTGCCGTCAACGGTGACGGATGCTCCCAGCCCGCCCAGCGGTGTTCGGCATTGAACTGCGATTCTCCGTGCCGGATCAGCCACTCCTCGGTCACGTTTGCCGCTCCGCTGCTAGCGTCGCAGCCTCGGCCATCGGCTGCACCACATCCCGGTAATAGTCGCAGAGGTCACGCAGGACGCACAGTTCACAGCGCGGCCGCCGCGCCTCGCACACCTCA
>SMTZ1_10004235_pt1 | contig 14446 bp, 9 predicted proteins | sample DeeMarSWOR136_30_FD_25667 | JGI IMG/M metagenome (IMG submission 25667) | reverse complement strand
GTATAGGAGAGGATGAGACGCCCGGCTGGGCTAAAGATTTAGACGGAAAAGTAATCAGAATCCATACGGGCAAGATGGAACATCATATAACTGCAGATATTGCCTATGCCTTCTATCACTATTATAATGCTACGCAGGATGAGAAATTTTTTCGGGATTACGGTTATGAGATATTGTTTGAGACGGCAAGATTTTGGGCAAGCCGTGTGGAATATAATAAAAGGAAGAGAAAATACGAAATTAAACAGGTTATCGGTCCCGATGAGTTCCATGTAGATGTTAATAATAATGCTTTTACTAATATGATGGCAAAGTGGAATTTGCTTATGGCCTATAATCTGTTTCAGAAGATAAGGAAGTCAAATCCAGGGTACTGCAGGAAGTTGGTCCAGAAAATAGGGCTGTCAGCCAAAGAGGCAGCAAAATGGAAGAGTATCTCTGCCCGCATCAGCATAAACAGCGATAAAAGGCAGGTAATCGAGCAATTTGATGGGTATTTTAGAAAGAGGAGAATTAAAATAACTGATTGGGATGAGAATTTTATACCTGTTGTCTCGGAGAAACTAACTCCCAGAGATTATGCTAAAACACAACTTGTTAAGCAGGCAGATGTGATTATGCTTTTGTATCTGCTTTCAGACGTTTTCAGTATTAAGACTAAAAAAGAAAACTATGCATATTATATTGACAGGACAATACACAAGTCTTCATTGAGCCTCCCGGTATATGCCCGTATGGCTATTGATGTGGGAGATAGAAGTAGGGGTTATCGATTTTTCCATACTGCTCTGCGTACTGACATAAGCAATATTAATAACAATACATATGAAGGCATTCACGCAGCTTGTATGGGGGGTAGCTGGCAGGTTTCGATAAATGGTTTTGCCGGAGTGAAAATACAGAAAGGCATATTGTCAGTCAATCCAAAAATGCCAAGAATATGGAGGAAAATCCTTTTTTCCCTACATTGGAGAGGAACCCTGCTTAGACTGGAAGTCAAGAATAATAAAATAAAAATACAGCTTGTTTCTCCGGGCAGGAAGAAGGTTAAGATAAGAGTATTCGGCATTTTATATAGACTGGCTGGCGATAAGCCGTTTGAATTTGAGCGAAAAAGACCGGCAAAGGAAGTGCCCACTTATTATTTATGAATTTTAGGAGAGGACAATAATGGCAAAAAAGAAGTTAAGCATATCCCACCTACATTGGGGTTTTCCTCCCATTATCGGAGGAGTGGAGACGCATTTAGCAATATTGCTACCAACTTTAGTTAGAATGGGCCATAAGGTCAATCTTCTCACGAGTTCATTTGAAGGAGAGAAAGGAAAAGATAATTATAAGGGTGTGGGTATCTTTCGCCAGCCTATTATGGATTTAAACTGGCTTAGTAAAAGAGGAGTAGATGGTATTTCTGGAGAGGTAAGAGCTGTATTTAATAATTTCATAAGCGAGACCAAACCTGATTGTATCCACGTCCACAATATGCATTATTTTAGTAAAATCCATGCGTTGACAATTCAAGAAATAGCCACCAAGAAAGGCATTCCTCTTATTTTAACAGCGCATAATGTATGGGACGATAATTTATTTCTGGACTTGACGAATAATATTAAGTGGAGTCATATTATTACCGTCAGCCATTTTATAAAAAGAGAGATTATCGGAACTGGATATAGCCACAGAAATATAACGGTTATCCATCATGGTATTGACCAGGAGATTTATTCCCCTAAGGTGGACCCGCAGCCTGTTTTTGAAGAATATCCTGTCCTGCGAGGAAAAAAGGTGATATTTCATCCTGCAAGAATGGGACTGGCTAAAGGGTGCGATGTGAGCATAAAGGCATTGCGTATAATCAAGCAAAGATTTCCTGATGTAGTTCTGGTGCTTGCGGGCACAAAGAATATTATAGACTGGGTCCAGAGCCAACAGAAGGACATTGCCTATATGGTAAGTCTGGTTGAGTTTCTTGGCCTTGAGGATAATGTGTTAATTGATGCTTTTCGATTGGAAGATATGCCCAAACTCTACGCTGCTTCCCTGGTTTGTGTATATCCTTCAACTGTTTCCGAACCTTTCGGATTGACGATGTTGGAAGCCCTTTCATCATCCAGGCCAATGGTTGTTACTGAAACCGGAGGAATGCCGGAGATTATTAAAGATGGCATTAATGGATTCATCATTCCAGTCAAGGATTTTGAGTCTTTGGCCTCTCGGATTAACTGCCTTCTGGGCAACAAGGAGTTAAGGGAGCGACTGGGACACACCGGGCGTCAGATGGTTGAGCAGCAATATACCAAGGAGATTGTCGCTGAGAACACATTGAGGATATATAGAAAGTTTTGTTAGCTAAATGATGAAACAAGCTCGGACCGGGTATTATTTCCTTTTTGTTTAATACTCCTAAGTAAGAATTTTGAAAAGCATAAAAAGACATTTGACAAAATGTAACTTTTGTGATATACTTAAAACAGAAAAGTTGGAACGAAAAGGCAAACCTACCGAAAGGTAGGGGCCCCCGGTAAACCATTATTTGGGGTGCCCCGGGGCGCGATTCCGTAGTTGGTTTGGGCCACTTTACGAGACGCGGCAAAGTTACGGGTCAGCAAGGAAAAAGTGAGAATGACGGCCGGGCTACCGAAACCAATTATAAAAATAGCAGAGAAGTCTTTAATTAATTTATTAACCGAACTGCTTTTTGCAAGAGAGCAGTTCGGTTTTTTGTTATAAGGTGATAACTATAAATGAAGAAAAGATTTAGATCTGATGTAGAAAAAAACCTATTCCGTGTCCCCCTTTCTCTGGATAAAAAGACGGATGATTGGCTTCATAATCTGGGTATTTCAATGAAGCTTAGTGGGGGTTATAAACTTCCTAAGTCATATATTATTCGAAGTTTAATTAACGCCTTTATAAGACTGAATGTAAGCTTCAAAAATATTAAAAGTGAGGTAGAGTTGGAAAGAAGAATATTCAAAATAATGAACAGGACCACACAGGATTTGACAAATGAGAAATCAGAATAAAAATTCCCTTGTGGCAAATATAGGCTTGAACAGGAAACAGATTAGCTTCATCGATAAGATAGTCCGAGAAATAAGGTTTTCTGGAGGAAGGAAACCATCTCGGAGTTCCATAGTCAGGATCTTTACTAAAATAGCAATGCTTCTGAGGCCTGATGTATCTGGCATAAGGTCAGAGAAAGAGTTTGAGAAAAGATTTTTTCACGCCTTTAAAATTGGCCCCAAGAAAAGTGACAAAAAATGACAGAACCCCTATTAGCAAATCGTTACAAGATAATTGACAAAATTGGTGAGGGTGGGATGGGAAAGGTTTGGCGGGTGTATGACACAGTAGAGCAGCGAGAAGTAGTCCTCAAACAATTCTACAAAAAGGAGAAAGTTCCTCCTGAAACGGCTCTGGCCAGTCGAAGAAAGGAAATAACTATATCTACTGTACCAACAGGTTCAACTGAAGAATCTCTTCGCTTTAAACAAGAATTTCGGACTATGGTTAAATTAAAGCATCCAAATACAGTCAATGTATTTGATTATGGTGTGTTAGAGAATGGAGACGATTATATAACTATGGAGATGGTTCCTGGCCAGGAGTTACGAGATATTTTAAAAGAGAGGCAATTGGATTTTGAAGAAATCTATCGAATTTTGATTCAGCTCTCTCAGGTATTAAATTTTATCCATTCCAGACTAATGGTCCATCGAGATATAAAACCAGCAAACATTCGTATTACTCCAGAAGGAAATGTTAAATTGATGGACTTTGGGCTGATGGATCAGATGGGGCTACCCAGCAGTGGCGAAATAACCGGAACTGTTATTTATTTACCACCTGAAGTAGCTAAGGGTGGCATTATTGATGTTCGTTCCGATTTATATTCATTAGGTGCAATGGCTTATGAATTAGTAACCGGGAAACCCCCATTTATCGGTAAGAAGACATTAGATATCATAAGGCAACACATTGAAACACTTCCTATTCCTCCTCGCCAAATTAGAGAAGATACTCCTGAAGGGCTGGAAGAAATAATACTAAAACTTCTTGCCAAAGATCAAAATGAGCGCTATCAGACAACAGCAGAGTTAATTAACGATTTAGTTCCACTCACTAACGAGAAGATATCCATAGAAACCTTGGAACAAAAAAAAAGCTATCTTAACTGCAGTGAATTAATAGGCCGTGAAAAGGAAACGCAGACACTGAAGGATGCCTTTACCTTAGTCACTCAAGGAAAAGGTCAGAGTATTTTTATCGTTGCCCCAGCCGGAGTGGGGAAAACTCGCTTGATTCAAGAGTTTAAGTTAAGAGTCCAATTAGCAGAAGTCCCCTTTATGCAGGGCCAGTGTTTTGAACAAGGAATGACTGTTTATCAACCGTTAGCTAATGCTTTTAAGCCTTTGCTGCCGTTAACTACGAAAGAAGTATTAGACAAATATGGTTCAGTGCTTGTTAAGGTTATGCCCGAATTAAAGACAAAAGGTTACCAGTCTGCTCCAAAATTAGATGGAGTTGGAGAAAAGGTACGCCTATTCGAGCAAGTTAACGGATGGTTAAAAGAAGTATCAAAGGTTACCCCGATTGTTATTTGCATAGAAGATTTGTACTGGTCTGATTTTGCCACTTTGGAATTGCTGAATGCTTGCATTCGAGAACTACAGGATTATCCAATTATGATTCTGGGCACTTTCCGTGATGACGAGGTAGAACCCACCAGTATTATCTTTCAAACAGTAGAAGAAGAAATTACGCAAATGATGAAACTATCAACTTTGAACCAGGACGATGTTCGATCGTTAATTAAAGGGATGTTAGGTCGGATTGAGTTAACCGAAGATTTTACCGATCGTGTATATACTGTCACTGCAGGAAATGCCTTTTTCGTTAGTGAGACAATGAGGGCATTAATTGAAGAAGAACAATTACAATTAGAGCGGGGCCGTTGGATTTTACCTGTAGATATAAGTACATTAGAGCTACCTGCATCAATTGAATCAACTATTATTCGGCGTTTGAAACTTCTTAATCCCGAAAGTCTAAATCTTGCCAGGACTGCTTCTATAGTAGGTAGAAATTTAGATTTATTTTTCATGAAGGCATTGAGTGGATTGGAAGATGAGAGACTCTTCGAAATCTTAGATGAGCTGATTGAACGTCAATTCATGAAAACCGAAGAAAAACTATATATTTTCAACCACGATCGTGTCCGGGAAACTCTTTATAATCAATTGCAAGAAGAGAAAAGAAAAGAATTACACGAAAGAGCAGGAACCATTTTAGAGGAACAATATTATTCAGGGAAAGGAAATGTGGCTATAGGTCAATTAGGATATCATTTTAACAAGGGGTTAAATCAACAAAAAGCAGCGAAGTACCTTCTTATGGGTGGTTACCAAGCCTGTGATAAGGTGACTGGTGATATAGAGGGAGCTAATTATTTCATAAAAGCAGTGGAAGTGCTTGAAAAAAGTGATTATCCTGAAAAAGAGGAAATTCTGATAGATATTAGGAGTAAAATCGGGAGAACTTATATGTATGAGAAACCAGAGGTAGCCATAGAAAGTCTTGAAAAAGCTGTTTCGTCATTACACAATTTAGGAAATATTTCAAAATTTTTTAAAGTTATAAAAATATTTTTTAAAATAATAAACCATTTACCTAAGTGTATATCTCAAAATATAAAAAATAGGCTTAATCAGCCATCTTCGAAGACATCAAAATTGAAAGGAGATTATCCCAGAATCATCGCAAAGATAATCGAGGATCAAAGCTTGCTATCGTTTGGATATTGCCTCGTGGGAGAATATGATAAGTCTCTTTCATTGAGTGAGAAAACTTTAGAATGTATTCCCGATCCAAAATCCGTAATCAAAGCAGTAGTAAAATTAGGACAGACTGCTGTTCTTGGGCAGACAGGTGATGCTATAGGCTATATCGAAGCTTCTTCCGAGGCTTGTGACCTCTTTGAAAAAAATGAGGAGAATTTTAAATATTATGGTCCGCAAATGGAAAGAGAGTTATGGTGGGGTTATGGGCGAATCTGTATGATGAGAAATTTTCAAATAGTTTTCTCAGCGAAAAAACCAGATGAAAAATATTTACAAAAAGGTTTTTCTATCGCAGAAGAAAAAAATATGCCAGATATAAAAGGAAGTATGTATTTAATTGAATTTGTAAGGCTTGCAATATGTGGGGTTCATGAAGGATTTAATGAGCTACTGAATAAAATCTATGACATACTAAAACAATATGGCCGACCACTTTGGGCCGAACTGCCAATTGACATATGGAAGGATTTTTTTTATTTTCAGCGTGGTGAGTTTGATATGAGTATTGATTTGAGTGGCAAACTTATAAGTATGGCTATGAAATACAAGGAAGTATTTTACAATATATTTGCTCAAATCATATTAAGCTTGTCATATTTCGGCAAGGGCAGACATCAGGAAGCGATTCGTCAATTAGAGTCGACTGTTGAGTTGTGTCGTAAGTACGGGAGCGAGAAATTAGTAACAGCGCTTTACTCCTTAGGGGAGGTTTATTTGAAAATAGGCAAAGTTGAGAAGGCACTCCCACTTATCCAAGAAGCTCATGAGATTTGTACAAGTGAAAGATGCTTTAATGAATATTATCAAATTCATACCTTTCGTCTTTTAGGTCAGGTTGCTATCGAGAGAAAATATTTTGAGAAGGCAAAAGAGTATTTAGAACGAAGTTTAGTAATAGCACGGGAATGTGAAAATCCAATCCAAGAAGGACAAACGCTTTTCCAATTAGGAAGATTGCATATGAAATTGACTCAACATAAGTTTGCTAAAGAAATGATTCAAAAAGCAATGGATAAGTTTTCTGAGATAGATAATGCCTACCAGATAAAGAAATGCCAGAAACTGCTAAATGATATTGAGGGAGAAAAAGAGGAGATATGGAAGAGAAATTAGAGGCTCGTTATGATGTCATCCTCATCGGAGCTGGCATTGCTGGGTTGGTCAGTGGTAATTTTTTATGTAAAAAAGGATATAAAATTCTGATTTGTGAACAGTCGAGATCTCCTGGAGGATATCTATCAGGATTTAAAAGAAAGGGATTCTATTTTGACGCTGGAATCCAATCATTTGCTTCATCTGGGGTTGTTTTCCCTATATTAGAGGAATTGAAGCTCAGAAATAAAATTCAATTTGTGAAAGTTGACTTCGGGTTAGTAGGTTCAAAATTTGACGTTAAGGTTGATTCTATTCAGAGTGTAGCTTGCGCAATTAAAAATGCTATCCTTGGTAATGAAAAAGGAATTCAATCATATTTTGAGGAAATATTCCAAGTAATAGAGAAAATAAAAAGACAGGAAGACATAGAAAATTTAAAACAATATTATTCAAATATTTCTGCTGAGGAGTTGGCCAGAAAGCATTTTAAAAACGATCGGTTGATAAAATATTTATCCCAAATGGGGTATCGTGGGGTATCCGCTTTAACTGCTATCCGGATGTGGTTTTCTTTTCTATATGACTATTGGTATCCTGTAGGAGGTATGCAGAATTTTGCCAATATATTGGGGGAAAATATCGAAAATCAAGGAGGCTTTATTTCTTATAACACTGATGTAGATGAGATAATAGTGTCCGGTGGACAGGCAATGGGTATAATTACATCTGGCGGGAAAAGAATTAACAGTAATTATGTTGTTTCTTGCTGTGATTTAAAACAGACCTTTGGGGAGTTAATTAAAAAAAATCAGATAGATACCAGCCGTAAACGTCAGATTCGATCTGCCAAAGTATCTGAAAGTTTTGTAACTGTATATTTAGGTGTTGATATTGACCAAGATACAATGCGGAGTTATATGAATGCTCACCATATTTTTTACATTCCTGATTACGACCTTATTGATCTCGATAATCTTGATGATTTGGATCTATATAAAAGGTCGTATATTGAAATTACTGCACCTTCGGTAGTTAATTCAAGTTTTGCGCCTGAAGGAGAAAGTACCATTATATTACAAGCCCTTGCTAACTATGATTGGATGGATAGGTGGGGTCTAGGTTCTGATGAACAAGATAGAAAAAGATATCTGTATCTGAAAGAAAAAGTGGGAAATGAACTGATCTCCACTGCTGAGAATGTTATCCCAGGACTATCAGACAAGATAATCGTTAAAGAGATTGCTACCCCTTTGACTCACGAGCGTTACACCAAAAACAGCGAGGGAGCTACAGCGGGTTGGAGTTGGAATATTAAAGAAAGACAAATATTTTCACACGGAGAATACGGATTAGTTACCCCGATTGAGAATCTCTATGCTGCCAGTCATTGGATAACTCCTTACGGAGGGGGTATTCCTACTTGTTTTTATGCTGGGAAAACAGTGGCTGAACTTTTGGATAGCAAAGTAAAAAGGTCCTTATGATGTCCAATAAAAGCGACCAAGGAACTTCAAGTTTGTTAGTCAGTTATACAGGATGTCCTAGGAATTTAACCAATCTTTACCCAGATAATGGATTAGCTAACCTTGCTGCATGTCTCATCGCAAACGGACATAAGACAAAAATATTAGATTATGGAACGGTGGAAACAATGAGATTGATGTCATCGGGCGTAATTGGAAGATGGCTAAAAAAAATCTATACTAAAAGGGGAAAAATTGGGGGAAAGACTCAATTGTTTTTTATAAAAAAGGTGCTCGTTATCTTTCGAAAACGTTTTGAGAATAAAACTGCTAAGGATATTTTAAATATTATTAAAAGCGAAAGAATAGATTTTATTGGATTTAAACTCTTTGTAGGTGATGGTTTTAGAGGTTCTATTTCGATGGCAAAGAAAATAAAGCGCAAATATCCTAAGGTAAGAATTTTTGCTGGTGGACCAACTGTGGATATCTGTTGTGAACATATTTACCGAGAATTTGATGGTTTTGATGCTTTAGCTTATGGAGAGGGAGAAGAAACAATAGTTATGTTGGCTGAATTTGTTCAAGGAAGAGTTGAGCTGGAAAAAATTCCAAATTTAATTATTAGAAGAGATGGCAAAATTATCACTACATCGGCGAAGAGGGTCGAAAACTTGAATAATTTACCTTTTCCAGTCTATGATGAGGATGTCTATTTGAGTATGAGAGGCAATAAAAAGGTAAAGGCCATTGTATTTGATGAAAGCAGGGGCTGTCCTTATAGATGTGCATTTTGTAATCATCGTGAAAAAAGTGGGACATTTACTCGGACAAAAACAGCAAAAAGAATTGTTGATGAAATGGAATTTATAATTAAAAAATATGGAATTAGCTCATTCAGGTTCGCAGGGTCAAACCCTCCTCCTAAGCTTATGGAAAGTATTGCTGAAGAGATTATGAAAAGAGGCCTAAAGGTTTATTATCACTTCATGGCCAGGGTGAATTTCTCAAAAGAAGAGATGTTTCACAAGATGAAAAAGGCAGGAGCAGTATCGGTTTTATTTGGTATTGAATCAGGAAGTCAATATCTCCTTGATAAAATAAATAAGAACTGTAAAGTAAATCAAATAAAAACTGCCGTAAAAGCTGCTAAGAAAGCAGGCCTTTTCGTTATCGGGAGTTTTATCTTCCCTTTACCTTTTGAAAATGATTCAACTAAAGAGGAAACAATTAATTTGGTTAAGGAGTTAAAGTTGGATGGTTTTTTCATTAATCCACCTGGGGTTTTTCCCGGAACTGAATGGGCAAAGGATCCGGATAAATATAATATTGAAATGTCAGCTAGTCCTGCGGAATTTGCAAAATGCTGGATGTACATTGATATTGATTCAGCCAGTGGTTTTTTACCAGGTCGGTTTAACGGGAAGGATTATAAAGAAATCTCAATTGAAAAAAGAAATTTTGTCAAAGTTTTAATAAAAGAAGGCCTTTTTCGAACAGCAGGAGAAGATGGGACTTTACTCTCTCACAAAATTGGTATCTTACCGGAAGAATTTAGTCATTTGCTTAATCCTTTGTTTTTTTCTGGGGATTATGTTGCTATTTCTCAAATTTTAAAAAGATTAAATAAACCGTTGTAGTGTGAAAATGCGATGAGATTAAAACTTATTGAAGTAGATAATATAGGAACTAAACTATATTCTCAATGGCACAGTGGTGCAGATATGAAGTGGGTTTGCCCACCATTAGCTTTACCTATTATAGCTTCTTTAACTAGTTCTGACATAAAAGTTAGTATTTTAGATGAAAAAAATGAAGCAATTGATTTTAATATTGAGGCAGACGTAATAGGGATTTCTTTTAAGTCAATGACAGCAAAAAGAGCTTATGAAATTGCGGATAAATTTCGAAGGAGAAAGATAAAGGTTATTACGGGAGGTGTTCATGCTTCTTTGTTGCCTGATGAGGCCATTCAGCATGCAGATTCTGTTGTAGTAGGTGAGGCTGAGAATGTCTGGCACAGGGTCATAAATGATATTAAAGCAAATAGATTAAGACAATTTTATTCGTCATCTAAAAAAGGAAATTTAAAAACCGTGCCATTACCCAGGTTTGATTTATTACAGAATAACAAATATCTTTATCATGCGATACAGACTTCAAGGGGATGTTCGATGGGATGTAAATTTTGTCCTACTCGGTTTATGTTTGGCTGGGAGTTCCGTCTCAAAAATATCAGTCAGGTAGTTCAAGAGGTTCAGATAGTTCGAGAGATTGAAAGAAAAAGCATTTTTTTTGTAGACGATATCTTTGGAGCAGGAGATAGAAATTATATTATTGAGTTAACAAAAAAGCTGAAGCCTTTAAAGATTAATTTTAGTATCATCTCAGATTTTAAAATTGTAAATGATGAAGAGTTATTGAGATTATTAGCTGAGAGTGGATGCAAAATAATTTCTCTTAATCTTTCAGACTGCACTGAAGAGGAGGTAATGATTATAAAAAAAATCCACCGATATGGAATTGAAACTTGGGGATATTTTATGTTTGGTTTTGAAAATCACGATAAGACTATTTTTGAAAAAGTGGTAAGATTTATCAGCGAAACAGATATGAAATATTTTACATTGACAGTTTTGACCCCATACCCGAGTACACAACTTTATCAACAATTTGAACAGGAAGGAAGGATTTTGTCTAAGGACTGGAGTTTATATGACCAAGCACACATTGTATTTAAGCCGAGGTTAATATCTGCCGAGGCTTTGAAGGATGGGTATAAATGGGCATTAGGAGAAACAAAACATCTAAGAAGAGAAATACAGTAATTGAGCAAACCTAAGGAAAGGAGGATCAAATACAATGACAAATAGAAGTGATACTATGGGAGTAATACTGACTGCAGGTAAAGGGTCTCGTATATATCCTTTCGGTGATAGATATCCGAAATCTATGTTACCCATATGCAATAGGCCCTTGATATACTACCAAGTTGAGTTAATGAAAGAATTAGGTATAAAAGAAATCGTAATAGTTGTGGGACATTTAAAAGAAAGTATTATTGATTATCTTAAAGATGGCAGTGGTCTTGGAGTAAATATCAAATATGTTGATCAAAGAGAAAGATTAGGCATTGCTCATGCGGTAGTTCAGATTGAGAATTATATTGATAGACCTTTTGTGCTTTTATTGGGAGATATATATTGTATTTACAAAGAGGCGAAAGCTATACTGGATATATTCAAAAAATGTAGCGATGGAGCAGTCCTGGCAGTAAAAGAAGAGAAAAATGTAAAAGCGATAAAGAAGAATTTTGCTGTTATTTTGGATAAGAATGATTTAGTAAAAAGGGTAATTGAGAAACCAAGATATACCCTAAGCAGACTGAAAGGATGTGGTTTGTATCTATTCAGTTTGAATATTTTTGACGCCATTAGAAGAACTCCAAAAACCGCCTATAGAGATGAATACGAGATAACCGACTCTATACAAATACTTATTAATGATGGATTCCCTGTTAAGGTAGCGAAAATCATTAAGGAAGATGTAAACCTGACTTTTCCTTGCGATTTGCTTAATTGTAACTTATTGCAATTAAAAATGCTTAATAAAAACAAGGATATTGGGTTAAATACAAAGATTAGTAAAAATGCCAAGATTATGAATTCAGTAATTGGCAATAACGTAGTGATAAAACATCCAATTACCGTAAAGGGCTCCTTAATTTTTACTGATGTAAAAATTATAAACAGAGAAAATATTTTGGGTAGGGTTGTTACACAAGAGTATGAAATTAGATGTCCGGAAAGAGAAAGGGAAGATTTGAGATGAGTGAAGAAGTCAGAATTCTTTTTGAGCCGGTAAGTTCTGGTCTATGGCATATTATGAATTGTCTGTCAATCGCAGATGAATTGAAGAAAGAGGGAATTACGATTAGTTTCGCCTTAAGCCAGAGGAATTGTAAATTCATAGAAAAAAATGGACATAAAAAAGTCTATCCTTTACCTGAACATGAAGTTACACTTGATTTCTATAGTAAACTTCAGGCTTGGAGCCAGGCTGATTATATTCAGCAATGCTTGAAGCAAGAGTTGAAGGTCATTGAAGATTTTAAGCCCCATTTAATTATCAGTGATGGTCGATACACCGCCGGTATCTCAGCAAGAGCTGCAAACATCCCCTGGGTATCAATTAATATGATTTATAATTTACCTCAGGGACAGAAGGCTGCTTTAGAAGTGATTGAAAGAGTTAAAAAGGAAGATTTACAAGGGTTTAAAGAGTGGCTAAAAGCTGTATTTGACCCCAAAGCAGGAATTTCAGATTTCAGTTTTCAACACCTTTCGATGTTGACCAGCAAATTTGCAGACAATTTTCATCCTTTTTTGTTACAGTATAACCTTCCTTTAATCCGTAATGTTTACGAGTTGCTGGTTTCACCTTCTCTATGCCTTTTGCCTTATTTTCCGGCTTTAACTGGTATTAGTGATATTCCTGATAACGCAAAATATGTTGGTGCTTTGGCAGGTATTAAATCATCTACACTTAATGAAGAGGAGGGTCAATTTAGCACGTCAGAAAGCTACGATAGTTTTTCAAAATATAATTTAAAAATAGATCCAAATATTTCTACTATTTTTGTAAGCTTTGGTGGAGCCTTGTATGCTATTCTATGCAAAAAGCTCATCGGGGAGGTTATCGGAGCTTTCAATAATACCGAGTTCCAGGTAATCATAAGTACCTCTGGGAAGGATGTAGAGGTTGAGCCAGCTTCTAATATTCAAATCACCTCTTACGTTCCTTCCTCAACCCTTTTTCGCTTAAAAAACATAATAGTTATATGCCACGGCGGAATTGGAATTTTAATGAATGCATTAGCATCTGGAATTCCCAGTTTGAGCATTCCTGTTAGTCTAGAGCATTTAGGTTCTAGCCATCGGATAAAAGAACTTGGAGCAGGCCTCTGGATGTATCCACATAAACTGAATCCTCAAATACTTTACAAAATGATAAAAATTCTTTTTGATAAGGCGCCTTACAAAGATTCTGCTAAAGAACTACAGAGAGCAATACGAGAATATGATGGTGCAAAAGTGGCAGTTGGTGCATTAAAAGAATTTATGCTAAAAGAAAATATCCTTTCTTGAAAAAGGAACGTACATGGATAAAAGAGATAAACATTATTATGGTTTTCTTGAGAGGAGCATTCCTATATTGACCGAGGATGGAATAAGAAAATTGAGAAATTCTACAATAGCAATAGCAGGTTTAGGTGGAGTTGGAGGTGCTACCGTTATCACTCTTGCCAGGTTAGGAATAGGGGGGGTTAAGTTAGCCGATCCAGGCAAATTTGATTTACCAGACATAAATCGTCAGTGGGCAGCGTTTAAATCAACTTTGGGGGAAAGCAAAGTAGAGGCTTATGAGAAGGTTCTAAGAGATATAAACCCGGGTATCAAAATTGAAAAGATTAATGAAGGAGTTACAGAAGATAATTTGGACACCTTTTTAAAAGAGAGTAATATTGTTGTGGAATGCTTAGATTATGTTTTGCCCAATAAAGGTTTGAGGGAAAATGTATATCATGGGGCTAAAGAGAGAGGTATTCCTGTTATATCGTCAGGAATATGTGGGTTCGGCGCACTTATGGTTGTTTATTTGCCCAATGGCATGAGCGCAACTGAGTTTTACAGAATATTGCAGGAGAGAGTTAAAAAAAGGTACTCAATCTCAAAGAATGTATCTGCTCTATATATTTTATTAAATTTATTAGATGAGAATTTTGATTCTTCTACTTTGAATATCGTCGGCGAACAATTCGCAAGACACCAACTCATTCCTTCTCTTTCACTGGCGCCAGCATTATCAGCTTCATTAGTCGCTACGGAATGTGTTGTTATATTATTACAAAATATTTTGTCCAATGTAAGAAAGCCTATTTGTGCTCCCAGATTTCTCACGGTCGATTTACTGAGGAATAGTTATAATACAATCGATGCGACAAAGATTTGATAGATAGATAGATAGATAGATAGATAGATAGAT
>SMTZ1_10012040_pt1 | contig 14447 bp, 17 predicted proteins | sample DeeMarSWOR136_30_FD_25667 | JGI IMG/M metagenome (IMG submission 25667) | reverse complement strand
TCTATGTTCATCATTGCTGCTGTAGTAGCCAAAATAAATGGCGCATAAGTGCGTTCCGGTGTGTCAACTCCGCTTGTTTGAACGTACAGTATCCTTTTTTTCTGCGACATATCATACTCACTTCTACTGGTCATTTCACCTTTTTTATTGATATTCGAACAGTGTTTCCATCCTTAGTTACGTCTACTATCTCTTGTTCTAAATGCTTTACGAGGCTTCGTATATCCGCCTCTGCCGCTGGATCATCAGCCAGAACTTCCAGAATTTCTCCGATTCTAATGTTATCCAATTCCATTCTTGTTCTAAAGACAGGTTCAGGACAGTATAAACCCACACAGTCTAAGGTCCTGGCAGGTTTAATCTTCAAGATACTTCCTCAAACAAGAGTGTTCAGAAACGAAAATAAAGGGTTTGCTGTGAGTGCCTATGCTCGCGCTTAGGCTACTCGGGCACATCCATGCGTACGCCCGCACATTTTTGGTAAATAAGACTGGCAAGGCTTTCCAGAATTCAACAACTACAGGTTTATCCAATCCCTTAACCGCTCTTTCAAAAGAGCCAGCTGGAATCTCAACTACCTATTCGTATCAGACCAACCACTCAGGTCTTTGCCCTTTTGCTTGCGCAGTATAATCGTCTTTGCTAGCTGAAGAACCTACCCATTATGTAGGCGCCTACGAACATCGAAGCGATTCCGATTAGAACAGGGATATTACCTACGCCCAAGCTTGCCCAAGCTGATCCTGGGCATTGACCAGAGATGCCCCAGCCTATACCGAAAATTATTGCCCCTATAATAGTTCTCTTGCTCAGAGTGCGCTTTCTTCTCTTGAATTCTCCTCCAAGTAATGGCCCTTTCAAGACTCTAGGCACAAGATTGATGGTGAGTGCTGTCAGAAGGGCAGAGGCGCCAAGCAGTAGCAGCAAGCCCAGATCTTTGAGCTGCAGAAAGCTTAGAACTATCTCTTGTTTTGCCATGCCGCCGAATGCTAACCCAAAGCCGAACAGTAGCCCCCCTGTGAAGACAAAAAAATGCTTTATGCTCAAGGAATCACCCCCAGACCTTGGACAATCATCGCTGTCAGTATTCCTACAACAAGAAACGTTATGACTGCATACAACGAAGTCGTAGAGAGGGAACCTAACCCACTTATACCATGTCCAGAGGTGCATCCTTTTGAAAGCCGGGTGCCAAAGCCTACAAGGAAACCGCCCAACGCCAGCCTCCACCATTGCACTGAAGTCGTGAAGAAACCCTCAGCTGACAACGTTATCGCATAAATTAAAGCCCCTAGAATCACTCCCACTGCAAAAGTAGTGCGCCAGCCCCTTGAATCTAGATACTCCTTCTGTTGAAAATACGGTCTTTTCGAAAAGTAAGAGAGGGTTGAGCTGAAAAAACTGCTTTGCGTTGCGTGAAGCCCTGTGGTGATGTAAATGTAACTAACACCAATCCCTATGAGTATTCCGCCCACTATGTAAGGAAATATGCCCAATGGAAACATGATTCAAATTAGGATTTCACACGCAAATAAGTGTTTTCCGACTGCGCTTAGGATGTGCATGCATGCATAATGCTCCCCTCACCACTGCAATCTGTTTGTGTACTACAGAGATGAAAAGATACTCATCTCAGTACTTAGTTCTGTTTTAGCTTTTCCCTAAGAAACGTGGCCCATGAGGAATAGAACACATAGGGCACTCGGGAGCATAGCCTGCAGCGCTGTAACCCTGCATACCACCTGCAACGGTGGAAACGTCTCTAAATCCTTCTTGTTCAAGGAGACTTGCGGCTAGACTCGAACGGTGACCAGTTCTGCAAATCAAAATGACTTGTTTCTTCTTCTCCAATTCTTCATAACGTGTTCTAAGCTCTGGCGCGGGAACATTAATTGCTCCTTTGATGTGATTGATTTCGAATTCACTACGAGCTCGAACATCAACCAGCATTACGCTTTCACCTTTCGTTATCCACGAATGCAGTTCTTCTGCTGAAAGTTGGCCTATATGATTCGTAGGTAGCCCCTCGTTAGCCCAAGAATGCATTTTTCCTTCAAGAAAACCTATTGGGTTGTCAAGACCTACCCTTCTCAGCCAAATTACTGCGTCCTGTGCTTCCTCTGACGACTCTGAAACGAGCAAGATGCCCTTGTCATGTGGGATAACCCATCCTGCGAAAGTAGCGAAATTTCCACTAAAATCAACATGATAGGCCCCAGGGACATGTTGACCTCCAAATGCTTCATAGCTGCGAGTATCCAATACAACGACATCTCTTTTCTCTGCTGTCTTCTTGAATGCGAGAGGATCCAGGGGCGTTGGCACAGGGAGATTCTCTACTAGTACAGGACCTTTTCTATTTATCTCAGAACATCGACTGAAGTGATCAGGGGTCGCAGGCATTTTTGTGGTGAGAGATTCAACGAACTTGCTTTTGTCCCTAATCTGCAGGGCAGCATTGTAGAGTTTCTCATATCCAATGGTGCTACTTCGTTTTGCTGCCATAGCTCTTCCGCACAAGGATCCTGCTCCATGAGCTGGATATATCTCACAAAAATCAGGCAAGGTTAGCAGTTTAGATTGGAGGCTCTCGTATAGGTCTGATGCTAACTCTTTTGCTCTGCCTGGGAAAAGATCTGGGCGTCCTACGTCACCGACAAAAAGGGTGTCACCGCAGAAAATGCACGCAGGTTCTGTTCCACGGGCTTTATCGGTTACAACATAGGTTATATGCTCGGGGGTATGCCCTGGCGTCTCCAATACACTCAATACCATATTACCTATCTTGAGGTCATCGCCTTCAGAAATTCCAACATGATCGAACTTGCAGTCCCCTGATTTAGGAGCATAAATTTGTCCCCTTGTCCTTTTAGCAAGGTCGATATGGCCTGAAACAAAGTCTGCATGCAAGTGCGTTTCCAGAATATGGGTTATTTTCATGCCGAAGGATTGAGCAGCATCTACGTAAATATCTACATCACGCCGTGGATCAACAATGGCGCAGGCGTTTAAATCTCCGAGTAAATAGGAACTGTGAGCGATCCCCCTAGTGAAAAAACGTTGTATAATCATTTCACTTTCTAATGGCTTCTTAGTTTTTATAAACTTTTGTCATTGCTTGCACGCATTCGGCTAGGATCCTCGTAGACTCGCTTGTTGTTGTGCGTACACCACAGAAAACGCACACAACAACAAGTGTGCCTCTGAGTAATGCATACATGCACGCTTTCTTCACGCAAATGTGTTCGCTATCTATTGCTAGAGTGTGTAAGTATTTTCAAGACTTTGCGTGTGTCTGTCATTGGTTTACTGCAAACGAAGTTTCGACAAATATAGGCTGTGGTTTCACCGGCTATCGTTTTCATGTCCTTTGTGAAGCTTGCAACATTTTCAAGGCTTGTGCCATTTTCTCTCTTGAATAGCACCACTTTGCTTGGGATAAACTTCGTCCTTATGGCATGCAGCATTTTTTCTGTTTCTTTGGATTTCGGGTCACCTACTATAACAATCTCGTAGGCTGGCCCAATAGAGAAGTCTAGTCCCGCCAAGAACATGGCGTTCTGTGATGGAGTTCCCTCTTCATGGGAAGCGAAAGCTTTCGCCAATGCCGCAGCTTTTTCTTCATATTGAGATTTTCCTGTCATGCGTGCAAGTCTAACTAGATTTAGGAATGCTATAGAGTTGCCTGAAGGAATAGCCCCATCGCGGAAGTCTTTGTAACGGGCTAAAATTTTCTCGCTGTAATCTGAAGTGAAGAAGAAGCCGCCACTCTCTCTGTCCCAGAAGTGCTTAATCATCTTATGTTGAAGCCTCAACGCTTCCTCCAGATACTTCGTCTTAAAAGTGGCTTCATAGAGCTCAGTTAATCCTAAAACTAGAAATGCATAATCGTCTAGATTCCCATCTATAGTTGCTTCTCCATCTCTGTGTCTGTGAATAAGCCTCCCATCAGTCCTCCGCAGTTTTCTAAGAATGAACTCAACTGCTCTCTCAGCAGCCTTTACGTACCTCATCGAGTCGAATGCTTGTGCACCTTTTGCAAGTGCAGCTATCATGAGGCCATTCCAATCAGTCAGGATTTTGTCGTCTTTCAAAGGGTGAGTTCTTTTTTCTCTGATCTTGAAGAGCTCCAGTCTAGCATTTCTCAAAATGGCGACCAGTCCCTCATACCTCATGTCCAGATCTGAGGATAGCTTGCGCAAAGACTTCTTCAAGTGTAGAATGTTGTGTCCCGTTGCACCTCTATGAATGTCAAGATAATTTCCCTCTTTTGAGATGTTGAACACCCTAACGATTATATCAGCATTCTTCCCCAGTATTTGCTCGATTTCTGTTCTAGTCCACACGTAGAATTTGCCTTCTTGACCCTCACTGTCAGCGTCCTCTGCTGAAAAGAATCCACCATTAGGATCTGTCATGTCTCTTAAGACGTATCCGAATATTTCTTCAGCCGTCTTTTGGTACTCTTTTTTTCCTGTGACTTGATATGCTTCTATGTAAGCAATAGCCATCAATGCTTGATCGTAGAGCATTTTCTCGAAGTGCGGGACAAGCCATGTTGAATCAGTAGAATATCTGTGAAAACCAAAGCCCACTTGATCGAAAACTCCACCCAGCCTCATCTTTTGCAGGGTTTTTTCGACCATTTCCAGTGCCTGTCTCCTGCCTCTTCTCTTCCAATATCTAAGGAGAAACGATAGGTTATGAGGGGATGGAAACTTAGGGCTGGTGCCAAATCCGCCATTGGTTTGGTCAAAGCTATCCAATAATCTGATGAAGGCCTCGTCGAAGACTAGCTCGGTCAGCTCTTCTTCTCGCTGTTTTGCTCTCATGTAATCAATCAAATATTCTGTTGCTCTTTCGGCTGTCGAAGTGAGTTTGCTTCTGTCTCTTTTCCATAATCTCCCAACACTTCTGAGCAGATCAACAAGGCCTATCATTCCAGCTCTGCCTTTTTTCGGCAAATATGTTCCTGCGAAGAAAGGTTGTTTCTGAGGTGTCATTATTATTGTAAGAGGCCATCCACCGCTACCAGTCATCAACACACAAGTCTTCATATAGATTTTGTCGATGTCTGGCCTTTCTTCTCTGTCAACCTTTATGGACACGAAATTCTTGTTCAAGATTTTTGCAGCTTCCTCATCTTCAAAAGATTCTTTTTCCATCACGTGGCACCAGTGGCATGTTGAGTAGCCAATGGATAGGAAAATCGGCTTGTCCTCCTTCTCTGCTTTCTTAAAGGCTTCTTCACTCCAAGGATACCAGTCAACAGGGTTTTGGGCATGTTGCAATAAATACAGGCTTTTCTCTTTTGCCAGCCGGTTGGGCTTTTTTATGATATTCGACATAAAGCGCACAGGTTTCTATTAAGCTCCTAAGTTTTATAAAGAGATAGAGAAGTGCCCCGCACTCCTGCAGACCAGACTTTTCTACGCTGTTCACAAGTAGATGATTAGAATTTTCAAGTCGCGTTTGAATAGTTATGGTAAAGACAAGCTTTTATATTCAGCCTTAGGGAATTTGCAGTATCGAAAGGGAATTGATGAAAGATGAAGTCTGGAAGGGGCTTACTTGATATTGTCCAAACTCAAATAAAATTGGAAAAAACCACTGCAAAAAAGATTGTGAAGTTAGAAAAAGCTACTGCAAACTTGGCAGCAAAGCTGTTCTTGGCCGAGATGAGATTTGACACTGAGAAACACGCTAAAATTTTGCAGACAATGTTAGATATTATGAAACAAAAAGACCCTGAAATAGCTACTAGAACGCTTTGGGACACAAAAATACACAGCTATGTTGATGCCCTTGTCGCAAAAAAGATGCTAGAAGATCATGTAAAGATTGAAACGAACATGTTGAAGCATGTTGAGGAGGAAATGAGAAGGACTGATGACGACGCTTTGAAGCTGTTGCTCAAACACATCGCTGACGATGAAAGGAAGCACCACAAAATTATGGAAACTATACTTAAGAAAGCCTATGAAATGGGGCCTTAAGATTATCTGAGTAGGTCACTGAAGCCACTTGTAATAGTTTTCAATGCATGCTCTAATCTTAGAGGTTATTGCATGCGCGTCTAGCAATGGATTTAAACATTGATTAGGCTACTGTCAGGAGGAAATATCCTTCGGAGATTCCTCGTTTTGTCAAGAATTTTGGCATCAATTAAGGAAATCCTAGCGTTGGAGAGAAACCCGCTAGTTCTCTGCACGACAGTTATACTTCTCAATGTAGCTATGAATTTGTATGGTCCATTCTTGTCTTTATACCTAATCAGCCTTGAAACTCCCATGGAGCTTTTAGGAGTGATTTTCGCCATCTTTGGATTTGTCAATGCTCTATTCGTGCTTGCGGCTGGTCACTTTTCGGACAGATATGGAAGAAAAAACATTATAGTTCTAAGCCACGTAATTTCGGCCATTTCCCTTCTCCCCCTGTACTGGGTCGGACTGTGGCCCATCGCTGTTGCATGTCTCCTAGGCATGAATTTTGGAAGAATTTTCTATAGCCCTGCTGCAACGGCAATTGTTGCTGACAGTTTGCCTCAGGAAAAGAGAGCCACAGGTTTTGGCACAATGGCTACAATAGCCTACTGGGGAGCCGTGTTTGCCCCAATTATAGGCGGTTATCTTTCTCTGGGAGAGAACTACAGAGTTGTGTTTCTTTTCGCATCTTCTCTAATTTTCATCATGGCAATCTTGAGACAACTGCTATTGAAAGAGACTAGAGTTAAAAGAGAGCGAAATATCGATGAAGACCAATCTAGCGAACATCTTAGTTTCATCGAAAAGTTAAGACTCATCTGGACCTCTAGCAGAAGCACTAGGGCTTATCTCGTTTTTGGCATAATGTCAAGCCTATCCGGAGCACTGGCAGGACCATGGTTTTCGATCTTCTATCAAGAAGTAATCAGTTTGGACACACTGCAAATCGGAATTATTAGCTCCGCATTTACAGTAAGCAACATAATTGCCCAAATCCCTGGCGGAAAGCTGTCTGATAAGATAGGTAGAAAGCTCACAATACTCCAATCACTTGTAGCAGGACCATTACTCATCCTCGGAATGACACAAGCAACTAGCTTCACTCAACTATTGATCATTCAAATCATCTCGGGGAGTAGCAGCGGACTCGCCTCCGGAGCTAGCTTTGCGTTACCTACAGAACTGGTTCCGGCAGAGTACCGTGGCACTGCGCTTGGTGTGTTCAGCTTTACAGAAGGGATAGCTGGTGCTTTAGGTTCATCTCTAGGAAGCCTAATAGTTGCATACTACTCCTTTACAGCACATCCAAGAGGTGTTTTCTACGCATCCATCCTTTTGAGCATACCATCAATAATCATATTCCTAGCCTTCATCAAAGAAACACTTAAGCGCGTGCAGTAAACTGCCTAGAAATGGATTTTTGGAAAAACGCATGCAAAATGGTCGGTATGCTAAAATTTTTCCAATATAAGGGTTCTAACTACACGTTAAGAGGGAAAGTAAACAGTTATTTTGGTTCTAACTCTTTGTGTTCTTTCAGCCATTTTGAAACTGCTTTGTATATAGGATGTGCGCTGACATTAATTATCGGGACTTTTACATTTGTCTCTTTTATGATAATCACTTCGTGAAACTCAGGCATTAGTGCCCATTCTACTGATGCCCAATGAACTACACCTTCCAACTTTTCTTTAATGACATCCTTTGTTTCAAGCATCGTCGAACTGGAAAATACAATCCCTTCCACCCAAACTAACGGGTCAGCCAATCCACCTGGTTCCACGCCTAAACTCTGAAGTTTCACCAAGTCATCCAAAGCATATTTGACTATTTCATGTATGACTATTTTTTTCCAAGGTTGGTAAACAACTTCCACCATTCTTGACCCACATTAGTGGAAGCTAAGAATCCTTTTTATGGTTTACTAGTGGGTGCCGACTGCTTTCACTAAACGTTCTTCCCTGCCCTCACCGAATCACGTAACAGGGTTCTAATGGGATATCTTGATTTAGCAACCACGTCTTAAGTAGACCAAAAAAAAGAGAGGATAATATTGAAAATGTTTTCACTTATCCGTCAAATTCTATTTTGATTTCCAAAGCCCGTGGACGCTACAGTATTCTCTTGCCTTTATTTTCTCCCCTGCGGTTTCGAACCCTGCTTCTGGCTTATCCCCTGGTTTTAATAATTTTCTACAGGTTTTGCCATCGGCGACTATTTCTATCCACTCAATGTAATGCTTTTGTTCCATGGGATGTGGGACACTGCCAACCTTAACTTTCACTTTGTTTCCGATCTTTTCTATTATTGGAACGTGTTTTTCCAAGCCAACATCTTCGATTTTTTCTGTAAGTAGTTCCATTGGTTGCCCCTTCTTCTTTACCTTTTTCTAACTCGTCGACTTGTTCCTTATCTTCCTTCAGCAGTAAGGTTTGAAACTCTCCCACATGCGTTTTCTCTTCTTTAGCCACATCAAGCAGAATCTTTTTGATGCCTTCGTTATTCGTCACGGCTGCCAGTTGTTCATACAGGCTTATTGCATCCAGTTCAGCTATCACTGCAACTCTTAGTATTTCACGGTCCAGATGCTTCTTCGAAACTTTCTCCAACTGTATAGGTATTTGGGATAACATCTTCTCAAACCACCCTCTTGACTTCTACGCGCACAACTGTCTATTATTTTTTTTGTCAAACATGAGAAAGTCTTAAACAGGGTAGCACATACGTAACGCATACTCTGTAGCCGTTAAATTTATCCTCCAGGAGCCCCGTGGAATGGAACGTTTTTCCAGAGAATCTCCCACCAGTCTTCCTCTGTGATTGTTTCTCCTCGAACGAGAATTTCCAGAACTTCCTTCAAGAGTTGATGATGTCTTTTCTCATCCTGCAATATTGCATTCACAAGAAGCTTAACTTTCTTGTTTTCGATGTTTGGCATTTTCTCCTGGATTTTTCCAATCAGCTCTGCTTCCATGCGCATGTGCTTTTCCACGAGTTCAATTTGTTTGTCAAGATTCTCTTGTGTCAGAGCAGGGGAAACACTAGTTAGCAGATTAATGGCTGCACCATACATCTCCGCATGCTTTTCGGAATCCAAAGATATTCCTTTTAGAACCCCCTTGACAGCTGGATTTTTTATTTCACCCAAGGCTTCACTCAGCGAGTTTACAATCTCATTTTCAATCTTAATCTGTTTCTTGAAAAAGCCTACTAATTGGTCCTTTGAAATCAAGCATTCACCTCCTTTTGGTCGTTTCACTACTCTCCCGCTACACTCTCCTTAGACGTCGCTGGGGGCGTGAACACACGTGCTGCAAGTTCTTTGTCAATCATAAACAGTCCATTAGCTTCTTTTCCAACAAGCTTCAGCTTAGAGATGATATCATTGTCGTTAGCTTCCTCTTCGATCTGCTCGGTAACAAACCATTGGAGAAAGATGTTCGTGGCATGATCCTTTTCCTTAACCGCAAGGTCAACGAGATCATTAATGCATTTCGTAATGAACCTCTCATGTTTCAAGGTCTTTTCAAACATTTCTAAAGGCGACCCGAATTCTATCGGCGGTTGTGCAATGGCCACCAGCGTTACCTGTCCGCCTTGATTGTTGATGTAGTCGTAAATTTTCATAGTGTGCATCATCTCTTCCTGATACTGAACCATAAACCAGTTGGCCAATCCCTTCAATCCGATGAAGGTGCTATAGGCAGACATAGATAGATACAGATACGCTGAATAAAGCTCGTTGTTGATCTGCTTATTCAGCGCCTCAACCATTTTCTTGCTTAACATATTTTCACCTCCCGCTCTAGTTACATTAGGTTGTGTTCTTTATGTCTATCCGAGATTTCACCAGCTAATCTGTCTAACGCTCTGAAATCCTTTTTTCTTGGAAAACCTTTTGTCAAGACAGGTTCAAGTAGATCAACCTTTAGGTTAGACAGCATTCCTTTGATTTGTTCCATCATCTTGCCACCCCAGCCATAAGATCCTATTATTGACGCAAACTTCAGTTTTGGCCTTAAAGCATTTGCAAGATAAACCGCATAAACAACATTCGGGTGGGGACCAGTTAAGACTGTGGGAGATCCTATCACAATTGTAGCGGCGTCCACTAATGCCATTGCTAATTTTCCAATGTCCGTTTTGGCTAGATTGAATTGTTTCACGGTTATGCCTCTTTCAACCAAAGCAGCAACAAAGTATTCCACCATCTTCTTAGTGCTACCATGCATTGAGACGTAGGGCAATACAACGATGTTCTTAGGCTGAGCGTAAACCCAGTCTTTGTACGCTTCAAGTATGAGACTTGGCTTGTCATAGAGTGGACCATGGCTTGGTGCTATCACATCTATTTGCAGATCTTTTATTTTCTCTAGATTCTTCTGAATTACCATCCTAAATGGCATCATGATTTCTGCATAGTATCTCTTAGCCGCCTCGTAAGCTGTTGATTCATCTGTTACGTACAAATCAGATGTTGCAAGATGAGAACCGAAAAAGTCGCAGGTGAAGAGTATCTTGTCTTCCCTTAAATGAGTGAGCATGGTCTCTGGCCAATGAACCCAAGGGGCATGGATAAACTCTAAGGTTTTGTCTCCTAATGATAGGGTTTTCCCGTCTTCCACGGTTATAATTCTCCTTTCGGGAACCAGAAGGAAGTCCATGAGCAGATTTTTACATTTAGGAGTTGCAACAATCATGGCATTTGGGTAAAGCTTCAATATTTGAGGCAGTGTTCCCGAATGATCTTGCTCCGCATGATTTGCAATAACATAATCTATGTTTTTGACATCCACCTGATTTAGGTTATCTACTAGCACACTTGCCATAGTTGGATCAACAGTATCTATCAAAGCCGTCTTTTCAGTACCCTTGATCAGATAGGCATTATAGCTTGTCCCATCAGGAAGCGGGATAAGCTCGTCAAAAAGCCGCCTGTCCCAATCAACCGCTCCAACCCAGTAAATATTTGCCTTTAGTTTCCTCGGCTTCATTTCTTATCTATTCCATCTTTTCAAACTGATCTTTCGTTACGCCGCAAACTGGGCAGACCCAGTCATCGGGCAATTCTTCAAACGGGGTTCCCGGTTCTATCCCGGAGTCAGGATCACCCTCTTCTGGGTCGTATATATACCCGCAAACAGTGCATCTGTATTTGGTCATTTTATCGCCTCCTTTCTTCTTTTATGTAAGTCGGAGCCGCCTTAGGAGTTACACCTCTTTTCATATCATGGTAATAAGCATAAGTCATAGGTTCCTCATTAGCTAAAATTTCGGCGTCAACCAGTTTACCAATAAAAATGGTGTGTGTGTCTACATCAACTTCTCTAATCACTTCAGCCTCTACGTATGCAACTGCATGATCCAAAACTATTGGTGCACCAGTTCTGCCAACTTTATAATTTATTACTTTGAATTTGTCTATGTCCCTTCCAGATCTGAATCCGAAATGACCTATAAACTTCAATGGCGTACTTTTTGAAAGAACCGAAACGGCAAAGGCATTGCTTTCTCGGATAAACTCGTTCGTGAAGTTATGCTTGTTGATACTCGCCGCTATTGTTGCCGGTTCAGATGTTACTTGAAATACTGTATTGGCAATCTGACCGTTGTAACTATTGTTTTTCCTGGAGGTTACGACATACAAGCCATAACTTATCTTGTGCAACGCTTCAAGATTCATGTTTCTACCTCAGATTATTTTGAGATATTCTACGTCGCTCATCTTTCATTCCTTTACATGCTTTAAACTATAGCTTATTTTCACACCAGCCTGCTCGAAAAGCTTCCCAACAGGACAGTTTTCACGAGTCAGTTCAAAAATTCTTTCTATTCTGTCTTTTCTAGCATCGCTTTTCACGGTAATGTTGAATTTAGCTGAGGCTACTGTGCCAGTTTCTTCAGATTTTAGGGCGCGAAGCTCAACTTCCAAATCTTTCAGCTGAATTCTCATCTTTTTTGCAGTTAATGAAAAGATAGTGGCAAAGCAGCCAGCGAAGCTCATAACTCCAAGTTCTAGAGCAGTGGGCCCCATATCTGTGCCGAGTTCAGGTGGTAAATCCAAACAAACGCTGTGAGCCCTTCCATTGTCAACAGCCACTCTCAAATCCCTTATGAGTTTGGCTTTTGAAATTATAGAATTCAAACACCTCACCCCCTTCTTTGCTTACCGTTTTTCCTCACATGTCTCATTTTTATTATTCTCTGCTACAATTTAAACACCATTCTATGACTCAAATCTAGGGGACTGTTGCAGAGCTTTTTCTCCATAGGAACCAGTCCACGCACTCATTGCCTTCTTGCAGACGTTTTTCTGCTGCTTCCTGTGTTGCCTGTGGAGGAACTGTAACGTCATTACATGGTTTCCGGTTTGGTGAGGTAGCAACTTTATATTTGCCAGCGTTCTGCAATGTGTCCAGATCTTGAAATCTCCTGTATGTTTCGCCCAGCCTATTCCAGCAAGCCCTTTTCTGGTAAAATGTGTTGGCGCGTGATTGCATCCTTAGTTTTTCTTCTTTCTGTATTGTTCAATCGCCTTTCTTAATGTCCTTTTAGCTAAACAAGCACAATGGATTTTCTGTTTTGGAATAGCACCAAGATAATCTATTATATCTCCTTCATCAATTTTCTCCGCTTGTTCTAGAGTCTTCTCTTTTATCAACTCCATCAAAGCAGAACCAGATGCAAAAGCCCCAGCACACCCTATTGCCTGAAACTTTGCATCCGTTATCACGTTAGACTCTATTTTTAGAAAAATCTCCATAGTGTCACCACACGGGCCAGTATACGCAAAACAAACACTCGGATCTTTTATCTCTCCAACATTTACCTTTCGTATGTAATATTCTATCGCTCTGCTCGAGTATCCCGATTTCTTCAATAATTCTCTGACTTCCCTCATTTGTCACGCCTCAATTTTCTATCTTCTCAGTTTTCTCTTGTAGGCACGCCAACTGACTGTTTTGGAAGTTTATATAAGTATTTGATGTGCGCGCTAAACTGCAAAAAAACAAGTATACATTTTGATATGTCTTCCTCGCATCTATATTAGAAGAGATGCTGGGAATGCTCCCCAAAATTCTAGAGGTTCTCGATCTGCACCGGCTCAACTGCACCGGCTACCTTGAAGTTAAAGATCTTTGAATAGAAGTAAAGCTCAGCGTCAAGTGAACGCTTGATATTCTCGGCGCGTCGAAAGCCGTGTTGCTCGCCATCAAACGGAACATAAGCAACTGGCAGCCCCTTCTCACGCAAAGCCTTGAACATCAATTCAGCTTGGTTAGGAGGAACGACTTTATCCTCAAGTCCTTGGAACAGGATCATTGGACATGAGATTCGATCGACGAAATGAATCGGCGAACGTTCTTTGTAGAGGTCACGCCGCTCAGGATAGGGACCTATCAACCGATCCAGATAACGTGACTCGAATTTATGAGTGTCTTTCACAAATGCTTCTAGATCGCTGAGGCCGAAATAGCTTGCGCCTGCCTTAAAGATGTTGCGGAATGTGAGCGCACAAAGCGTTGTATATCCACCTGCGCTACCCCCACGAATTGCAAGTCGATTACCATCAACCTCCCCAATCTTGACTAGGGAGCGGGCCCCGTTCACACAATCGTCGAGGTCAACAACACCCCACTGACCATTGAGCCGTTGCCGATATGCACGACCATATCCACTGCTACCCCCATAATTCACGTCAAGCACCGCGATTCCGCGACTAGTCCAATATTGAATGCTCCAAGAAAGCACGGTAGAGGTGGCAGCGGTCGGTCCACCGTGACTAATGACTAGCAGCGGCGGCCGCTCTCCGGATGGACCAGCGTGGTCACGGTTTCGTGGAGCATAGAAGAAGGCATGCGCCGTAAGCCCCTTCTCGGTTGGAAACTCAATCGCTTTTGGAATCGACAGATATTCAGCATCAACCTTTACATCGCTGGAACGCCGCAATGCCTCAATCCGATGTGTTCCAACATCGAATCTGATGATGGATAGCGGTTCAGTCGGTGATCCGGCTATAAATACAGCCAGACCGGACGACGCACGGAGATTCCGAATGTCCGTGTAGGGGATCGCGATAAGCTCAATTTTACCTGTCGCAGTGTCGAGGCTCGCGAGACGCCAGATCCCTTGTTCGGTGTAGACGCAGATAATGCAGCCTGCAGATTCGAATGCGTAAGTAGACATTCCGAAGACCCACTGCGGTCTTCCGAAATCGGTCTTCATCTCGCACAAAGGTTTGATTTGGCCCTGAAACCAGTAATAGAGGTTCCACCAACCAGTACGGTCTGAAACAAAGTATAAAATGCTGTCTGGAGACCATTCTGGCTGTAAGATGGATTCATCAATGCCACCTGCAACTCGTTCAAGGTGCCCCAGTGAGCCGTCTACTCTTAGCTCACCGACCCAAAGTTCGGTTCCATCCCATGGCATGTTCGGATGGTTCCACGTGAGCCATGCCAA
>SMTZ1_10013418_pt1 | contig 14450 bp, 10 predicted proteins | sample DeeMarSWOR136_30_FD_25667 | JGI IMG/M metagenome (IMG submission 25667) | reverse complement strand
CCGTAGGACTCCCATTAATTATAGCAGGCAGTATTAACAGTTATGAACGTATTGAAAAAATGAAAGAACTTGACGTATGGACTTTTACAATCGGTGGAGCGATTCAAGACGGTATTTTTGTCCCAGGCGGTACAATCAAAGAAAATATAAACGCAGTCCTTGAAGTATTAAAGTGATACTGAAAATAAAAATAAGAAAGGCACTTCTACGCCTTTATTTTCCTTTTAAAACTTCACGATTGACTACGTAAGGTGCGGTTCCCTCACTTAGAAATTGCCGTAGTCCTTCAGCTATCATCATTCCAGTTCTACGAGGAATATCATAAGACACGCCTGCGGCATGTGGAGTAAGTAATATATTATCTAGCTTTAATATGGGGTCATTAGGATGATCTATTGGCTCTACATTGTATACATCTAAAGCAGCACCAGTTATTTTTTTCTCCTGCAATGCTTGAACTAATGCATCTTGATCCACTGCTATTGCTCGAGCAGTGTTAATTACATACACTGTTTTTTTCATCATGTCAAATTCTTTCGATGAAATGAGTGGTTTTGAACCTTTTGGAAGTCTCGCATGGACACTGATAATATCTGCCTCTTTAATCAGTTCATTTATGTCCACAATTTGCTTAATGCCAAGTTCCTGAAATCTCTCTTTTGGAATAAATGGATCATACCCCCAAACTTCTAAACCGAACGGTTGTGCTCTTTTCGCGACTAATGCTCCTACTGCACCTACCCCAAGTAATCCTAAAACCCGACCATTCAATTCGGGTCCTGTAGGTTTTTCGAATGTATCCTCTCGTGGAGTTTTCCAATCACCATTCTTAATCCAGTTATGAGCAGTCACAATATTTCGAACCACAGCAAGAATTAGACCAAGAGTGAAATCAGCGACTGCATCAGCATTTCTCCCGGGAGTATTCAAGACAGGTATGCCTCGTTTGGTCGCCGCATCAACATTGACGTTGACTGGGCCACCCCGTCCGCATCCTATAACCCTCAATTTGTCTGCGGCTTCGAGTACATCTTCTGTAATTGGGGCAAATGTGATTACTAGAATCTCTACTCCTTTAATTTTGTCTATAATCTCTTGTGGAGTCCCCAAATACTCTTTTATCCCTGGTAATCCTTTTACGACAGATTCTTCATCTATTTCGATATCAAATGTAATAAATTCTAAATCTTCCCCTAATGGTGTAAGTTTTTTTTCTATTTCCTTTCGGAACATTGAAGCAGGTGTAAAATCGTCTCCAGCAATGAGGATTTTCATTTTCATCACCATAAATTATCAATTATCTTTTAACTAACTGCAAATTATTGGTTAAAAGCCTTATATATGATCATCATAATATATTGAGCTTAACTAGACTTTTGTAGGGGGTATTATGTCATCCTATCTTGTTGCAATCGACGTCGGAACAACTGGGCTTAAAGTAACAATTTGTAATGATGAAGGCAAGATTATAAGTTCAGCTGCATCCCAAGATTATCCCGTTTTAACACCTCAGCCTATTTGGGCAGAAACTGATCCTAATCTTTGGTGGGAAGCAGCTAAGAATACTGTGAAAACAGCAGTTGAAAAAAGTGGCATAAACAAAGAGGATATAGCTGCTGTTGTATCAGACTCTCAAACTGACGGCTGCACTGCAGTCGACAAAAATGGTGAACCACTGTATAATTCGATTCTTTATTTGGATAGAAGGTCAGACTACCAAGCACGACAATTACGAGAAATATTCGGCAATAATGGTAAGGAACTTCATGACATAACTGGGCTTACAATCGATTCCTATCATATTCTTCCTAAAATTCTCTGGTTAAAAAAAGAAAAACCCGAAATCTACAAGCAAACGCATAAAATTTTGAACCCAAACGATTTCATCTTGCTAAAACTGACAGGGAGATTTATTACTGAATACACACTTGCATCGTGCACACTTGTCTGGAATGTACACAAAAGAGCCTGGTCAGAAAAAATTGTGAGCGAGACCGGTATTGATTTTGACATATTGCCAGAAGCAGTACCTTCGACAGAAGTTGTAGGTGAACTTAGTTCTAAGATTGCTCAGGATATGGGATTAAAATCAGGAACCCCGGTCGTTGCGGGCGGTGGTGACGAGGAGGTCGCGGTTGTGGGTGCAGGTGCTTTGCAGAGTGGTGAGGTCTGTGATATTACAGGTGGTGCCGAACCAATCCTCATTTCGATAGATGAGTCTGTCATAGATCCAGACGAAGTACTTGAGATGCACAATCATGGCGACCCAAAGCGATGGATTTTAGAAAGTCCTGGCATGGCTGTAGGAGCCAATCTTCGCTGGTTTAGAGACCAATTTTCGCATGAAGAAATAAAAGAAGCCGAAAGATTAAGCGAACCCGGTAAAGAGATCGATCCTTATTGGATCATGGATGAAAAGGCAGCGGCAGTCCCGCCAGGTAGTGAAGGACTTATCTTCCTTCCTTGGACTACAGGTTCTATAACACCCGAATGGAGTTCGTCTGCACGAGGCACATTTCTTGGCTTTACGCTTGGTCATACCAGAGCGCATTTTGCACGAGCGATTATGGAAGGCAGTACGTATTACGCCCGTGATGTTATCGAGCGATTCGAGGAATTAGGGTTCCCTGTTACCAAGATAATTGCAACGGGTGGAGGCTCTCGGAGCACACTTTGGAGAAAGATTAAAGCTGACACGCTAGGAAAACCCATTGTTTCACCAGTAAGCGAGGACGTTTCAACCATAGGGGCAATTGTACTAGCTGCAGTTGGAGTGAAATTATACAAATCAGTTGAGGACGCTGTTCAAAAATTTGTTAAATTAAAAGAAGAAGTCCTACAACCGGATGAAAAGAATTTGAAAACCTACACAAAACTCTACAAGACGTATAAAAAGACATATTGGGCACTAAATGATATCTTCAAAGAGATATCACAATTTCAAATGGGTAAATAACTTTAAAAAACGCTTTCTGCCTGAAATACGCGGAGAAATACCATTTTTCAGGTAGAATTATTGTTTTTTAGAAATGTAGATTGTTATACAACCTTCAGCAACAAATGGAATTTTAATACCGAATGAAAGCGCCATATTATCAAGTTCCATAGCATCGCGTAATAGTGATTCGTCGAAACCTTCTAATTTCTTCCTAATCCGCGTGATGAGTCTTTCAATGACGCGTCTTCGCTCACCTTCAATTTTAATATTCATAATTTCTTGAAGATCCACATTGTAAGTAGCGTCTACTCCCGTCTCGCTAATTTTTCCATTTATTTGGAGGCTAACTTGAAATTTATCAACTAATTTTTTAGCTAAGTCCTTTATTGCCTCAATAGCTGCATCTCGAATCTGTTGGATTCTGTCAATCAATCTCTTCTCTTCACTCAAAGTTATCCCTCTTTTTACTGAATTCACGAATCCGCAATATTTATTTTTTTTCCCTTTTTCGACAATATCAGTTTAATTTTATGGATAGTTAATAAGAGTTTGTTAAATTGCATATTATGATAAAAAAACGCGAATTTTTCAACATAAAAGTGTAAAAGCGTATAAAATTGTTTAAAATCTAAAAAAAGAATAGTTAAAAGGGCTTTAGTTAATTATAAAAATTCATATTAACTTAATAGCATCTTTTGGCGAAGTCTGTACCTATCTTTCAGTTCTTGCTTTTTCCCTGCGTTCCAACCACTTACTGCCTGGTAGTAACCCGTGATACGACTATACCATTCCAAGTTTCGACCATTACAAATTGGGCATTTATCTAATAAACCGCCAGATGTTGAATTACATTCCCGACATACACTCATATCCTTTGTATAAGCCATATAACCGATTGCTGTTTCAGTAAACATTCGATGTGTGACTTGCATCAAGGCTTCAGGGTCTGGATGTGCTTCACCTAGCCACACATGAAAGATATTACCGCCCGATAACGCTGGAAAGAACTTGTTCTCAATTCTGATTTTTTCAGATAGGGTAATCGGTGCAGAGACTTCAACATGAGTGCCATTAGAGTAATAAATAGGTAAATCTCCTGCGTTTATTCTATTGTTAATACTGGATAAATCGCCTTTTACTACATGCATTGCCTGTTCCCTAAAATGAACAAGATCCGAAATTGCCATTTTCTGCGCTGTGCTTTCTGCGGGAGTTCGTGCACAAGCTAATAGTAGTCCACTTTCCTCCTGTAACATCTCTTTGATTCGTTCCATTTCCACTATGAATCTAAGGGCAAATCTGAGTGCAGAATTATCCTCGTGAAGTTGATATCCCGTGTGATATTGAACTAATTCGTTGACGCCAACCAGTCCAAAGACGTGCCTTAATTGACTGCTATCAACCGCTGGAGGTAATTTTTTCCCGTTTATACGAGGAGTCTGTGTCATAAAGGGGAGAAGTCCATTTTTCATTTGTGCTTTCATCCAGCGCTCTTTGATCGCGAAAACGCGTAACGCCATCCTCATTGACTTTTCCAATTCTTCAAAGAGTTGTGCGTCATCTCCTTTCGCGAGGTAGGCATGTTGTGGAGCGTTTAATGATACTACTTGCCAAGCACCCCAGCTGAAATGCGCTCCATCGCGAAAACAAAGTTTATCCCAGAATTGAGGATCTTCTTTGTCCGTTGTACTTTGATCATAAGCACAGCATTGGTAACAACCAATCTTGACCTCGTTATCCCCGATACCACTCCTATAACTGGGGATTCTGTTCTCGAAGTAGGGGGTTCCGTATTTTGCAACAACTTCATGTACTAGACGGTAGTAATCATCGTATTCTTTTCCTAGGAATTCTTTGTCGTAGAGAACTTCTAGTTTCGGAAATACAAAGGGTTTTTGCCAGTGATCTCCTCCTAATGCCACTTCAAAGACCGCTTGAACGAATTGTTGCACTTCTTCTTCATAGTTTCCATAAGTGTCGTCCAATACTTTGCCATGCATAACTGCAGGCAAGTCTCTATATACTTCGGGCACCCCAGGTGGCATTTGTAAACTCGCAAACATTAATTGTCCGCCACGAGCAACGTATGCTTGACCAATCTCGTAGAACAACATCTGCGCCAATTGCTTTATGTGATCATAACTCAATCCCCTCAAATAAGGTGCCATATAGACGGGATAATTATACAGACCTTGCCCACCAGCAAAATTTGTCTGTCCTGCAGCCATCACCTTTACGGAGTGCAAAAGTGCGACTTCAGGGTGCTTTGGAGGACCAGCTACAGCGGTATGCAGACCCGTACCATCAGGCAATAATCCTCCATAAAGAAAATATCTTAGATCCCAGTTCTGACAGAATGGACGAGTTGCTAGATATTCTAAATCGTGAACATGAATTCGTTTGGTGAGATGAGCATCCCCAATTTCGTGTGGAAGCACGGCTAACATGTTTGCATCTTTGGCAGTTTTGTCAGCAATTTTTTTGTGAACAGTTTCTGGATTTGGCTGTAGATTAGCATTTTCTTTAGCTTCATAGCCTCCCCCTTGGATTATTTGCAGATAATCATATATCGGAGTTCCGACTCGTGTGTAGAAATTACGATAAACTGCATATCGGGGATCATTCTTTGCTTTTAGCAGCATGAAAGTGCAGACTAACTCTCTAATGAGAGGAGCCGAAACAAAAGGAAGATTTTGGATATGATGCTTGACATTTTTAGCTAAATCACGTGCCTCGGCCACAGAAAGCTGTGGGACATCGGAATATTGCTCTGAAATATAAGTCGTTTCCTTTAATAGTGATTTTACAATTTTATCGGGATTAAATGGCTCTAGCAGACCGCTGCTTGTACGAACCAATATTTTGCCTTTTTCTTCTTTCTTAACAACGTGAGTCCAATGATCTAACTTCATTTGCGTTACTTTATTTACAGCTGTGACCATCTTACGATCCCCTCTTTTACTTAATATTTTACTTTATAAAACGAATATAACGCGCGCAAGACTTATATATGTGTGCTATATGCATGATACACAAATATATGCCTTTAGCACACTGAAAACATAGACACCTATTGTATTTTCATTGCTATAAAGGTTTTCGTTAAGGTTAGGCGCGCTCACCGTCACTTGATTTTCATTTTCTTTATTGATTTTTCGTTATCATCCCGACAAAAATACCCAAAATATACATAGAACTATGGAGAAATAGTTGAAAAAACAAGTTCTTAGATTAGAGAACAAGTTCAGCAAACAGGTCCAGCGGAGAACCGCATATGATCTACATAGGTTGCGTTGGTGACGTTCACTCGCCAAAATACTTAACAGAGTTCTCAGCTGCTATGAAAAAGTTCAAAGATAAGTCTTTTGATTTATTTTTCCTTGTGGGGGACACAATACATAAGGGTTTTCTCAAAGGTTTCAATTTAGTCGTTGAGGTATTGAATGAATACATTAGTTGCCCAATTATAGTGTGCTTTGGGAACGAAGATTATATCCAATTAGAAGAAAAACTCTTTTCACAATTTGGGGAATATGTTTCGTTCTTAAACGATTCTTCATCATTTTTTCATATTAAAGGAAAAAATATCGGCGTTATTGGGACAAGAGGTGTGCTTGACAAACCAACTAGATGGCAGGCAGCAAACATTCCCAATATTCTCGGAATTTATGAAAACCGTCTTAATGTTATTGATAAATTGCTCAATGAATTTGAATCCAAGAAAGCATCCAAGAAATTCGATTATTCTTTACTGGTCTCACATTATGCTGTTGGCTACTCACTGCTCCTTGGTGAAAAACAACATACATATCCTCTTTTAGGATCGAAGAGACTTGAAACCATACTCTTAAAACACGAAAGCCTTCCTACAGTAATCATACATGCTCATGCGCATAATGCAACGAAGTTTCGTACAGAATTAGGCCCACATATTTTGTTTAATGTGTCTTTTCCTGCTACTCGTTCAATCACTTGCTTTTCTTTGCCACTTTCAAGACAGTTGCTACTAACTGAATTTTGAGTTTGAACGACTTGAATTTCACCGCAAGCTATGTTTTGCTAATGGTAGAAAATTTCATTGGTCGCTTTCTTGCGGTAGAATATTTAGCTTTTTAAAAAAATGGGTAGCCGTGTTTGTCAAAGGATAGCGAGATAGTTCATCAAAGGATACCCATCGAGTATCCAGAGATTCCGTAGATAAAATAAACTTGTCTTCATGGCCAATAGGTTTTGCTAAAAATCCAATTAGAACATAATGAAACCTTGCACCCTGTTCATCGTGAGTGATATTATCAATTACATCTATCAATCTGTCAAGTTCGACTTTGAGCCCAGTCTCTTCTTCGACTTCTCTGATCGCACTATCTTCAAATTTTTCACCTAACTCTACTAAACCGCCAGGGACAGAATAAAGACCTGCTTTTGGATCATGAGCACGTTTCATTAGAAGAACTTTTTCATTTTGAGTAATTACAATACTTACTGCAGCAAAAGGGCGATCTGGATATTCCCGTTGCATATTAATGCTTCCTTTAAGAATCAATTGTAACATTTCTGCACTAAAAAACAAAATGCTGTTATAAGAAACCAAGTAATTTTTGTAAAGTGGATGGTGGACCGAGCGGGAATTCCAGGCTTGGAAAAGATCCATGTCCTTTGAACCCGCGGCCTCCGCGGTGCGAGCGCGGCGCTCTTCCAAACTGAGCTATCGGCCCATTTTTTTAGATTAGTTCTGGATTTTGTTACCGATTCAGAGTCACAACAAGAGACTGTGAACTACCATTCAACAAGTTGTATGGCTTCCTGAATCATCCATTCCCCAACGGGGCATGTCAAACAGACTCTACGGGCAGTTCCTGCCCTGAACGTGATGTGAATGTGAGAACTGGCGAGTGTTACCTCAGCTCAATTCTACTTACGATCTATGCGAAACAGTACTTAAAGGTTAGGGAGTATCTTGAAAGTGAATAAAGTAACGCACTCCATCCCGAGTTCTTCTTACCTCACCGGTCAGATGTGTATTCATGGGAGCGATTAGCAATTGCCCCAGTATTATAATGAGATTATAATAATGATTGCTTTTACAGTCTCCTATGACTTATACTCTAACCTCGTTTGAGGTAAGCCGCTTTTTAAAACAACTCATGTACTCTAAGTATACTATTATGAGAAGTTAGTAATCAATTATTTGTCACATCTCTATTTAAATGTAGTTGAATGAACGAATTCGTAAACTCTTAGGAAATCGCCGATAAGCACTCAAATATCAATTTTCTTTTGAGATAGACTCCAAGCCGACAAAAAACTCTTTAAAAAGAAGTTCTTTAAACTAGTCTTTGAAATTTTTCAATTACCTTAACCAACGAAAATTCTTACGAGTAATATGTAACATTATAACTATAAGATTTCACCATCATTTGAGGATCAGTTTATATCAGTTATTCAATTCGAAAGGTTCTTTAAACAAATTGCCTGAGAAATATCTTGAAGACTAAACAGAACTCACAATATATGCCTCACAATAATGATATTAACTTGTCATTAGCCTCATTTCTTCATGTCAAGTTCAATTTATTAACCGTTCTATGTATTATAGGTGTATAAAACGTGGATCTTTAACTTTCTGGCTCTATTTAATTTGAAACTGACAAAAGGGTGAATATAATTGTCGATAATAAGAGATCTTGGGCGCCTCAACAAAATTTCAAAGACATTAATCAAACATGGTTTCGGTGCTTTTGTAGATGGTATTTCATCACATTTTCCGTCTTTAAGCAAACCAACAAAAGAAGAAATTCGTGAAGGTGAATTATCAAAGCAAGAGAAACGTGCAATTCGAGTAAGAAAAGTTATTGAAGACTTAGGTCCTACGTTTATCAAATTGGGGCAACTTATGTCAACAAGACCCGATTTGGTACCCGACGAGTGGATCAAAGAATTTGAAAAGCTGCAGGACGAAGTTCCTCCATTTCCTTATGAACAGGCAAAAGAAATCATTGAAAGTGAGTTAGGCAGACCTCTTAAAGATGTATTCAAGATTATAGATCGTAAATCAATTGCTGCAGGTTCTCTAGCTCAAGTTCATAAAGCAGAGCTCAAAGATGGAACAACCGTAGCCATTAAGGTTCAAAGACCTGACATCCAAAAAATCGTTGCCGCAGATATTCGTCTTATGTATGAATTTGCAAAATCTGCTGAAAAACATTTGCGTATTAGTGAACTCTACGATCCAGTGGGTATTATTAGTGAGTTTGAGTACACCATGATGCGCGAACTGGACTTCCTTAACGAAGCTGCTAATACAGAGAAGTTACATAAGTACTTTTATGATAATCCCAATGTTCAGATTTCAAAAATATATTCCAAATACACAAGCAAACGTGTCCTTGTCGAAGAGTTTATTCACGGCACTCCTCTTTCAAAACTAATTGAAGAAAAAAAGCTCGATGTTCAACGAGGAAAGTTAATCGTTAAGAACCTTGTCGATGCCTATATGAAACAGATTTTCGATTTCAGATTCGTTCAAGTAGACCCGCATAGTGGGAATTTGATCGTTAAGGAAGATAACACAATTGGCATAGTAGATCTTGGGATGTGTACAAAAATCACATCCAGAACTATCGAGCATTTTAGTGCATTATTCCTTGGTATGATGCAAAAAGACGTCAGTTCAATAGTCAGAGAATTCAAAATAATGGGAATTGTAACAGAAGACACAAAAATTCCACTATACGAGCGGGATCTTAGTGAGTTGATAGATACTTATGCTGACAAGCCCCTGAAAGACATTAACTGGGGTAACTTAATGGATGAACTATTCCAGCTTTCTTATCGGCATAAAATGCGTGCGCCCACCGAGTTCATGAACCTTGGAAGAGCTATTATGTTTCTTGAGAAATCGGCGAGGATATTGGATCCTGATTTCAACTTCATGGACCACGCAGAGAATTATATGAGTAGTTTTATCGAAAAGATGGCGTCTCCTCAAGAATTAGCAAAACAACTAATTTCAAATATTCAAGGATTTGTAAGACTCACAAGAGATCTTCCGTCTCGGCTTAATTATCTCCTTACACGTCTAGAGGAAGGTAACCTGACAGTTCAAATAAAGGATAAAGATAGTGAAGAACATCTTTTAATGCGACAAAAAGCCGCAAATAGAATCGGCTTCTCACTTCTTATTAGTTCCATGATAATTAGTAGTACATTGATTCTCTTCTTGGAACAACCAAGTTTTTTCGGTTTTCCACAATATAGCTTAATTGGATACATTCTAGCAGGGTTATTCGGTATAGTTTTCCTAAGATGGATAATTGCGACAATCCGAATTTAAACATTGTAAACTAGTCATAGTTGCTAAAACGGCCTCATCCTATGTTGGTGCCGACAATCGACAGTAGTAGGATCCTGCTTGAGTTGATCGCCCGGCTCCAAGAGTCTCAGAACATAGGAGGAGCAAAAACATCAAAATAAAGCAAATCTTCTTCTATGTCATAAACTCGATGTTTTGTATTTCTTGGAACTCGCACAAGTACCCCAGGAAAAAGTTCAAACTCTCCAGTTCCTTCAATATAGATTTTTCCTTTTCCTTCCAACGGAAAAAGTACATCATCAGATGTTTCGTGCATATGTTCTTGAATTTCTTGACCTTTTAACAGTTTTGCTAGAAAGATCGTCACATCAGCCCCATCTTTTTCCTTTGAGACCAGTTTCTTGATCTTAATATCCAAAAATGGATGCGCTTCCCAAATAACGTCTTCAAGTTTTATCCAACTCAAAATTATCGCTCCTCTTTCACCTACTGAATTGTTTATCTGTTTGACGATACTACAAAGTATTTATAATTTGCTCGCATCAGTTCGACTAATATTACAATTCACCGGGGGGAAATCTATAGCAATCGAAATAGCCGAATATAATACAATCGTAACTATGTTAGGCATGCTTTGTGCAACATCTCAGGTTTTTACCGGTTACTACGCAGCATATATAAAGAAAAAAATGGCTCTAATTAAAATTAACGATGCACTTTTCCGTTCACATCGCGCCTTCGGGGGTTTTGCTACAGTATTCTATTTTCTTGGTCTTTTTGCAGGTCTTACGGGATTTGCAGGAACAGTCACTGAAAATGTGCCACCAATGGAGTTAACCGACCCTCTCTATGTTATCCATACCTTTGGCTCGTTTGTAATTCTTGTCATCATAGTCTCTAAAACTTATCTCTCGTATTTCAATAAAAAATTCTTATATGCACGTGTCAAGGGATGGCTTGGTGTAGCTACATTCTTAGCATGGGCTTTTACATGGCTAACTGCAGCCGTAGCATACTATGAACGCACTCTACCGACAAATCCGCAACATGCGCCTCCCACTTTCTTGTTACCTTACGAATTAATGGGACTTATGTTAGCAATCCCATTTATTATTGGCGGAGCTATAGGCTTATTGGTAGTGATGAAAGCTAAAAAAATCGAAGACGTTAAGGCTGCTCGGAAGGCTGAATCTTAGTGTTATAGCAGGAGAAACAAGTCTGTTTGGAATTATCTCTCTTTACAAAGGTTAGAGATCTGAAATCCAGAAATATATCTTTTTCGAAGATAAGTTTGCAGCATCGAGTTCTCGTGACTCGAACTGGTCTACTGCGGTAGGATTTCCGAATTTAAGTGTCTCAACGCTATGCATATATTGCAAATCATTTTTCAGGGGCTCGAAGTCTTCTGGTATCCAAAGTTCCGAAATGGGTGCACGTAATGATTCGTTTTTTTCATTTTTAAACTTCCAAATTGTCCCATTGAGATCAAATAGGGGCTCTGAAAGAAGGTTTAGTTCATCCTCCCAATCAGGGTTCACATTCGGGTATGATTGTGTATGGATACTCGTCTCAGGTGAATAGATATCCCGCCAAATTTTTTCAGTAACAAAGGGAATAATGGGAGCAAGAAGCTTTAAGACAGTTTGGAGCACAGTATGGAGGGTGAACCAAGCACCTCTCATTTCCTCTTCGCTAAATATTTGATCGCGGTTATAACAACGTGATTTTACAAGCTCAAGAAAATGATCTGCAAATATATTCCATATAAATGACCTTACCTTGACTGCGGTACCATGGAAATCAAATTCATCTTCGCCTTTTGCTTCCTTTATGACTTTGTTTAACTCTGCAAGTATAAGTCTGTCTGTAGGTGTGAGAAAAAAACTATCAGTATCTTCAACTATTGGAAATGATGAAACAAAACGAGCAATATTCCACAGTTTAGTTATGAATTTGAAAGCTCCTTCTAATCTTTCTGTAGAATAACGTATATCAGATCCCAGTGACGCTTCAACAGACCCCCACATTCGTATTGCGTCTGATCCATATTTTTCAATTAACGGAACTGGATTAACAATGTTTCCTTTGGATTTGTGCATTGCTTCACCGTGTTCATCAACGACCATACCACTGATCCAAGCGTTCTTAAACGCCGGCTGTTTGGTAAGCTGATATACCCGTAACATTGTATAATGGAACCACGTGCGAATGATATCTTTTCCTTGTGGTCTAACGCCACACGGAAATGCCTTTTGAAATAATTCAGGATCCCGCAGGTATCCAGTGATGTACAAAGGACTTATTGCCGAATCCATCCATGTATCGAAAGTACGATCTTCTCCACGAAAGCCTTCTGATGCACTACAATATGGACACGTGTCAAAAGGTGGAGGATCTCTCCATGGTTGGATATAGTTTTCAGTCTCTGCAATGATAGGTTCTCCACATGAATTACAATAGTACAGTGGTAATTCAGTACCATAGTATCTGCGACGGCTAACTGGCCAATCAATTGAAATAGAATTTAACCAATTTAACCAAAATTGCTTTGCATTTACAGGATGCCAAGTCATATCCTCTGCTAGTTTAAGCAAATCTGGCACAAATTCTTCTTGTTTTAAATAATACTCAGGCATAGCGATAAATTCAACAATATCTTTGGAACGCCAACAGATTGGTGTTCTGTGCATTGTAGAATCACTTTTCACAAGAAGATTCTTTTTCTTGAGCATTTCTAAAATTTTTTCTCTAGCTTCCTCAGTTGTTAATCCTTCAAGTTCACCAGCTGCGGAGGTCATCTTTCCTTCTGGAGAAATCGCTTCGACAGGCTCCAAACGTAACTCCCGAAAGAGACGAACATCAGTATAATCTCCATAAGAACAAATCATGACAGCGCCTGTTCCAAATTCCATTTTTGCTTCAACGTGCGAGATTATTGGAACCTTTGTTTCATAAATTGGAACTATTGCTGTTTTATTTTGAATAGTTTCATACCTCTGATCAAGTGGATGCACCAAAACAGCTTTACATGCCGCTAAAAGTTCTGGTCTCGTTGTAGCTATAATAAAATCTTGATCTGTTTCCGCAACTCTGAATTTAATATAGCTTAATGTAGATTCGATCTCCTTATATTCAATTTCTGCATCTGCTATTGTTGTACCGCAAGTCTTACACCAATTGTTTGGTCTTTTCGCCTGATAGACCAAGTCGTCTTTCCATAACTTTACAAACGTCGCCTGGGTAAGCTGCCTATATTTTGGATCATCTGTTCGATAAACCTGATCTTTAGCAAACGAGAAACAGCTTAAGCCGAGTCGTCTTGCCAGATTTATTATTTGATCCTCGTACTTATCAAGCAATTGTCGACATAAGTCAATGAATTTGTCACGAGGAGTCTCACGCATGACAATACCATACTCTTTTTCCGTTTGTACCTCGATTGGAAGACCATTTCGATCTACGCCCATAGGAAATATAACTTCTTGATTTTTCATCCGGGAATATCTAGCCACCATATCGATCTGCGCATAATGAAGGCCGAAACCCATATGTGGAGTGCCACTTGCATATGGCGGTGGCGTGTCAACAGTAAAAAATGTCTTATTTGAATCTCGATCATATGCGAACGTTGATTCTTTTTCCCAAAGTTCCGCTATTTCTTCTTCAATTTCTGGACTCCATCGCTTTGCTTTGATTTTTGGTTTTAATTTTGCCAAGGAACGCACCTTCTTTCATTTCTAAATCTAAAATAAAACAATGAAAGTAAGAAATAAGAAAATTTTAATTTATTTGCCAAATCTGCGTATCTTAGGATTTCGGAGGTCAAATTTCTTTGGAGATGTTTATTCCTTATGGTAAAAAACCTTGAAATTTCTGGTAAATTGTACGATATAAAGCCCTCCGAAGATGTCAGTTTGTGAGTTTTCTTCAACTAACCTTGTGATTCTTTATAAGGTTTTTCAATTTTTATTTTTTCGACCTTATTCAAGACAGCTAGAAAACAAACCGGTCCACATTACGTAGCTTAGCTAGGTTTATATCTTAGAATTCCAACTATGCCCTTAAATGCGTTCCATAATTCTGATCCTTCCTCGGTCTCCGCAGATATGACTTCTACACGTGTCCCTGCTGTTTCGGCTAATTCTGCAAGGTCTTCAATTAAGGGTTTTGTTTCCACAATGGACAGAAGTGAGCTCGTAC
>SMTZ1_10004232_pt1 | contig 14450 bp, 11 predicted proteins | sample DeeMarSWOR136_30_FD_25667 | JGI IMG/M metagenome (IMG submission 25667) | reverse complement strand
AGAAGTGTGAGCGTGCCGAAGAAAAGGGAAACAGACTTCGCTGCGGCCACCCAGTCATGAAAAATGCCATATACGCCAGCGATCAAGAATGGGTATAAGGATATGTAAGAAAGGGCACATGACGTAAGCTGATCCCACTGTGCGTAGAACAAAGCCCGTGCTTGGTGAATGTACAGCGTTCCGTCGGGGCTGACAACCGGCGTGTAGAAAAAAGCAAAAAGCCTCACAAAAAAACCCAAAGCTATGATGAAAACCATGGGATGCGGAAAAGGACGGCCCTTCCCATTTGGTTCTCGAGCTTGCGCCGACTCTGACAAAAGCATTTTTAGCCCCATCCTTTCGGTACCGAAGGTTTTACTCGCGGGGGTTGGTGGCCAGATTTCGAATTCGCCTTTTAACGAAAGGTTGTACCTCTTCCACTGTTAATTCCTCCAGGCATCGGCTCCATTCGCGGTTCTGGCATCCCTTATCCCGGCAGGGGACGCATTCCCAATCCTTGCAAATCACCTCGTGCTCCTCTCCGATTGGCGCCCAACTGACAGGAGAAGAAGGTCCGAAGAGGCTGATTGTGGGTGTGCCGACAGCTGCGGCGATGTGCAAGCCGGCACTGTCACCGCCGATAAAAAGGTCGCTGTATTTAAGAACCGCGGCCAGTTCTCCTAGAGAGGTTTTGCCTGCGAGGTTGAAAACGCCGGGTCCGCATCGTCTCAAGATTCCATCGGCTCGAGATCTTTCATCCGCAGAGCCGATGATGAGGACAGGGATAGAAAATTGCCTCCTTATCCACTCAATCAGTGTGGCATATTTCTCAAGGCCCCATTCCTTGTAACGCCATAATGAGAAAGGTTGTACAGCAATGACCGGTTTTTCTGCAGGTATATGTTGCTCGGCAAGAATGGCCGATGCCCTTTTCTCTTTCTCCGGGGAAACAAAGAGTTCGGGCGACCTGTTTGGGGTCTCAAGTCCAAATGGGGCCAAAATATTCAGGCCGTGTTCGGCACAGTGCTGGCTCAGCTCATTCTCCGGTCTGACCAGGTGCGTAAAAAACCTGTTACGCCATAGTATACCGTCCTCGGCATACCGTCCTATTCGAAGCGGTGCACCGGATAAATAAGCAAGGACGGCACCACGGGTTCCGGTCCTCAGGTCAATGGCGAGATCGAAACGATGTTTCCGCAGACCCGAAAAAAAACGTGTTTGAAAGGCGACTGTCTCCCAGAGAGTCCTCTTTGCTTGGGTGATGTAAATGACCTCGGTCACCCACGGCGAATTTTCTATCAGTCCTATGGCTTTTTCCCGTAAGGCCACGATCAGTCTGGCCCCAGGGAAGTTGTCGCGGAGCGCTCTCAAGGTAGGCGTTGTGAGAACCACATCGCCGATGTCACCGAGCTGGACAAGAAGAATGGCGCTCAAATCTTGTGGAATTTTTCCGGTTCCTTTGATCAACATAACAACATGAGCTCGAAGTTTCTAAGGCTCCCTGAAATGGTCATCATTTCAACCGCCCTCAACCCATGCCAGGGAACTGGAGTACTGGCGTGTTGGAGCCTCATCCATTGTCGATTTTCGATTGCAGATTGATGAATGGAGCGCAGCCTAGACTCAATTAGCAATCTTCAATCGCAAATCGCAAATCGCAGTGCCCCATCATTCCAATATGGCAGTATTCCAGTATTCCAAAGAGCTGGCGAAGGGGCTCTAACTTTTCTGTGGACATCCTTTAAGATGCCATAAAATCAATTTCAAGTAGAGACCCAATTTCGCCTTTAAACGCCGGTTGAGACCGAGCGTCACCAATACCCCCAGGAGCGATAAGGCGGTCTCCACCAATAAACGGCCGACGATCACCGTGCAGTAAATGGGATAGGCCCTGGGTCGCCATTTCTTGAAATAGGCGTAGCGGGACCTGTAAAAGATAATTCTTGAGCCGATTCCGTGTCCGACACTCTGGCCCTGGGCGTGAAAAACCTTAGCGGTGGGGACAAAATAGACTTGCCAGCCCGCCTTTTTCATGCTGAAGGCCCAGTCGGTTTCCTCAAAGAAGAAAAAATACCGCTCATCAAAGAAACCCACTTCATCCATGGCCTGTTTGCGAGCCATCATGCAGGCGCCGATGCAGGACTCAATTTCAATGGGCTGAAGGTACTTCTGTCTCTTACTCGGAAATCTCCTGGGGAACAGAATTCTCAGGACCGTCTCATTGGACAACAGGGATAAGAGACAAGGAAAATTGGCTACGGAATTCTGTTTTGAACGGTCCAAGTTGAGAAGCTGGCCACAAGCGAGACCTGCCCGTGGGTTCGCCTCCATGAAATCGTAGAGTGCTTTGGCCGCCCCGTCCGTCAACAGGGTATCGGTATTTAGCAGGAGAGCATAGCGACCCTTCATCCTGCTGAAGGCTGCGTTGTTTGCTGCGGCGAAACCCAGGTTCTGCTCGTTTTGAATAACATCAATGTTCGGGTATTCCATTCGGGCAGCCTCGACGCTCCCGTCGCTAGAGGCGTTGTCTACAACCCAGACTTCAAATGGGATCTCCCGCACCGTCGCGTAGATCGACCGCAGGCACCTGAGCAAGAGGTCTCTCGTATTCCAATTGACAATAACAACGGAAATATCGACGCGCATTTTTTCATGCTGGAAGGGGGGACTGGCCATTTGGTAAGATTACTGGGTCAAAAGTACCTGATTTTCATATGAATTGGCTATTCTTCTACATGTTGAAGGATCATAAAGCAAGGGTTTTTTGGGAGGCCAGTCTATCTAGCGAAGCTTCGCCTCAAACCGACGAGCCTTCTGCCAGGGATGGCGATTCCCCTCAAGGCGATATCTATAGGGTCTCCGGGAGGCGGACTGATCTTTGAGGGTTCGAGATATCTCTGACTTCGTCGGAACGGGAAATTCTGCTAGGGCTTTCGTGGAGCAAACCCTCAAAGATCAGCCCGCTGGAATGTCCGGTGAGATTCTTTTGAGATATCGCCTTTCGCGGAACAGCCATCCCGGCTCAGCGAAAACTTGACATAAACGTTAAGATGTTGAGCTATGTAGACAGCTAGTGCCCATCCAGAAATGAGAATCTGCAACGATGGGCACTAGCTCAAGTTTCCGATTCAGAAATGAGCAATTTTTCGCAAGATCAAGCCTCCGGCCCGTAGGGCCTACGCCCCGGAGGGGAAATCAAGGGACTGCGCGTCCCGCCAGGAGGGCGGGAACAAACAATCCCGCAGATTGACGCAGAGATTGCGGAAAAGGGCCATTTCTGGATGGAAACTATTTAGGGCAAGCACATCCCCTGGGGGCTGACTTGAAGTTGACCATCTACAAGTACATTTTTCATGAAGTCTGGCCAACCTTTTTGGCCAGCCTTCTGGTGTTTATCTTCATTGTCCTGGCGGCCAGGATGCTCAATATTGCCGAGTGGGTGATCAACCATGGTGTGAGTCCCCTCCAGGTCTTGAAGATGATCCTTTACTTGCTTCCGGGCATGATCCTTTTTGCCTTGCCTGCAACCACCTTGATCGCTGTTTTTGTCGGATTTCACCGCTTGTCGGGGGATAACGAAATCACGGCCCTGAAATCCTCTGGAATAAGCACGTATCAGATGCTTCCCCCTGTTGTGGTGCTTTCCTTAACAACGCTTATCGTGGCCGCCTTTTTGGGGTTCATCGGCTCACCTTGGGGAAACAGATCCTTCAAAGATTTCATCTTCCAAATTGCCCATTCAAAAGCCGATCTCGCCATCAAAGAAAGGGTCTTCTGCGAACCTTTCGAGGGCGTTACCTTTTATATCAACAGTTTTTCTTCCAAAGAAAGGCTTATGAAAGACGTTTTCTTGGTGGACAGGCGGGATCCGACGCTGACGAACACGATTGTGAGCAGAGAGGGCAGGATTTTTTCCCACCCCGAGTTGAAAATCATCACGGTTCACTTTTTTGACGGGACTATTTTCATGGTGGACAAGAATCTGGAGGATGTGAGGACCATAGAGTTCAATACCTACGATCTGAACATCGGGTTGCAGGATATGATGCCCGCTCTCTTGTCAAGAAAGAGGGCCCCAAAGGAGATGTTCGTCCGGGAATTGTCCGAAACCATCAAGACCGCGGCAAAAGGGAACATAGAGTACAATGAGGCTGCCATAGAACTTATGGAGCGGTTTGCCATTCCCTTGGCTGTCTTTCTCATGGGAATTATCGGCGTTCCCCTCGGTGCACAGATAAGATCGGGCGGACGATTTTTGGGTATCGTCATCAGTCTCGTTGTTTTCCTCATGTATTACATGTTTTTGGCCGGGGTCCGGAGCATCGGGGAAACAGGGACTGTCTCTCCTTTCATAGGGCCCTGGCTTCCTGATCTTTTCCTCTTTCTGTCGTGTCTGTATCTTCTCAGAAGAGCCGGGAGGGAACGGTCTATCCACCTGTTTGATCGGGTGCTTGCGCTGCAAGAGCGCTGAAAGATCCCAATGAAAGTCTTGTCCAAATACCTTCTTAAGGAGTTCTTCAAGCTCGTGGCACTGTGCGAGCTTATTTTCCTGTTTTTGTATCTTATGATCGATTTTCTCCAGAAAATTGACAACTTCATCGAGGCCCATGTCGCAAAAAGCATCATGCTTTTGTACTTTCTGTACAAAGCCCCTCTCATCGCCCTTCAAATGCTGCCGCCGGCGACTTTGATTGCCGTGATTATTCTCTTTTCCTCAATGAAGAAAAAAAATGAGATCACGGCCATCAAAGCATGCGGCTTGAGCACGTCCGGTCTTTCCCAGAAGATTGTGGTGGCCTCGTTTTTTCTAGGCGTTGCGGTATTCTTGTTTGGTGAAACGATTGTTCCCTATACAAGTTATCGCGGCAACAAAATCTGGAACATAGAGGTGGAAAAGCAAGACCCTGGGTTATTTTACGGAAGCCATCAAATCTGGTACAGAGGTGCGAATTCCATCTATTGGATCCGGCATTTCGACTTCAAGAAAAAAAGGATGCAAAGGCCGACCTTTTATTTCTTTGACAAAGCCTTTCGGTTGACAAAAAGGATCGATGGTGAAACGGGTATTTGGCGGGATGGCCAATGGCGAATTGAGAAGGGGGTGATTCAAGAGAGAGGCCCTGATGGCGGTTATGGGATCAAACGATTCCAGAGTCGGCTCCTTGACATTGAGGAAACCCCTGAAGCCTTTGTCAAAGGCGAAAAGAAACCCGAGGAGATGGGCTACTGGCAGCTCAAGCGCTATGCCGTGAGGGTCAAGGAAGAGGGTTACGACAACACCCGGTATCTCGTGGACATGAACATCAAAACAGCCCTTCCATTCGTCAGCCTGGTTCTAGCTCTGATCGGGATTCCAATTGCTCTGGGCGTCAAGAGGGGGGGCACGCCTCTGGCCATCTCTGTGGGCATGGCAGTTTGTTTTTGCTATGTTCTTACCCTGGGTTTCTCCAGGTCTCTCGGGTTGTCCGGGGTCCTCCCCCCCCTTCTTTCAGCTTGGCTGGCCAACTTGGTCTTCTTACTCCTTGGCATTTACTTCATGATCCACGCGAGAAGCTAGGCTCCTCGTCCAGCCGATTTCTCACGGCCGAAATAGGGGCCCCTAAATGCTCCTTTACAGCCCCAGCGCACAAGGCGCAGGGGGCAAAGTAGATTGTTCCGTATTTCCTTTGCCTAATGCCTCATGCCTTTCGCCTTGAGCCACGATGGCCTTCCACGGATCATTCTACGACGCCAACGCTTTTTAGGACGCTCTCTTTATGACGCATCACGCCAGGCATGTCTGACAAAAAGCCCATTCGTATTCTCAGAATTATCGCCCGCCTCAACATTGGGGGGCCGGCCATTCAGGCCATCACCCTGAGCGAACATTTTTCCAGCGATATGTATCGCAGCCTCCTCGTGTGCGGACAGGTGAGCTCCCATGAGGGCGATATGTCCTATCTCGCTGAAGCCAAAGGCGTTCATGCCGAGGTGCTTTCAGGGCTGGGAAGAGAGATTTCGCCGATCCATGACCTCTTTTCCTTCAAGGCGCTGACCGAGCTCATCCGGCGTTTCAAGCCCCACATCATTCATAGCCATACCGCAAAAGCCGGGACTCTGGGGCGGCTGGCTGGCTGGATTCACAACATGCGCTTATCCGGTACGGATAAAATCAGGCTCGTCCATACTTTCCACGGCCACGTTTTTCACAGCTATTTCGGCGCCATCAAAACATTGGCCTTTATTCAAATTGAAAGAAGGCTGGCCTCTTTTACAGACAGAATTGTTGTGGTCAGCCCGCTCCAAAAAGAGGATATCTGTGGGAGATACCGGATTGCCAGGCCCGACAAAGTGAGAATCATACCCTTGGGATTTGACCTTTCTGGTTTCAGATATCCTGAGAATGGGAGAGATGCGTTTCGGGAGAGGTATTTCCCCTCCATTTCCGAGGAGGTGATCTTGGTGGGCGTCATCGGCCGTTTAACGGCTGTGAAGAATCACCGCATGTTTCTGGAAACCGCCAAGTTTCTGAGAGATGCCGGCAAAGAGCATTGTTTCAAGTTTCTCATCGTAGGAGACGGCGAGCTAAAACCCGCGTTGATGCGCCTCGCTTCCGAATTGGGTTTAGAGGGTTCTGTCGTTTTCGCTGGGTGGCAGAAGGACATGTCCACGGTTTACAACGCTCTGGATGTGGTGGCCCTCACGTCTTTGAACGAGGGCACCCCGGTAACCCTGATTGAAGCGATGGCAGCCGGGAGACCTGTCGTGGCGACCGACGTGGGGGGTGTGCGCGACCTCCTGGGTGCCATTGACAACCGGGACCGAGGCGAATATAAACTGGCAGAAAACGGAATGCTCGTCCCATCTGGAAACGGGAGAGTCTTGGGCAAAGCATTGTGCTTTGTCCGGGAAAATAGGGATGTCTCCAAAACGATGGCAAATCGGGCACAACAATTCGCGTTGAGCCGGTTTTCTCAGGAGCGGATGCTCAAAGATCACGAAAGCTTGTACCGTGAGTTGATTCACACCGTATGATGGTGGTTGGCTTGCCATGATCACGGCTTAGCAAAGCCGGACAAAGCCACCGCCTTCAAATGAAGAGCCCATGTCTGTATACGCCTATTTAATCCCCTTTGCGGGCGCTTTCTTATTGTCCTTGGCTCTGACGCCTCTGGTCAGAAAGCTCGCCCTGGCCTATGGACAGGTGGCTGTGCCCAGGGACACGCGCTGGCATAAGAAACAGACGGCCCTTCTGGGTGGTGCGGCCATATTTGTCTCGACCCTTGCTGCATGGCTCTTGACACCCCGTTTCACGAATTTGGATAGCTTGCCCCTTTCCTATCTCCCCATGATTCTCTGCACCTCGGCCGTCTTTCTTCTCGGGTTGGCCGATGACATTGTCAACCTGGACCCGCAGCATAAGCTGGCCGGGCAGATCGTGATTACCTCCGTTCTGGTTTTTTTGGGCGTCAACCTTGACTGGACGGCTTCGAAGACGCTGAACCTGGTTGTGTCCATCGTCTGGATCGTTGGGATCACAAACGCATTCAATCTCTTGGACAATATGGACGGCCTGTCCGCGGGGATTGCTTTCATTGCCGGTGTCTTTGTTTTTCTAACCCGCTTCCTGAACGGTGGGGCGAGCGGTCAAGAGGGACCTGTCCTCTTGATGACCGCAGCTTACCTGGGGTCTATTTTGGGTTTTCTCATCTACAATTTTAACCCCGCATCCATTTTCATGGGTGATGCAGGCAGCCTTTTCATCGGTTTTGTCATGGCCTGCCTGACGATCCTGGCCGGTACCGGAACATCGACAGGGGGAAGTATAGGCCATGTCCTATCGGTTGTTGCCATTCCTATTTTGATTGTATTCATACCCATTCTCGACACGGGATTCGTGAGTGTCATGCGCAAACTCTTTAGTCGGCCCATATCCCAGGGGGGTAAGGATCACTCGTCACACCGCATGGTGGCCATCGGTTTTTCAGAAAGACGGGCCGTCGTGGTGCTCTACGGGTTTTCCGCGGTTTCCGGAGTCATCGCGCTTTTCATGGGCCGATTGAGTCTGGGCCTGGCTTTGTTGCTGGCTGTCCTCTATCTCCTTCTTGTGGCCTTTTTTTGGATATACCTGGCCAGAGTCAAAGTCTATGCGGAGGAGTCTATTCTCACAAGAAAAGACCCCGGTGTTTTGACCCCCGTCCTGGTCGAAATCACTTACAAGAGGAGGCTCTTCGAAGTTCTATTGGATTGCGTGCTCATTTCTGTCGCCTATTACGCAGCCTATCTTCTCCGCTTCGAGGGCGATCCGGGGCCCAATTTTGACTTTTTCCTAAAGTCCCTTCCCATTATGTTCGCCTGTCAGCTTTTCTCCTTCTACGTGATGGGCATCTACCGAGGCGTGTGGGAGAGCACCGGTATAAGAGACATCATCGGTTATGTCAAAGCGATCACAGCAGGCACGATCATGTCGATGCTCATTCTTCTTTTTGTGTATCGCTTCATCAGTTTTTCTCGGGCCGTATTTGTGATTTATTGGGGTTTTATGGTCATCCTGGTGTCTGTTTCCAGGCTCTCCTTTCGAATCTTGGACGAGGGCATACGATTGCGCCATCGGGAAGGGGAGCGGGCACTCATTTACGGCGCCGGGGTGGGCGGGCAGTTCGCCCTGAAAGAGATCGAAAACAACCATGACCTCGGTCTGAAGCTGGTCGGTTTCGTGGACGACAACCCAAGGCTTAAGGGAAGAAAAATTAAAGGGTATCCTATATTTGGCGGCCAGGAGACCCTGGAGGAAGTGATACAAAAACAGGATATCAGGAAGATCATCGTCTCCTTCAAGGACAAAGGCAGCGAGAAAGTTAAAGATATCAAGTCACTATGTCTAAGGATGGGGGCTGAAGTGGATGTAAAGCAGATGAGGGTGGAGATCATTTAGGGCGAGATATTTCAAGGTGGAATGGAGAGGGGCTGAAGGAAAAGACTTCGGCCCTTTTCTTTTGCACCATCGTTGAGCCGGCTCTTAGAGAGTTGGTCTTCTCCGCGGAACCTCAGCACTTTAGTGATTGACAATTTTTGCCCTTCAGCCTATACAATAACCCCTGAATAAAGGCACTTGCAGCCCCCAATGCCGGGAGGATCTCTTCAAAGGAACCTAATATCATACGAATTTTCCACATAGAGGAGATGCGATGGACTTCACCCTTTCCATGGAACAAGAAATTCTCCGAAACTCCGTGCGACAGTTCGCCGAGAAGGAAATCAAGCCGTTGGCAAAGGAGCTGGACGAAAAAGAGGAGTTCTCTTATGACACCATGAGAAAGATGGGAGAACTCGGTCTTTTTGGAATGTTTGTTTCAGAGAAGTACGGCGGGCAGGGTATGGACTATGTTTCCTACATCATTGCCACAGAAGAGATCGCCAGGGTAGATCAATCTCATGCGGCAACGATTGCAGCAGGCAACTCTCTGGGGATTGGTCCTCTCTATTATTACGGCAACGAGGAGCAAAAGACAACATACCTTCCTGATCTCTGTGCCGGTGACGCCCTTTGGGGTTTTGGCCTGACTGAGCCGAATGCGGGATCCGACGCAGGAAACACGCAGACCACGGCTGTTCTGGATGGAAAGGAGTGGGTGATCAACGGGAGCAAGATCTTTATCACCAACGCGTCCACGAAGATCACAACGGGCATCACGGCGCTTTGCAGGACCGGAACCAGAAAGGATGGCCGGCCTGAGCTTTCCTGTATTCTCATCCAGGAAGGAACGCCGGGGTTCGAGGCCCGGGAGATGCATGGGAAGATGATGTGGCGCGCCTCGAATACCAGTGAGCTTTACTTCGAAGACTGCCGCGTTCCGGAAGAGAACAGGCTTGGTCCGAGAGGACACGGCTTCTATCAGATGTTGGAAACCTTGGACGGGGGCCGCCTGTCCATCGGCGCCATGGGTTTGGGCGGCGCTCAAGGCTGTTATGACATGGCCGTCAAGTACGCCAAGGAAAGGGTACAATTCGGTCAGCCTATCGGTCATTTTCAAGTGAACGCTTTCAAGCTCGCAGACATGGCCCTTGAAATCGAGTGTGCACGTCTGCTTCTCTATAAGGCCTGCTGGCTTCGGGACAATGAAAAGCCTTTCACCAAAGAGGCCGCCATGGCCAAGCTCTATTGCTCCGAGGTCATGTATCGATGTGCCAATCACGCAGTCCAACTCCACGGCGGCTACGGCCTTATGAAAGAATACGATGTAGAGCGATTCTACAGGGATCAGAAGCTGCTGGAGATCGGTGAAGGGACTTCGGAGGTTCAGAGACTCGTCATATCCAGGTTGATCGGTGCTGTATAAGAGCGGCTCAAGGCGCCAGGATTGAGGAGAGGAAATCTGACAAAAGGCATTGTGGTCTTTTGCCGATCTGGGAAGGACACCCCTCATGGCCAAACCAGGTTTTGACCGGCTCAAAAAAAACGGGTATAGAGCTGAGAGCGCATGTTAGAACGGATTCTGGGCAAAGACCTGGCCTTTTATGTCAGGGCTCATCGTGAGCTCCTCATCATCTCCCTTTGCCTCACCGCTGTTTCTGCACTCCTTGTGGTCATTCCCGCCTATCTGCTCCAACCCTTTATCGACGAAGGCATGAAATCCAGTTCTGATCCGGCCTCCTGGAAGATTCCTTGGGTGGTTTTCAGATGGGACGACGGCCTCTCCTGGGAGCGGTCAGAGATCGTATTGGTGGCAGGGATTTCTCCAAACCGCCTCCTGGTCATCCTGACCTTTGTCGCTTTTTTGTCTGTTCTCTTGAAGTCCGTGACCATCTATCTGAGTCAGCTGGCTGCGGCCGCCTTCTCCAACAGGGCCATCCGATCCGTGAGAGAAGACCTTTTCAGCAAATTCGTTTCCCTTCCTCTCAGCTTCTATCACAAACGCAGATCCGGGGAGCTGATTTCCCGATCGACAGCCGACCTCACAGTCATGCAAGACCGCATCGCCAATATACTGATTGGTCTGGTGGAGCATCCGCTCACAGCTCTGGCCTTCTTGGCCTATCTTTTTGTCATGAATTACAAACTGACCCTGATGGTCTTTGTGGCTGTTCCTGTCATCGTGGGGTTGGTCAGATTATTTGGAAGGAAAGTCAAGAAGCACGCCACAAGGGTTCAGGACGCCATGTCTTATGTGACGGCCGCGTATCAGGAAACGCTCCTCTGTCTGAAAGTGGTCCAAGGATTCTGCATGAACGAAGGGGAGTCTAGAAAATTCGAGTCCCTGACCAACACCCTTTACAAAAACGTGATGCGCTGGAACCGCTGGCATCTCGGTCTCGGACCGATGATGGATGCCACCGTGTTTCTCATCTTGCCGGGCGTGCTCGTTTTCGGCAAAATCTATTTCCATCATACCCTGGGGGAACTCATCTCTTTGATCTATGCCTTTTCAAGAGTCTACTCCCCTCTCAAGAGTCTGGCCAGGGTAAACAACGAGCTGCGCACCCTGCAGGGGGCTACGGAACGGGTCTTTGGGATCATGAAAACCATCCCGGACATCCAGGATCGGCCGGGGGCGATCACGTTGCCAAGGCATCATAAGGCGGTGGAGTTCAAAGAGGTGAGTTTTGCCTATGAACCTGGTCTGCCGGTCCTTCAAGATATCTCTTTCAAAGTGCATGCAGGGGAGATGGTCGCTTTTGTAGGGTCTACAGGGGCGGGCAAGAGCACCTTGCTGGAACTTGTTCCCCGGTTCTATGACGTCACCAGCGGCAGCATTATTATCGACGGGATTGACGTCCGTGAGGCGACCCTGGAGTCCCTTCGGAAGCAGATCAGCACGGTCAGTCAGGAGATTCTTCTTTTTCATGATACCATTGCGAACAATATCCGGTACGCGGACCCTGACAAAGGCATGGCAGAGATCATCGAGGCAGCCAAAGCGGCCCATGCCCATGACTTCATCATGATGCAGCCTGCCGGTTATGAATCGGTGGTGGGAGATCGGGGAACGCGTCTATCCGGCGGACAGCGCCAGCGCATCGCCATTGCTCGGTCCATACTGGCCGATCCCGCCATATTGATTCTGGATGAGGCGGCTTCGGCATTGGATGCGGAAAGCGAGCGCTACGTCCAGCAAGCCATAGAGAGGCTGAGGGTGGGCCGCACCATCCTGGTGGCTGCGCATCGTCTGAGCACGATCAGAGAGGCGGATCACATCTACGTCCTCGAAGGGGGTCGAATTTTGGAGTCAGGCACCCGCGAGGACCTGATGGCTCTCAACGGCCGGTTCCGTCAACTGCACGATATACAGTTCAGAGCGTAATCTCTTTTCCATCCAGAAATGGCGCTTTTTCCGCAATCTCTGTGTTATGAGAGAATCGGAGCCAAAAACACATCGCGGCCAGTGCCAGGTCCGGGCCAGGGTTTTTGGCGGAGCCGGGATGGCTGTTCCCCGAAAGGCGATATCTCAAAAGAATTGCGGCGAACATTCCAGCGGGCTGATCTTTGAGGGTTTGCCCCAAGAAACTCCTAGCAGAATTCATCGTTCCGACAAAGTCAAAGCGCTCTCAAACCCTCAAAGATCAGTCCGCCGCCTGGGAACGCTATAGATATCGACTTGAGGGGAATGGCCATCCCTGGCGAAAGCCTCGCCCGTCCTCCGCAGTAGCCTGCTACGGAGGATGGATCGGTTTGAGGCGAAGCTTCGCTAGTTATTTCTGGGACGTGATACTGGCAACGCTTTCCCCTTTTCCAGTAACCGGGCGATTTCGTCGGAAGCGAGGCCGCGAACTCGAACGGATTTCAGTCTCGAACGCAGTCCGGACACAATCTTCAAGTCCCTTTTGGGTATCTTGAGCGTCTTGGCCAGCAGTTCGACGAGGGCCTCGTTGGCCAGACCCTCCACAGGGGGGGCGGTAACCTTTACCCGGTAAACGTCCCCTTCTTTACCCAGGATCTGGTCTTTCGAGGATTTTGGAATCAGTTTGATCTGGATGACGGTTTCACGGCCTCGGAACTCGGGAGAGATTTTTGAGACCTTGGTCGCCATTATCCCAAGCGTGTCGCCATTTGATAGAGACTCTGAACCAGGAAGGCTTTGATGAAAATGATGCCGAGGATGACCAGGATAGGAGAGAAATCGAGGCCCCCGAAATGGAAAGGAAGCCGTCTCCGAATGGGATACAGAACCGGTTCCGTGATATTGTTGAGAATTCGAACAATGGTATTGTAGGGGTCGGGATTGACCCATGAAATAACCGCCCTGGCGATGATGACCCACATGTACAGGGTCAATGCAATATCGAGAATTTTGGCTATAGCAACCAAGAAGTTGGAGAAAATGAACATGGTAATCCCGTCCTGTCTTTGTGTTCGTGAGCCAGGGAGATCAAAGGCCATCCCTGCCCCGCCATAAGTGTTAAGATCTCGAGCTATCAGAGCTGGACAGCTCGTGGTGAATTTCCATGGCTGAAAGGGTGCCGTGGCATTTGCAGGCTGTGCCGATGATCCAATTTTCACCTTTTTGGGATACTATTTTCGTAACCATTTCACGCAAAATGTCAACCCTGTAACCACCCAGTCCCGGGGCCAATTGGCGGCTTCTGATAATGTGAACGGCAAAGTTCATGACCTGGATCTCTCTGAGCAATTGGAAGAGGGGCTTGCCGCGTTTCTCGCCGGTGACGGTACAGTAACCGGCAGGCTCCGGGCAGTCATCAGGACACCTAAAATCCGCATAGCTCACGAGCAAGGATCCATCCTCTGCCAGCCATGTATGGGGCAGGGACGCCCGGATTCCCTCTGGCACGCCGATCCGTTTGACCCGGAACGCATCGCTCAAATAGGTCGTTAACCACTCGAAGGCAAGATGGACAGGAACAGCGGGAACGATCATATTCGACGGGCTCAAGCGAGAGAAATTGTCGGCCAGAAACCGGACGCCGTCATCGACAATGGCCTCCACAACCGCGTCGCTCACGCTGGAAAGATGAGATCGATCCTTATCGACCACATAGACAGGGGTCTTGGATCGGCCGGAGAGCATCCTGACGGCCCTCTGACCGAAATGCCCGGCTCCCACGATGAGAACCGCATCGTCAGGGAGGGGTTGTGCAAAATAGGGGTCTGAGTGTGCCGGCATGTCCATGGTCCGGGAGTTTGTTCTACTTCAAGGGGATATTTAAGGCGCAGGCTGAAGGCATAAGGTTTGGGAAGGTTTTAGTTGGATGATCACTTTGCCTTGAGCCTTATGCCTTGCCTGCCCTGTCGAAGACCCTGAGGCTCTCGAAGGGAGCTTCGTCGAAGGGCGCTTCACAAAAAGGTTCATTAGTCGTGCTGACACTTTTGAACGTTATTCATTCTTTAGAGAGCGAGGCCCTTACAAGATAGAGCGTATGCTAGAGCAGGCCGTAAGCCGGGTTCTGTTTTCCCGAGCGGTCACCCGATCGGGAACAATGGCCATTCATCTAGCCTCGGTGTCGCCACCGAGGTCAAGCGACCTACCCGGAAACTC